>Ga0075421_100001560_pt1 | contig 26939 bp, 22 predicted proteins | sample SoiMetdeltSBSDD5_FD_75292 | JGI IMG/M metagenome (GOLD analysis project Ga0075421, IMG submission 75292) | Bulk soil microbial communities from a Populus tree surrounding site in Tennessee, USA - Soil MetaG P. deltoides SBSDD5 | ecosystem: Environmental > Terrestrial > Soil > Tree plantation... | reverse complement strand
CTCGACGAGGCGCCGCACCCTGTCGCCCTTGTCATAGAGGGAGCCGAGCCGCGCCTGGAAGGTCACGCGCTTCAGGTCCTCGCGACGCGAAGCGAGCGGCTGCTTCAGGTCCTCGGCGTAAAAGAACGCGGCGTCCTTGAGCCGCGGACGGATCACGCGCTCGTTGCCCGCGACGATCTGCGCGGGATCCCGGCTCTCGATGTTTGCGACGGTGACGAACGCGGGCATCAACCGGCCCCCGGCGTCGCGGACCGGGAAATACCGCTGATGATCCTGCATGGTCGCGATCGGAACTTCCTCGGGCAGCTCGAGGAAGCGCGTCTCGAAGTGTCCAGCGAGCGCAACCGGCCACTCCACGAGCGCGGTGACCTCGTCGAGCAGGGCGGCATCGATCACCGCGTTACCGCCGATGCTCCGGGCGGCCTCCGTCACCTGGCCCCGGATCACCTCGCGACGCCGCTCGAAGTCGGCCAGCACTCGGCCGCGACGCTCGAGCGCGCCGAGATAGGCCGTCGGACTGCTGATCGAGAGCTCGCGTGGCGCCATGAAGCGATGCCCGCGGCTCGTGCGCCCCGCACGCATGCCGAAGAGCTCGGCCTCGACGACCTCCGATCCGAAGAGCATGAGGACCCAGTGCACCGGGCGCACGAACTCTGCATCACCCGCTCCCCAGCGCATGCGTCGCGCGATCGGCAGCGCGTCGAGCGCGCTGCGGACGATGCCGGGAAGAAGCGCCGTCGCAGGCGCGCCGGTGTCCACCCCGCGATACACGAGCCACGTGCCTTTCGGAGTCTCGATGCGGCCGAGAGTGCCGACCTCCACGCCGCAGCTGCGGGCGAAGGCGAGCGCGGGCTGCGTGGGCGCGCCTTGCGAATCGAAGGCGGCGCTGACCGGCGGGCCGCGACGCTCGGTCGGCCGGTCGGGCTGCTGCGGAGCGAGCCGACGGACGTGGACCGCGAGCCGGCGCGGCGTCGCGTAGCGCCCGACGGCGCCGTGTGCCAGTCCCGCCGCGGCGAGGCCGCTCTCGACGCCGGTCGCGAAAGCGTCCGCGAGTGCCTGCAACGTCCGTGGCGGCAACTCCTCGGTGCCGATCTCGACCAGGAAGTCGCGAAATGGGGACATTCTCTATTTCCGCGGCAGGGGCGCAGGGAAGTCAGGCGGACTATCGGCAATAGAGAATGTCCCCATTTCGCGCATCGGGAAGCCGAGCGCTTCACGGCTCGCGTAGTAGGCTTCTGCGACCGCACGCGCCAGCGTCCGTACGCGCAGGATGTAGCGCTGCCGCTCGGTGACCGAGATCGCCTTGCGGGCATCCAGCAGGTTGAAGGTGTGCGAGCACTTGAGCATGCGCTCGTACGCGGGGAGCGACACGCCAGCTTCGAGCAGACGCTGGCATTCCCGCTCGCAGGCGTCGAACTGGTGGGAGAGCTCGGCGACGTCGGCGAGCTCGAAGTTGTACCGTGACTGCTCGACCTCGTTCTGGTGGTAGACGTCGCGATAGGTGATCTGGCCCAGCGCACCGTCGGTCCAGACGAGGTCGAAGAAGCTCTCCACGCCCTGCAGGTACATCGCGAGCCGCTCGAGGCCGTAGGTGATCTCGCCCATGACCGGCCGGCAATCGAGTCCGCCGACCTGCTGGAAGTACGTGAACTGTGTGACTTCCATGCCGTTCAGCCAGACCTCCCAGCCGAGACCCCAGGCGCCAAGCGTCGGCGACTCCCAGTTGTCCTCGACCAGGCGGATGTCGTGGAGGCGCGTGTCGATCCCGAGCTCGGCGAGCGATCCAAGGTAGAGATCGACGATGTCGGGTGGCGACGGCTTGATGACCACCTGGTACTGGTAATAGTGCTGCAGGCGGAAGGGGTTTTCGCCGTAGCGTCCGTCAGTGGGACGCCGCGACGGCTGGACGTACGCTGCGCTCCACGGTTCCGGCCCGATGGCGCGCAGGAACGTCGCCGTGTGGAACGTGCCAGCGCCCATTTCCATGTCGTACGGCTGCAGGAGCGCGCAGCCCTGTCGGCCCCAGTACCCCTGGAGCGCGAGAATCAGGTCCTGAAAGGTCCGCGGCGGTTGGGCTCGCTTTTTCGCCATCGGATGGGTAGCGCAAAAAGGGCGGCAGAGTATAGCCGAGGCGCTTCGCTTCGGTGCCCAGGGGGCCATGTGCACCGCAATGAAGCAGGGCCAAAGGCGGTCGCACAGATCCAGGGCGCCGATCTGCCACTGCAACATCTCCGGCGACACGCGGCAGCCGAGGATGCGCCAGAAGAGTGCTCTGGCACAGTTTCTGCATTATTCTCGCGCAAACTCATCCCGTGCCGGGCGTGGCGAGCGTCCGGCCGCCACTCGTTCGCGGAACCAGATTCCCAGGAGACTTCATGACGACCGTCGCCGATGTGCTCAAGCTGATCAAGGACAGGGAGGTCAAGTTCGTCGACCTCCGCTTCACCGACACCAAGGGGAAGGAGCAGCACCTCACCGTGCCGACCCGGATGGTGGACGAAACCTTCTTCGAGGATGGCAAGGGATTCGACGGCTCCTCGATCGCCGGTTGGAAGGGCATTCAGGAGTCCGACATGATCCTGATGCCCGATCCTGCGACCGCGGTCATCGATCCGTTCTACGAGGAGACAACGCTCGACCTGCGCTGCGACGTCATCGAGCCGTCGAACATGCAGGGCTATGAGCGCGATCCACGCTCGCTTGCGAAGCGCTGCGAGGCCTATCTCAAGTCCACCGGCATCGCCGACAGCGCCCTGTTCGGCCCGGAGAACGAGTTCTTCATCTTCGACAGCATGCGTCACGGCAACTCGATGCAGGGTGCCTTCTACGAGGTCGACTCGGTACAGGGCGCATGGAACTCCGGTCGCAGCCAGGACGGCGGCAATCTGGGCCACCGTCCGGGCGTGAAGGGCGGCTACTTTCCGGTGCCGCCGGTCGATGCCTACCAGGACATCCGCACCGCGATGTGTCAGGCGATGGAGGAGCTCGGTCTCAAGGTCGAAGTGCATCACCACGAGGTCGCAACCGCCGGCCAGGGCGAGATCAACGTCGCCGCGAACACGCTGACGAAGAAGGCCGACGAGGTGCAGATCCTGAAATACGCGATCCACAACGTCGCGGCGAGCTATGGCAAGACTGCGACCTTCATGCCGAAGCCGCTGGTCGGCGACAACGGCAACGGCATGCACGTCAACCAGTCGCTCTCGAAGGATGGCAAGAATATTTTCGGCGGGGACAAGTACGGCGGGCTGTCCGAGATCGCGCTCTACTACATCGGCGGCATCGTCAAGCACGCGAAGGCCCTGAACGCGATCTGCAACGCGAGCACCAACAGCTACAAGCGGCTGGTGCCGGGGTTCGAGGCGCCCGTGATGCTGGCCTACTCCGCGCGCAACCGCTCGGCGTCGATCCGTATCCCGCACGTCATGAACCCGAAGGCGCGGCGCATCGAGGTGCGCTTCCCGGATTCGACGGCCAACCCGTACCTGTGTTTCGCCGCGATGGTCATGGCCGGTATCGACGGCGTCAGGAACAAGATCCATCCCGGCGATCCGGCGGACAAGGATCTCTACGACCTCGAGCCGGAGGAGGCCAAGAACATCCCGACGGTATGCCACTCGCTCGACATGGCCCTCGACGCGCTCGACGGCGACCGCGGCTTCCTGAAGGAAGGCGGCGTCTTCACCGACAACGTGATCGATGCGTACATCGGGCTCAAGATGCAGGAAGTGACCCGCCTGCGAATGTCGACGCATCCCGTCGAATTCGAGCTGTATTACAGCGTCTGACCCGTGCGCCGGCGGCCGGGGGCCATGTACTCCCCGGCCGGTTCGGCGCTACGACGCCTATGACGCACTTCGCGAATCGCAGGCGGTGACTTTGTCAGCACGCACGGCGGGAGCTATCCTCGGACGCTATGGGTACACGACTCGTGGTGCTCTTCTGCCTCGCCGTGGCATTTGCGGCCGGGGTTTACGGCGCGACGACGCAGATGTGGGTCTGGAAGGACTCGAACGGCGTCACGCACTACTCGGACCGCCCTGTGCCGGGTGCGAAGCCGCTCTCGGTCGCGACCATGGAGCCCTCGGAGGACGTGCGGCCGGTGACGCCCCCGCCGGTGACTTCCCGCGCGACGACCGCGCGACCGGCGAAATCCGCCGTCGAGTACTCCCTGCTCGAGATTTTTCAACCCGCGAACGACGAGACGTTCTTTGGCGCCGACGCGGTGGTCGACGTGCGCATTCGCTCGGAACCCGATCTGGCACCGGACGACCAGATGCGTCTTTATCTCGATGGCGAGCTCATCGCGCGGACGAAGTCCGGGCCCGAGTACTCGCTGTCGGGTCTCGACCGCGGCGCTCACAAGATCACCGCGCAGATCGTCGACGCACAGGGCAAGGCGAAGATCCTGAGCGAACCGCGCGTGTTCCACATCCGGCAGGAAACCGTGGGTGCGCCCTCGCGCGCGCAAGGGCCAACCCTGCGCCCACGGCCGCCGCCGCCAAAGCCCACGCCGAAACCGGGCGGCGGCAAATAACGGCGTCGCACCGTCGCCGGCGCGGCGGCGGAGCTTGACCGTGGCTGCCGAATTGCGCGGCTACGCCCGGGCGTCTCAATCCGAGCTCATCCAGGTCCTCGACGGTCTGACCACCTGCGTGCTGTGGTTGGACGGCGACGGCGCCGTGCTGCATCTCAACGAGCCCGCGGAGGATCTGTTCGGCGTAAGCCGCAACACGGTCAACGGCCGCACGCTCCGGGACCTGCTGCGCAACAACGCCGAGCTGGATGCGCTCATCGAGCGAGCACGCGCAGCCGCGGCGCCGTACTCGCGCCGCGAACTGCACCTGGCCGGCCATCCCGGCACCCCCGAGCGCGTGATCGATGTGACGGTCAGCCCCTTCGATCAGCCGGGCCGGCCCGGCGGCGTGCTGGTCGAGATCACGGACGTGACGCAGCACCAGCGCATCCTGCGGGAGAACGCGCTCCTCACGCAGCTTGGCGGCAGCCGCGCGATGGTGCGGCAGCTCGCACACGAGATCCGCAACCCCCTGGGCGGGTTGCGCGGCGCGGCGCAGCTACTCGAGCGCGAGCTCAAGGACCGCGCGCTCCACGAGTACACCTCGGTCATCATCGCCGAGGCCGACAGGCTTGCAGGTCTCGTCGATGCACTGCTCGGGCCGGGACAGCAGCCGTGCAAGGAGCCGGTGAATATCCACGAGCTCGTGCAGCACGTCGGTCACCTGCTGGCCGCCGAGGCGCCGGCCGCCGTGCAGATCGAGCGCGACTACGATCCGAGCCTGCCGCGCCTGCGGCTGGACCGGAATCTCGTGATCCAGGCGCTCTTGAATCTCGGTCGCAATGCCGTCCAGGCTGTCGGCACGAAAGGACGTATCGTGCTGCGGACACGCGCCCTTACCAACGCGAGCATCGGCAGCCGCAGTTATCGCGTCGTCGCGAGCATCGAGGTCGAGGACGACGGACCGGGGGTTCCCGCGGAGCTCAAGGATACGATCTTCTATCCGCTCGTGACCGGGCGCGCCGGTGGTTCAGGCCTCGGCCTCGCGGTGGCGCAGGACCTCGTCGGCCGCCACGACGGACTGATCGAGTTCGAAAGCCGGCCTGGACGCACCGTGTTTACCATTCTGCTGCCCTTCGACCACAACGAGCTCGGCGAGCATGCTTAACGTCTGGGTAGTCGACGACGACGCCTCGATCCGCTGGGTGCTCGAGCGCGCGCTCCGCCAGGGCGGCATGGCGACGACGCTCTTCGAGGAGTCTGAGGCGGCGCTCGCAGCCTTGCGCCGCGAAGAGCCCGACGTTCTCGTGACCGACATCCGCATGCCCGGCCGCAGCGGGCTCGAGCTCCTGCAGGAAATCCGCGCCAAGCGGCCGCGACTGCCAGTGATCGTCATGACCGCGCATTCGGATCTCGACAGTGCTGTCGCGGCCTACCAGGGCGGCGCATTCGAGTACCTGCCGAAGCCATTCGACATCGACCAGGCGATCGAGCTCGTGCGCCGCGCGGCCTCGCCCGGTCAGCGTGCCGACACCACGGCCGCCGAGTCGCGCCGCATCCCCGAGATGCTCGGGCATGCGCCGGCGATGCAGGAGGTCTTTCGCGCCATCGGCCGTCTCTCGCGCTCGAGCATGACCGTGCTCATCACGGGTGAATCCGGCACGGGCAAGGAGCTGGTTGCCCGTGCGCTGCACCGTCACAGTCCCCGCGCCGCGAAGGCATTCATCGCGCTCAACACCTCGGCGTTTACCGCCGACCTGCTCGAGTCCGAGCTCTTCGGCCACGAGAAGGGCGCATTCACCGGTGCGACCGAGCTGCGGCGCGGGCGGTTCGAGCAGGCCGACGGCGGCACGCTCTTCCTCGACGAGATCGGCGACATGTCGCCGGCGCTGCAGACACGGCTGCTCCGCGTGCTCGCCGAGGGCGAGTTCTACCGCGTGGGCGGACAACTCCCCGTGCGGGTGGACGTGCGGGTGATCGCGGCCACGCACCAGGATCTCGAGGCGCGCGTGGCCGGCGGCCAGTTTCGCGAGGACCTGCTCCACCGGCTGAACGTGATCCGCATCGACGTGCCGCCGCTGCGGCAGCGGCGAGACGACGTGCCCGAGCTGCTCCGGCACTATCTCGATGTCGCGGCGCTCGAGCTCGGCGTCGCGCCCAAGTCGCTGACCGAGGAAGCGCAGGCGGCGCTGGTCGCGTTTCAATGGCCGGGGAACGTGCGTCAGCTCGTGAACGCATGCCGCCGCCTCACGGTGGTCGCGGCAGGTCGCGAGATCGCTCGCGCCGACATTCCCGCGGATCTCGGCGGCGGAGGCGCAGCCTCGGTTACGGCGGACTGGGCGCAGGCACTCGCCGGCTGGGCGCAGGGGCGGCTGGCGGCCGGTGACTTGCGGCTGCTCGACGCAGCGACGCCGGAATTCGAGCGGACGCTGATCCGCGAGGCGCTCAAGTCCGCACGCGGTGGTCGCCAGGAAGCCGCGCGGCTCCTCGGCTGGGGCCGCAACACCCTCACCCGCAAGCTCAAGGAGCTCGGGATGGACGACGCCTGAGAACTCAGCAGTAGTTCGCCTCGAGCTTGCGTGGCGGGATGCGGAGGTCACCCGCGAGGGCTGCGACCGTCGGGAGCTTGTGCGCCGTCAGGTACTCTGCGATGCCGGCGTTGATCCTGCCGCAGACGAGCGGATCGTAGAAGAGCGCGGTCCCAACGCCCACGGTCGCGGCGCCCGCGATCAGGAACTCGACCGCGTCCGACGCGGATACGATGCCGCCCTGGCCGATGATCGGAATGCCGTGCGGGCGTGCGACCTCCGCGACCTGCATCACCTTGAGTAACGCGACCGGCTTGATCGCGGGTCCCGACAGGCCGCCCTGGACGTTGCCGATCACCGGCCGCCGCGTCTCGATGTCGATGGCCATGCCCATGATGGTGTTGATGACCGCGAGGCCGTCGCTTCCCGCCTCGATGCAGCGACGTGCGTTCTCGCGGATGTCGGTCTGGTTCGGCGAGAGCTTGGTGATGATCGGCTTGGCCGTGACTCGGCGACAGGCTGCGACCACGCGCGCCGACATCTCCGGGTAGTTGCCGAACTGCACGCCGCCTTCCTTGATGTTCGGGCAGGAGATGTTGATCTCGATCGCGTCGATCGGCGAGTCGTCGAACCGCCGCGTGACCTCCACGTAGTCCTCGATTGCCGAGCCGCAGACGTTGGCGATGAAGCGGGTCTCCGAGAAATCGAGCGTCGGAAGGATCTTCCGCACTACATGATCGACACCCGGGTTCTGAAGCCCGATCGCATTCAGCATTCCCATCGGCGTCTCGTAGACCCGGTGGGGCGGATTGCCGAGCCGCGGCTCGCGGGTCGTCCCCTTGAGGACGATGGCGCCGACCGCCGCGTTGGAGAACCCCTCGACGCGCGTGTACTCCTCGCCGAAGCCGACGCAGCCCGAGAGCAGCACGATGGGCGAGGCCAGCTTGAGGCCGCAGAAGTCGACGGCGAGCGAGGCCGGGAGACGGGTGCCTTGCGCGCTCATGACGCAATTGTAGGCGACCGGGTCTGCCGCCGCCGGTGCGTCAACCCGAGATGAACCGCTCCAGCTGCTGGATGGTGTCCTTCTGGTCCTCGATGACCGCCCGGACGCAGTCACCGATCGAGATCATGCCGACCATACGGCCGGAATCGACCACGGGCAGGTGGCGGATACGCCGCTCGGTCATGATCTCCATGCAGCGCTGCACGGTTTCCTCGGACGTTACTGTGATCGCGGGCGAACTCATGATCTGCCACACCGGCGTCTCTGCCGAAGAGCGGCCGAGCAGGATGACCTTTCGCGCGTAGTCGCGCTCGGAAATGATGCCGGCGAGCTCGCCCCCGCGCAGCACGGGCAAGGCGCCTACGTGACGGTCGGCCATGACCTGTATCGCCTCGAGCACCGGTTCCTCGGCGTCGATGCTCCAGACGTCATGGCCCTTGGTCCCCAGCAGTTGCCTCACGCGCAGCATCGCCGTACCTCGAGGCCGTCGACTTACCCGGTCATGATTCTATGCCAGCGGCGCGGCTCAGCGGACCTCGGATTTGATCGCCCGCCGCATCAAGGCCGCGACCGCGTCGCGGGGCGGCGCGCCCTCGTAGAGGACTGCGTAGAGCTGCTCGGTGATGGGCATCTCGACCGAGGCACTGTGAGCCACCGCGCGCACGGCGCGGGCCGCCGGCACGCCTTCGACCACCTGCCCGATCGCGGCCTGCGCCGAGTCGACCGTCCGACCCGCCGCCAGCATCAAGCCGAGACGGCGGTTGCGCGACTGATCGTCGGTGCACGTGAGCACCAGGTCGCCGAGACCGGCCAGCCCCATGAAGGTGTCCTTCTCGCCGCCGAGCGCCACGCCGAGCCGCATCATCTCGGCGAGCCCGCGCGTGATCAGGGCGACACGCGTATTGGCGCCGAAGCCGAGCCCGTCGGAAATGCCGGCGCCGATGGCGAGCACGTTCTTGGTCGCGCCGCCCACCTCGACACCCACCATGTCGGCGGATGTATAGGCGCGGAAATTCGGCCCCGAGAGGCCCTGCGCCAGCGAGAGCGCGTAAGCCTCATCGCGCGAGGCCACGGTCATCGCCGTAGGCAGTCCGGCGCCGACCTCGCGCGCAAACGTCGGTCCGGACAGCACCGCCGTAGGCACGGTTTCGCCCAGGATCTCGGCCGCGACCTGGTGTGGCAGCCGACCCGTCTCGGACTCGAAGCCCTTGGTGGCCCAGGCGACCCGCATGACTGGCCGCAACATCGGCCTCAGTTCGGTGAGCACACCGCGGAAGCCGTGACTCGGCACCGCGATCAGGAGGTCATCCGCGCCGGCGACGGCGCGCGCGATCTCGGCCTCGACGACGAGACTGTCGGGGAATGGCGCGTCCGGAAGGTAGCGCACGTTGCGCCGCGCCGTCGCCATCTCCGCGAGCGCAGCGGAATCGCGACCCCAGAGCGTGGCCGCGTGCCCGGTCCTGGCGAGGTGCACGGCGAGCGCAGTGCCCCAGGAGCCGGCACCGATGACAGCGATGGACCGTCGGTCGCGCTCGTTGGTCCCGCTCGCCGCTGTCACGGGCGGCCGCTCAGTTGACGGCCGTGTTCGCCTGCTGCTTCTGCGCGGCCTGCTGCGCCGCGGCGCGGGCATGCAGCCCCTCGAAGGTCACCAGCGGGAGAAGGAAGGGTTGGAAGCCGCCCCGGCTGATGAGATCGGAGACCGCGGAGCGCGCGTACGCCATCAGGTAATTGGGCGCCAGGATCGAGATAACCTGCGCCAGGTCGTTCGCCGGCAGGTTGCGGATCAGGAATGCGCCGGCCTGCTGCAGCTCGAGCAACCACACCGTGCGATCGCCGATCTTCGCCTGCAGGTTCACCTGCAGCACGATCTCGTGCATGTCCTGCCCGAGAGCGTTTGCGCGCGTGGTCAGGTTGAGACTTACGCTCGGTGTGCCCGGTGTGCCCGGTGCGCCCTGGTTGCCCGGGACGAACGGTCCGTTTGGCGCCTCGAACGAGCAGTCCTTGATGTAGACCGCCTGCGGATGGACCACCGGGGCGTTGGGGTCGGCAGTCGGCGGCGGCGCCGCTGTAGGAGTTTCCTGGGTCATCGTCCGTCCTTCTTGCGAGAGTCGTTGTGAATGGCGGCCGGGCGATCACGCGCGGCCGAGCAATTGGTCCAGCTCACCCGCGCGATCGAGCGCGGCAAGCTCGTCGTAGCCTCCGACGTGACGGTCGCCGATAAAGATCTGCGGCACGGAGCGTCGCCCGCCGGAGCGGTGCATCATCGTCTCCCGCTCCTCGGGCGTCTCGTCCAGCAGGACCTCGCGGAACTCGACGCCCTTGCGTCGCAGCAGCCCCCGCGCCCGCTCGCAGAATCCACACCAAGAGGTCGAGTACATGAGGACCTCGCCCGCGGCCGCCGTCATCCCTCACCGGCCCTTGGCATCGCTGCGGACCAGGGGCAGGCTCTCGGCTCGCCACGCCTGCAGACCGCCGCGCAGGCTGGCGACCTTGCTGAAACCCTGTTCACGCAGCGTCCGGGCCGCGGCGCCCGCGGTCATGCCGGTCTCGCAGCAGGTCAGGACCGGCTTGTCGCGGTACTTCTTCAGCGTCTCGACGCTCGATGCCAGGTCGGCGCTCGGCAGGTTGCGGGCGTCGATCACGTGGCCCGCGTCATACTGGTCCCTGGAACGGACGTCGAGCACGAGTGCCCCCTGGTTCATCAGCCGCACCGCATCCAGTGGCCCGATCGACTGACCACCCGCCCGGGTGCGCGACCATTCGTAGGCGAGCGCCGCCAGGGCCAGGAGCACGGTGGCTCCGACCAGCACGGGATGATTCGCGACGTACTCGAGGAGCTGCTGCATGGGGGCTTGGAAAAAGGGGCGCGGATTATAGCAGCCCGATCGAAACGCTAGACTTGCGGACCTTTTTGCGGGCCCGGTACGTGACGATGCAGGAGCGGCGCAGAAATACGGGGTCGGCCGGTGCGTCGCCGTGTCGGCGGGCATCCGCCCCGCTGCTGCTCGCTGCCTGGCTGTCGGCGCTCGCACTGCCGCCCGGGCTGGCCGTCGCGGCCGAGCCCACGCCCGCCCAGAAGGAGGCCGAACTGAAGCGCGTGCGCTCGCGCATCGACCGGATACAGAAGGAAGTCAACGCTGACATCGATAAGCGCGACCGCCTCGGTGCCGAACTCAAGGGCGCGGAGCAGAGCGTGCAGGCGGCGCGCCGGCGTCTCGAGGAAGCGCGTGAGCAGCGCATCAAGAGCGAGTCGCAGCTGCTCGAGCTCGAGCGCGAGCATGCGCGCCGCGAGGCAGAGCTCGCCACGGAGCGCGCGGCACTGGCCGGAGAACTGCGCGCGGCCTACGTCAACGGCCACGAGGAACAGTTGAAGCTGCTGCTGAACCAGGAGGATCCCGCGAGCTTCGGGCGAACGCTTGCGTGGTACGGCTATTTCGGCCGTGCGCGCGCCGGTCGCATCGACGGCATCCGCGACAAGCTGGAACACCTGGCACTGGTGCGCGAGAAGATCGCCGCCGAGACCGAACGCCTGCGTGAGCTCGAATCCCGCCAGCAGCAGGAGCTCGAGGCGCTGAGCGCCGCGCAGGATCGGCGCAACCGCGCCGTGGCCGCGATCGACTCGCAGATCAAGTCACGCGGCGGGCAGATGGAGCGTCTCAAGTCGCAGGCGCGCTCGCTCGAGAAGCTGATCGCGGAGTTGCGCAAGGCGCTCGAGAACGTCCCGGTCGCGAAACAGGCGCCGTTCGAAAGCCTGCGCGGCAAGCTGCCCTGGCCCGTGCAGTCGGGCAAGGTGCTGGCGCGGTTCGGTCAGCCGCGCGCGGGCGGCTCGCTGCGCTGGCAGGGAATGCTGGTCGGCACCGATCGAGGCGCGCGCGTCCGGGCACCGTTCGCAGGGCGGGTCGTGTACGCGGACTGGCTGCCGGGCATGGGACTCATGATCGTGCTCGATCATGGCAAGGGCTACATGAGCCTGTACGGCCACAACGAGGAGTTGTTCCGGAAGGTCGGCGAGCCCGTCTCAGCAGGCGACGTGATCGCCTCCGTGGGCGACTCCGGCGGACACAATCAGCCGGCGCTCTATTTCGAAGTGCGTCGCGGCCGCGAGCCGGTCAACCCCGAGCAATGGCTGCAGCGTCGGTGAAGTCTGGCCCGCAGGGGTCACGGACCGCGGCCGGGCACATTATGTAGAAACACGACGGATGTGCGTCTCGCCCCGCCGCGCGGTGCGGGGCAAAGTGCGGCTCGCGTCAAGGTCCGCCCGGACCGAGTCAGCCACGCTACGTCCAAATGACACGTCCCCCGCGTCCTTAAGAAGCATAGATGTCCGCAGCGGCAGTCAGCGAGGTCACACCGACCCCGCGCAGCACCACGCTCGAGCCATACGGCCAGCTCATCCGCATGCTGATGCCGCGGGCGCAATCGATCGCGATCTACGATCGGATGGGCGTCCCCGTCTGGATGAGCGACGGTCGCGATGTGCCCGAGATGCGCCGGTTGCTTCAGGAAGCGCTGTCCGCGGAGCTGCGCGTCGGCGGCGAACGCGGCGCAGGGCGCATGCAGCCGATGGACAGCGAGCACGCGGCGTACGTGTTTCTCCTCCGCGACGGAGCCGCCGCGCTCATCGGCGCTGCGGGTGTCGTCTGCCGCGAGGCCACCCGGACCGGCGCCGCCCGCCCCTTTACGCTGGTGCATGGGCTGCTGCGGCCGGTGCTCGATTGCCTGCAGCGCGAGCTCGGCTCGCAGCACGACATCGGCGCGCTGCAGCGCGACCTGGTGGTTCGCGACGGCGACCTGGAGCTGCTGCTCGGCGACGCGGAAGACGAGGCGACGGGATCGGCCGAGGACTTCGCCCAGCTCGTCCAGAGCTGCGTCGCGCATTTGGGCTGCAGTGTCGGCGCGCTGGTGATCCCCGACCGGAACATCGCCGTGTGCCGGACAGGCGAAGGTACGCCGCCGCGGACCGGTGCGGAGTTGCTCACGCAGACCCATCGACCGCTGCTCGCCTGGACGCAGCAGCAGCGCCAGTCGCTGGTCGCGAACGACCCGGCGCGACCGGGCGTGCTCGCGCGCGTGCCGTACAAGGTGCTGTGCTGCCCCGTCATGCAGGGCGCGCAGCGCGTGCTCGGGATGCTCGCGCTCTTCAAGCCGCACGCGGCGCCGGATTTCGACCTGCGGCAGGTGCGGATCGTCGAGCTTCTCGCACGACGCGCGGCGCACATCTTGCTCAATGCCTACGATCCCGCGACCGGTCTTCTCACCCGCCCGGCCTTCGAGAAGCGGGCGCAGGCCGCGATGCGCGCCGATGCGCAGGCGAGCGAGAGCTGCGTGATCTACGCCGACATCGACCGCTTGCACGTCCTGAACGAGAACCTGGGGCTCCACGTGGGTGACGAGGTGATCGTCCGGGTCGCCGAGGTGATCAGGCGCGCACTTGCGCCTCGGATGCTCGCCTCCCGTATCTCGGGAGACCGCTTCGCCGTGCTGATGGTCGAGGCCTCGCTCGATCGCGGCCAGGAGTTCGCGGAGATGCTCTGTGAGCGGCTGGGCGCGCTCGAGTTCATCGCCGGCGACAAGGCGGTAGAGGTCTCCGCGAGCTTCGGCGTGGCGCGTGTCGGCGACGGCAAGCAGCCGCTCGCGCATGCGCTGGCCGCCGCAGAGATCGCCTGCAAGGCTGCCAAGGACCGCGGTCGGGACCGCGTCGAGCGGTACGAGGACAGCGACCAGAGCATCATTCGCCGCTACACGGACGTGACGCTGGTCGGCACGCTGCGCCAGGCGCTGGCGCAGGATTCCTTCCGGCTGGAGGCGCAGCCCATCGTGCCGCTCAAGGGTCCCCTGCACGGCGCAAAGTACGAGCTGCTGTTGCGGATGACGGACGAGCAGCAGCGGACGATCGCACCGGATAAGTTCCTGTCGGCCGCCGAGCGCTATCAGCTTGCGCCGGCGGTCGACCGCTGGGTCGTGGGCCACGTGCTGAAGATCCTCACGCCGATCGCGCAGCCGCTCGCAGACAAGGGCGCAAAATTCGCGGTCAACATCTCCGGCCAGTCGCTCGGCGACGAAAGCTTCTTTGCGTTTCTCGACAACCAGCTGCGCGAGGCACGGATCCCGCCGCAGATCCTCGCCTTCGAGCTGACCGAGACCGCGGCGGTGGGCAACATCGTCCGCGCCGAGGCGCTGATCCGCCGCCTGCGGGACCTGGGCTTCGAGGTGGCGCTCGACGACTTCGGGCGGGGCCTGAGCTCGCTCGGCTACCTGAAGACGCTGCCGGTCACCTCGCTCAAGGTCGACGGCAGCCTGGTGCGCGACATCGCCGGGGACAACCGGTCCCAGGCAATGCTGAGCGCCATCGTCCAGCTCGCCCGGGCGATCGGGCTGCAGACGGTCGCCGAGGGCGTCGAGACCGAGGAGATCCGCCGCATCACCGCCCGGCTGGGCGTCGAATTCGCCCAGGGGTTTGGTATCGGGCGTCCAGAACCACTGGAAGGCGTGATCGAAAGGCTGGTCGCGGCTAAACTCTAGCCTCGATTTCGGGTTTTCCGCTTGTGAAGAAGACCACGCAGACGTTGCTGGCCGTGATGGCCGGGGTCCTCATCGGCTCCGGTGTCTCGTTCGTGCGCGAGGGCGTCGCGAGCCGGGGCACGACGCATGTGACGACCGTACCCGAGTCTTCGGCTCACGACCTGCTCGAAGAGGTGAAGGAGCGGGTAAGCAGCGAGTACGTGGAGTTGCTGCCCGACGGCCGGCTCGAACAGGCGGCCGTCGAAGGGGTAATCGCGAGTCTCGACCCGCATTCGGCCTTTTTGGACGCGGCCGCCTACGACGAGATGCGGGTCAACACCTCAGGCAGCTATACCGGCATCGGCATCGAGGTGAGCGCGGTCAACGACCGGGTCACCGTCGTCGCGCCTATCGAGGGCTCGCCCGCCGAACGCGCGGGTGTGCTGACCGGCGACGTGCTGCTCTCGGTCGACGGCATATCCGTCAGCGCCTCCCGGCTCAACGACGCGATCGAGCGTCTGCGCGGGTTCCCCGGGTCGCACGTTCGCCTTTCGGTTGGCCGGGAGGGGGAGGCGCAACCGCTCGACTTCGACCTCGAGCGTTCCGAGGTTCACGTGCGGACAGTGCGCGCCGAGCCCCTGCCTGGCGGGTTCGGCTATGCCCGGATCACCCAGTTCAGCGACTCGACGCCGGCGGACCTGGACCATGCGCTGACCGGTCTCGGAACGGGACGACAGCCACGCCTGCGCGGACTCGTGCTCGACCTGCGCGGCAACCCAGGCGGCGTGCTCGAAGCCGCGGCGAGCGTCGCGGACGAGTTCCTGGATAGCGGCATGATCGTGCGCGGCGAAGGCCGTACGCCCGAGTCGCGGTTCGAGATCGACGCCACCGCCGGCGACGTGCTGCGTGGGGCACCGATTGTGGTGCTTATCGACGGCGGGTCGGCCTCCGGCGCGGAGATCGTCGCCGGCGCGCTGCGCGATCTCGATCGGGCGACCCTGATGGGCGAGCGAACGTTCGGCAAGGGTTCGGTGCAGACGGTGATCCCGCTGCGCCACGGGCAGGCGCTCAAGCTCACGACGTCGCGCTACTACACGCCGTCGGGCGCGTCGATCCACGAGCGCGGACTGCAGCCCGACTACGTAATCGCCGGCGTGCGGCCCGCGGCGCGCGCGTCCGAGCGCTCCGCGGTGACGGACCCGGCTGTGCAGGCGGCGCTGCAGTATCTGCGCGACCGCGGGCTCGGTCCGCAGGTCGCGCGGATGGACACGCACTGACGGCCCGGCGTCGATGGCCAGGGTGCTGGTCCCGCTCGCAGAAGGCTTCGAGGAAATCGAGGCCGTCACGGTGATCGACCTGCTGCGACGCGCCGGCATCGACGTCTGCATCGCGCGCGCGGGGCCTCCGTCGGATACGTCGCCAGCGAACGGCGGCACCGGCACGGTAACGGGATCTCACGGCATCGCGGTCCAGGCGGACGCGCGGCTCGCGGAGCTCGACGAGGCCGATTTCGAGATGATCGTGCTCCCGGGCGGGATGCCGGGCGCGGCTCATCTCAAGGATGACGCCCTCCTCGTCGAAATGCTGCGCCGGGCGAGCGAGCGAGGTGGTTACGTCGCGGCGATCTGCGCCGCGCCGAGCGTGCTCGCGCACGCGGGGCTTCTCGACGGGCGCGCCGCAACCAGCTTTCCAGGCTTCCTCGACGAACGCTCCACGCCCGGTCTGCAGCTGAGCACGGCGCCGGTGGTGATCGACGGTCGCGTGATCACCTCGCGCGGTCCGGGGACCGCGATCGATTTCGCGCTGACACTGATCGAGATGCTCGCCGGCGGACGCGTGCGCGGCGAGATCGAATCCCGGCTGCAGCGGCCGCAGCCGGCGTCGCTCCCCGCCTAAGAGGGGACGCTCCCCTTTTTCCCAACAGCGCTCTGCAAAGCCTCGTCGGGCTGCGAAAAAGGGGAGCGTCCCCTAAGTCTCCTCGCCTAAGTCTCCTAAGTCTCGCGCCGCCTAAGTCTCGAGCATCGCCCGAACGGCGCCGACCAGCGCGCCGACGAGCAGCACGAGAATGGGCATCATGCTCAGTCCGAAGCCGAGACTGCGGCGCCCCGGATCCGCGACATAGGCGCGTGCGTAGACGATCCGGCCGGCGATGTATACGAGCCCGATCCAGGCTGCCCAGTTCGGATTGACATAGATCGCGAACAGCGAGATCGCGGGAATGAAGGCGATCAGTAGTTCCAGCGTATTCATCTGCACGCGGAACCAGCGCTCGAAAACCTCGTGCCCGGTCGTCGCGGGTGCCTTGATGCCATAGCGATGACGCGCGCGGCCAACCAGCCACGCGATGACCACGAACTCGAGGACGGCGAGGACGATGACGACGGCGACAGGGGCCATGCGGGTGCTCCGGGCGTTGGTTTGAGCAGCCGACAGATTCCTTTACCATCCGCGCAAAAGCAAACAAGGGGAAGAAGCCATGGTGGGTTTCCTGTTGCGCGCCGCGATCTCTGCGCTCGGACTCTGGCTGGCGAGCCTGGTCCTTCCCGGCATTGCCTTCGAATCGCCCGGCAAGCTCGCAATCGCGGCGGTGCTGCTCGGGGTCGTCAACGCCATCGTGCGGCCGATCATGTTCGTGCTCACTCTGCCGCTCACGCTCGTGACGCTGGGTCTCTTTCTGTTCGTGCTGAACGCCGCGATGGTCGGCCTGGTCGCACGCCTGGTGCCCGGATTCACGATCTCAGGATTCTGGACCGCCATGGGCGCCGCGGTGATCGTGTGGATCGTGTCTTGGCTCGGCTCGAGCCTGATCGGGTCGAAGGGCCGGCTCGAACGGATCGGGAAGTAGCGGCTCGGGAAGTGAACGGGCTGCACCGGCCGAGGCCGGCTGCATCATCGCCCGGATGGCAGAGTCACGAGCACAACGGCCGCGAGGATCACCAGCACGCCGATCATCTGTGCGCGCGTCAGCGCCTCGCCGAGCACTGCCCAGCCGAGCACGGTCGCGATCGCCGGGTTGACGTAGGCGAAGGTCCCGACGCGATCGGACGGTACGCGCTTCAGAAGCCAGGTGTAGGCGCTGTAGGCGAGCGCCGATCCAAAGAGGGCCAGGTACAGCATCGCCGCGACGCCCTTTGCGCTCCAACGCCATTGCGACGGCTCACCCGCGGTCACGCCCGCGACGGCGAGACAGACCGAGCCCAGCAGCATGATCACCGAGTTGAAGGCGATCGGTCCGACGGCGAGCTGCGCGTCGCGATAGACGATCGAGGCGATCGCGAAGTTCACGCTGCTCGCGAGGAGAAGCGCACGCCAGCCGAGATGCCCGGGCGCTGCATCCTCCTGCGGCCACACGAGGAGCGCCACACCCGCGAACCCGAGCGCGAGCCCAACGATCGATCGTGCGGCGAGCGTATGACCGCGCGGCCCGATCGCGCCGAGCCCGGCCAGCCACAACGCCGACCCCGCCGCGAGCAGGGCGGCCTCGTTCGACGGCATGTGACGGACCGCGTAGGTACTGAGCCCGTTGCTCAGGGGAACCATCAGGACCGAGAACAGCCCCGCGTGCAGCCACTCGCGCCGCGTGCGCGGAAAGCGCTCCCGGAGCACGCACGCGGCGATGCCAAGCAAGGTCCCGGCGATGGCGAACCGCGCGGCCGCAAACAAGAGTGGCGGCATCTCGAGGACCCCGATCCTGGTTGCGAGAAAGGTCGAGCCCCAGACGAGGTAGATGACCGCGAAGGCCGCGACGAGCATCGTCCGGCTGGTTGGCGGTCCCTCAAGCCGGGGCGCGGCGGGATCCGGTGGCATAGAGCCAGGCGGCGAGCGCGCCCACCAGCACGAGACCGAGCCACTCGCCGAACTGCAGGTTGGCCGGCAACGCGAGCACATCGCCGCGGCCCGAGCTCACGATCGGAATCGCGATGAAGATGCCCATCAGCGCCTCGCCCGTGATCAACCCGGCTGCGAACAGCATGCCGTTGCGCTTGGCGCGCTCGCCCTCGTCGCCCGTGCCGGCCACGCCCAGCCGACGCTCGACCAGGTGGGCGATCAGCCCGCCGACGAAGATCGGCACCGAAAGCTCGAGCGGCAGGTAGATGCCAACAGCCACGGCGAGCACGGGCGCGCGGAACTTCGCGCCGCGGCGCTCGAGCCAGACGTCCCAGCTGATGATGGCCGCGCCGATCACGGCGCCGATCGCGACCATGTCCCACGGCAGCTCACCGCCGAACATGCCTCTCGCGACCGACGCCATGAGCGTCGCCTGCGGCGCGATCAGCGGATCGGGGTGCTCGGGTGTTGGCACGCCGATCCCGTACGCCTTCAGCAGCAGATTGAGCACCGGGGCCATCACGAGCGCGCTCGAGGCGGCGCCGATGGCGAGCATCACCTGCTGCTTCCAGGGCGTCGCGCCTACGATATAGCCGCACTTCAAGTCCTGCAGGTTGTCGCCGCCGATGCAGGCGGCGCAGCAGACGACGGCGCCGATCATGATCGCGGCCACGGGCCCGAGCGCCGCGTCGCGGCCCATCAGCAGGATCAGGACGACCGCCGCGAACAGGATCGTGCAGATCGTGATGCCCGACACCGGGTTGTTCGAGGATCCGACCAGGCCCGCCATGTACGCGGACACCGAGCAGAACAGGAAGCCCGCGACGATCATGATGATCGTCATCGGCAGGCTGACGCCAAGATTGCCGACGATGTTCTGATAGAGCACGAAGAGCGGCAGCGTGAAGAGCAGGATCCCGATCAGGATCGCCTTCATCGGCAGGTCCTGCTCAGTGTGCGAAATCACGTTGCCGGCGCCTGCGCGCGCTGCCGCGAGCCCGCTCTTCACGCCCGAGAGCAGCGAGCTTCTGATAGAGATCAGCGCCCAGACGCCGCCCACCAGCATCGCCCCGACGCCGAGATAGCGGATCTGCGCCGCCCAGATCGCACCCGCCGCGTCTTCGGCGCTCGCACCGGCAAGCGCGGTCGCGAGCGCTGTGTTGCCGTCGAGGAAATACGCGCTGTAGATCGGGATCGCGATGTTCCAGGAAATGATCCCGCCGAGCATGACAAGAATGCCGATGTTGAGTCCGACGATATATCCGACCGCGAGCAGCGCTGGCGACAGGTTGGTGCCGAAATAGGCGATGCCCTTGCCGACCCAGCCCGCTGCGGCTGCGGTGTCCGGGATCAGTCGCAGGCCGTTGCCCGCCGCGAGCTTGGCGAGCCCGCCGCCCACCGCCGCGAGTGCCAGGATCGTTACGCCCGCGCCGGGGTTCTCGCCCGTCTTCAGTACCTCCGCCGCGGCCTTGCCCTCGGGGAAGGCGAGCTGCTGCTCGACGATCAGCGCGCGGCGCAGCGGCACCGAGAAGAAAACCCCGAGGATGCCGCCGAGTCCCGCGATCGCGAGCACCCAGAGGTATTCGAAATCCGCCCAGTGGCCAAGGATCACGAGCGCGGGAACGGTGAAGATCACACCCGAGGCGATCGAGGAACCCGCCGAGGCCCCGGTCTGCACGATGTTGTTCTCGAGGATGCCTCCGCCGCCGAGCAGCCTGAGTACCGCCATCGAGACGACGGCCGCCGGGATCGCAGAGGCGATCGTGAGACCGGCGAAGAGGCCGAGATAGGTGTTCGCGGCCGCGAGGATCATCGCGAGAGCGATGGCCAGCACGATCGCGCGGACGGTGAGCTGCGGAGCAACGTCTGCCTGTGTCATGTGCAACAAACTCCGGCCCAGGGCCGATTGTTTCTGGTTATCGAGCTGTCAGCCGAGGGTCGAATCTCTCGGAGCGGTCACCACCCGCACTTCTGCCCCTTGTTCTGCTCCTTGAGCCATCCCTGCAGAGGCACGAAGTAATCGAGTATCGCGGAAGCATCCATCTCGCGCGTCCCCGTGAGCTCGTAGAGCGCGTCCTGCCAGGGCACACTCGCGCCCTTCGCCAGCATCGCGCCGAATTTCCGGCCTGCGGTCTCGTTGCCGTAGATCGAGCACTCGGACAACGGTCCTTTGAAGCCGGCCGCCTCGCAGAGCGCCTTCTGGAACTGGAACTGGATGATGTAGGAGAGGAAGTACCGCGTGTACGAAACGTTGCCGGGCACGTGGTATTTCGCACCCGGATCGAAGTCGGCCTCGGTGCGCGCCACGGGCGGCGCCATCCCCTGGTACTGCTTGCGCAGCGCCCACCACGCCGCGTTGTAGTTCTCGGGTCCTACCTCGCCCGAGAACACCTTCCACCGCCACTCGTCGATCAGCTTGCCGAACGGCAGGAAGGCGATTTTCTGCAGCGCCATCTTCATCTGCTGGTTGATCACCGCTTCGCGGGATGGGCCGGCCTGGTCGACGAGCCCGATCTGCGCGAGATACGCCGGTGTCATCGACAGGTTGACGGTATCGCCGACGGCTTCGTGGAAGCCCTCGTGCGCCCCGTTCTGGAACAGGATCGGCTGATCCTTGTACCAGAGGAAGTAATAGACGTGGCCGAGTTCGTGGTAGATGGTGCGCAGCTGCTCGTAGGTCGGCCGGATGCACTGCTTGATGCGCACGTCCTCCCTGGCGTCCATGTGCCAGGCGCTTGCGTGGCACTGCACGTCGCGGTCGCGCGGCTGCGTCAGCATCGAGCGTTCCCAGAAGGTCTGCGGCAGCGCCGGGAAGGCGATCGACTTGTAGAAGGTCTCCGCCGACTTCGTCATCTTCACGGCGTCGTAGCCTTGGCTTTCGAGCGCCGAGTCGACGTCCAGGTCGCTTGCGCCCGGATACGGCTCGAGCAGGTCGTAGACCGCGTCCCACTGCTGCCCCCACATGTTGCCGAGCAGGTGTGCCGGTATCGGCTTGCCGGAGGGGACCTTGTCGGCACCGTATTTCTCCTGCAGCTTCTTGCGTGCGTAGCAGTGAAGCTCCTTGTAGAGCGGCTGCACCTGTCCGTAGAGCCGCGTTGCCTCCTGCCTGAACTCGTCCGCGGACATGTCGTAGTTCGACCTCCACATGGCGCCCAGGTCCGGGAAACCGAAACCGCGCGCGCCCTCGTTCGCGAGCTCGACGTAGCGAACATAGTCGCTGCGCAGCGGACGCGCGGTCGAGTGCCAGCCTGTCCAGGCATCGAGCAGCTCGTCGTAGTCGCGGCTCGATTCGAGCACCGCCTTGAGCTTGGTCTCGTCACGGCACGAATCGGGTCCGTGCGGGCAGTACTTGCCCGAGCCGTACTTGGCGTCCATCCCGGCAAGCAGCCTGGAGAATTCGGCGCGCTTCGCGGGATCGTCCGGCGCCGGTGCGGAGACGCTGAACTTGAGGAGCGCGATCGCGCGCCTGGAGGCCGGGCTCATCGGCTGCCCCTCGAATTTCTTGGCGTCCGCGACGGTCTTTGCCAGGAACTCGAGATAGCGCTCGGTGGCCTTGGCGTTGATGAGCTGCGTGTCGACGTTGATGTACGTGGCCTGCGTCCATCCCGCCGCGTTCACCTCGAGGGCGATGTCCGCGAGCTCGCGGTTGACGCGGGCGACGAACTCATCGCCGGTCTCGGCGTGCGCGAGACCGGCCGGCGCCATGAGGGTGAGCCCGCACACGATGGCGCGCCGCAGGGTTCTGCGCATCATCGAACTCCCGAGGGGACGCACCGCTCCCCTTTTTTCGATGGTTGGTACAGGACGCTCTTCCTTCCTCGAGGCGAAAGGTGAGCGTCCCTTCGGAAAAACCGTCCTGTCAGTGCGTGACTTTCTCGGCGCCGTGCATCCAGCGCACCAGCGTGCCGGACAGGAGCCAAAGCACGACCGAGAACACGAAGAGCGTAGCTGCGATGCCGCCGAAGATCGCGAGCTCGCCCAATTGCTCGGCGAAGGAGCCGATGATCCCGGACAGCCAGTTGGCGACGAAATTGATCAGGAACCACACGCCCATCATCAGCGATGCGAGACGCAGCGGGGCGAGCTTGGTGACCATGGAGAGCCCGACGGGGGAAATGCAGAGTTCGCCGGTCGTGTGGAAGAAATAGGCGATCACGAGCCAGATCATATTGGCCTTGCCGTTCGCCGCCTGGTCATAGACCGCCGCGACCATGGCGATAAAGCCGATACCCGTCAGGATCAGGCCGTACGCCATCTTGTTCGGCGTGGGCGGGTTGCGGCCCTGTGAGCCCAGGCGGGCCCAGGCCACGGAAAAGAGCGGCGCGAGCAGCACGATGAAGAGCGGATTCAACGACTGAAACCAGCCGGCGGGCACTTCGAACCCACCCACGATCCGGTCGGTCTTCTCGGCCGCGTACAGGTTCATCAGGCCGCCCGCCTGCTCGAAGGCCGCCCAGAACAGCACGATGAACACGAACAGCATGAAGATCACGCGCAGCCGGTCGGTCTCCTCCTTGGTGAGCGGCTCCTTCTTGCCACCCGATTTGGCCAGCGCGCGATGCGCGGCCGGCACGACACCGATCTGGTCCAGATAGCGACGCGAGAGCGTAAGCTGGATGATGACCGAGAGGATCATCCCGATACCCGCGGACATGTAGCCGTATCGCCAGCCCATGCTCGGGTCCTCGCCAAGCGTGGAGCAGATGAGGGGCGCCAGAAAGGCTCCGGCATTGATGCCCATGTAGAAGATCGTGAACGCGCCGTCGCGGCGTGCGTCGCCCTCGGCGTACAGATCGCCCACCATCGTCGAGATATTCGGCTTGAAGAAGCCGTTGCCGATCACGAGCAGGACCAGGCCCACGTAGAAGAGGCCCAGGTTCCCCGGGATGGCGGATGCGAGGGTGAACTGCCCCGCCGCCATCACCAGGCCGCCGATGATCACGGACTTGCGCTGCCCCAGGTAGTTGTCCGCAAGCCAGCCGCCAATCAGCGGCGTGAAGTACACGAACCCGGTGAAGAGACCGTAGAGCTTGAGCGCTTCGGACTGGGACCAGCCGAAGCCCGGGTTGGTGCTCTCGACGCCCGCAACCAGCGACAGCACGAGCAGCGCGCGCATTCCGTAATAGCTGAACCGCTCCCACATCTCGGTGCCGAACAGCAGGAACAGTCCCTTGGGATGACCCAGCCAGGTTTCCCGCGTCACGGCGGGCATCGATTCGATCGTCGTGGCCATGATTTGTGCTTTACCGTCAAATGCTTGCGCGAGCGCGCCGTAGGCGCGGGAGTGTCAGCCATGTTGCGCCGCACGCGCAAGGTAAAAGCGCCGATCGGGGACAATCTCCATTTCTCTTTTAACGCACGCCGGCCATCAGACGGCTGACCGGCCGGCTGATCAGAAAGAGCAACAGGCCAACCGAGCAGCCGTAGATCACGATGTTCAGGTACTGCCCTGGCATCGCCTCGACGTTGTCCGGGTCGAAGGTCCCGGCGATCAGACCCGCGGTGAGCTTGCCGAGCGAGCTGGCGAGGAACCAGACGCCCATCATCTGGCCGACGAAGCGCGCCGGGGCGAGCTTCGTGACCGTCGACAACCCGACCGGGCTCAGGCACAGCTCGCCGAAGGTGTGTACCAGGTAGGTGAGCACCAGCCAGTAGATCGGCGACTGCCTGCCGCCCGCCACGATTTCCGCCGCCTCAACCATGAACAGGAAGCCGAGGCCCATCAGCAACAGCCCGAACGCGAACTTGAGCGGTGCGGCCGGGTTCAGGTTGCGGCGCGCGAGCGCGACCCAGAACGCGGCGAACACCGGCGCGAAGGTGATCACGAACAGCGGCGGGACCGACTGCATCCAGCCCGCGGGGATCTCGAAGCCGCCGATCCAGCGATCGACGTGGCGCTGCGTAAACAGGTTCATCGACGAGCCGGCCTGCTCGAACCCCGACCAGAAGAGCGCACAGGCAACGAACATTACGAGCACGACGACCATGCGCCCGCGCTCGATCGGGTTGAGCCCGGCGCCCGTAAAGAGGTAGATGAAGTAGAGGGCGGCCATTCCGACCAGCACGTACGCGGCGCTCCTGGCGAGCGGGGTCGGATCGACTGCGATCGCGCCGGCGATCAGCATGAGCATCAACGCGACAAGCAGGGAGGTGGCGCCCGCGAGGCGGAGCCAATCGCGTTTCAGGCCCGCGCCGCCGTCGTTGCGGTGCGGGGTTGCGCCCGCGATGCCGAGCCGTTCACGCGCCAGCCAGAACTGGAGCAGTCCCAGCGGCATCCCGATCGCGGCGGCAAGAAACCCGACGCGCCAACCGAACCGCAGCGCAAGCCAGCCCGCGATCAGCGGACCGATGAAGGCACCGGTGTTGATGCCCATGTAGAAAATCGTGAACCCGGCATCCCGACGTCCGCCGCCCTCGGGGTAGAGATCCGCGACCATGGTGGAAACGCTCGGCTTCAGGAGCCCCACGCCGATGACGATGACGACCAGGCCCGAGAAAAAGAGCTCCGGCGGCCCGGGTGTCGCGAGCATCAGGTTGCCGATGGTCATGAAGGCACCACCCGCGATCACTGCGCGCTGCGCACCGATGAGTCGATCCGCGATCCAGCCGCCCGGCAACGCGGCCATGAATACCGAGGCGGTGTAGAGCCCGTAGATCGCGGTGGCCGTCTTGTCGTCGAGGCCATAACCACCGTTCGCGACAGCGTCGACGAGAAAGAGCACCAGCAGGGCCCGCATCCCATAGAAGGTGAAGCGTTCCCACATCTCGGTGAAAAACAGGGTGGCAAGGGCGCTGGGATGACCGAAGAAGGTCCGTGAACCATCCATCAGCGGCATTCGCGCGTCCCCCGGGGTGCGTGACCTGGCGCGACAGGATAGACAAGTACGTCCCGCACGGTGCGCGTTTCCGCCTGGCGACCCAGGCGCTTACGCTGGCGTTTGGATCGTCGCAGGCCCGCCCTTAAAGTAGCGGGCATCCCCCTTGAGCGGACGAGACGATGCTCCGTTCCATTCTCCTGGCCGCCGTACTGCTTCAGGCCACGGCCACTCTGGCTGCCGACCCGCCGGCGCCAGCGCTCGCAGGCACGGCGCGACCCGTCGCGCTCGACGACATCAACCGGATCGAGTCTCCGGACGGCCCGTATCTTTCCCGTGACGGCCGGCAGCTCGCCTACGTCGCGGGCAAGCAGATCTTCGTCGTGCCCACGAGCGGAGGGCCGGCGCGCGCCGTCACGGCCGCGGGGTCCACGGCGTCATCGCCCTATTGGTCGAAGGACGGCGGCGCACTGTACTTCCTGTCGGACCGGTCAGGATCGAGCCAGCTCTGGAAACTGCCGGTGGCCGCCTTTGGCGAGGCGCAACAGGTCACGACCTTCCAGCACGGCATCGCCTCGCTCGATTTCTCCGCGGACGAGTCGCGGTTGCTCCTGGGCTTTACCGAGAGCGCACTCGAGAAACCGGCCGACGGCGCCAAGAAGGACAAGAAACCCGAGCCGTGGGTGATCACCCGGCTCGAGTTCAAGGAAGACGCGGGCGACGGGTACCTCACCGGGGACCGCACCGAACACCTCTATGCATACGACCTCCAGTCCGGGAAGCTGACGCAGCTCACTTCCGGTCGCTTCAGCGAGGCGGACGCTGCCTGGTCGCCCGACGGCCGGTTCATCGTCTTCACCAGCAATCGCGAGGACGAGCCGGATGCCAGCTACAAGACCGATCTCTGGCTCGTGGGGGCGACCAACACCGATCGGGGCCAGTCGCTAGTCCGCCTGACGAACGACGATCGCGTGAAGAGCGCGCCGGCCTGGAGTCCGGACGGGCGCTTCATCGCTTTCCTCACGGCGGAGGACGGCGTCTACGGGAGCCCGCAGCTCGCGGTGATGTCGGCAAGCGGCGGCGAGCCGCGCAGCCTCACTGCGAGCCTCGACCGCTGGATCAACTCGTTCAGCTACTCCTCCGACGGGGAGTGGCTCTACTTCCTGTACGAGAGCAACGGCGGTGGTCATCTCGCGCGCGTGCGTCCGCGCGACGGACGCCTGGAACGACTCCTCGAGGGCGAGCTGCAGGTCACGGCGTTTGACGTGGCCACGTCTGGCACCGTCGCGGCGCGCATCGAGAACGCAAACGACGCGCCGGAGCTCTATGTCCTGACCAAGGGGCGTCCGCGCCGGCTCACGGACGTCAACGACGGGTACCTGCGCTCAGTCGCAGTCGGCGACAAGCGCAGGGTCGAGTTCGAGAGCACCGACGGCACCCTCGTCGAAGCATTTGTCACGACGCCACCCGGCTTCGATCCGAAGCGGCGGTATCCAACCATCCTGCACATCCACGGCGGGCCGGTCAGCCGCTTCGCGTACGGGTACGCGTTCCAGCCGCAGTACCTCGCGGCCAACGGATACGTGGTGGTCGAGCCGAATCCGCGCGGCTCCACCGGACGCGACCAGGCGTTTGTCCGCGCGATCTACCAGACCTGGGGCATCAGCGACTACGACGACCTCATCGCCGCCGTCGACCACGTGATCGGGCTCGGCTACGTTGATCCGCAACGGCTCGGCGTGTTCGGT
>Ga0075421_100001559_pt1 | contig 26939 bp, 21 predicted proteins | sample SoiMetdeltSBSDD5_FD_75292 | JGI IMG/M metagenome (GOLD analysis project Ga0075421, IMG submission 75292) | Bulk soil microbial communities from a Populus tree surrounding site in Tennessee, USA - Soil MetaG P. deltoides SBSDD5 | ecosystem: Environmental > Terrestrial > Soil > Tree plantation... | reverse complement strand
CACGTGCAGCTCGATTCCTGCGTCGGACACTGCCGCGTGCTCGAGCCTGCTGCCGAGCGCGAGCATCGCGCCGTTCGCCTGCGCGTCGCCGAGATAGCCGAGCATCAATGCGTGGCTGTCGATCACGCCGGTCGAAGGAGAGTACAGCGCCGCCACGCAGGAAAGCTCAGGTTCGAGGGCGAGCGCCTGCTCGCGCGTCATGCGCACGACGTCCGTCGCGCCGTTGGCGTGCGCCTTGGCTTGAATGGCGTCGAGCTCCTGCACCTGGCCTGCCGCGGTCGCGACGATCAGCTTGCCGCAGCGCGCATGCGGAATGTTGTGCCGCACGCAGTATTCGTAGAGCATGCGCTTGCCCTCGACACAGGCGCGCGCCTTGAGCGAGCCGTGCGGATAGTAGATGCCCGCATGGATCACTTCCGAGTTGCGCGAGCTCGTATGCGTGCCGATCGCCTCCTCCGCCTCGAGGATCACGACCTCGCGGCCGGCGAGCGCGAGCGCGCGCGCCACCGCGAGACCGACGACGCCGGCGCCGATGACTGCGCAATCCAGCCTATCCATGCCGCGCGGCCCTTGCCATCCGCGCTGCGGGGCCGAACAGCAGCCGTTCACTCGCAAATGCACCTGCGCCGGCGAGCGCGATCGCCAGTGCAAGCGGCCGCGCAGTGCCGTCGAACGCGGCGCCCAGCACCGCGCTCACCAGTGCGCCAAGCGAGAACGGCAGCACGCCGAGCAGCGAAGAGGCCGCGCCGGCCATCTGCGGAAACGGCGTCAGCGCGGCGGCCGTCGCGTTCGGGACCAGCAGCGCGCAGCCGAAGATGTAGCCAAGCATCGGCAGCACGATCGCGCTCCAGTGCGTGATCCCGGCGAACACGAGAATCGCGAGCAGCGCGCCCGAGAGCAGCACCACGTTCGCCGCGAGCCTCGCCATGCGCTCGATGCCGAGGCGGACGACGAGGCGGCTGGCGACGAAACCGCCGACCATCTGTCCGAGCATCACTGCAGCGAAGAGCAGGCTGAACGCGGTCGGCGTGAGCTGCATCGCCTGGACGAGCACCAGGGAGGAGCTGGCGACGAACGCGAGGATGCCCATCTGCGCGCAAAGCGCAGTCACGAGCGGAGCCACGAAGCGCCGCTCTCCAAGGAGCACGGCATAGCGCGCAGCGATTCGCGCGAGCGAGATCGCCGGGCGCTCCGCAGGCGCGGTCTCTGGAAAGCCGAGCGCCACGATCACGAGCAAGACGACGGCGAAGGCGGCATAGAACCAGAAGACCGAGGTCCACCCGGCAAGCGCGAGGATCTGCGCGCCGACGAGTGGACCCAGGACCGGAAAGAAGCCGAACACGATCGTCATCCTGCCGAGCAGCTGTGCCGCCTCTTCGTGCGCGGCGAGATCGCGCACCACGGAGCGTGCGATCACCGGCCCGCTCGACATCCCGGCGCCTTGCGCAAAGCGCAACAACACGACGCTCGTCAGGGACTGCGCCGCAGCGCACGCTGCGCTCGCAACGAAGAACAAGCCCAGCGCGGTGAGCAGCACCGGCTTGCGGCCGAACCGGTCGGCGAGCGGGCCCCACGCGAACTGCCCGGCAGCGAGCCCCAGCAGATAGGTCGTCACCGCCAGTTGCGCCAGACCCGGCTCGGCATCGAATGCCTGCGCGATCGCGGGCACGCTCGGCAGGAACAGGTCCATGCCGAGCGCCGTGAGGCCGATGAGCACGCCGAGCAGAACGGTCAGAAACGAAGAAGCGGCGCGTGCGGTCATCCGAGGCGGGGCTCAATGTAGCACGCTGGATATAATAGGAATCCCGGCGCTCCGAGCCCATGAATCCCACCTCGATCTATTCGAAGACAGGCAAAGGCGTGCAGGAGGCTTCCGGCAAGACGAGCCTGTTGTCGCGCGCCGACCGCGCCGTTCTCACGCAGATCGACGGCAAGACGACTTTTGCCGACCTGCAGATCAAGTTCTACAAGATCGACGCAGCCAAGCTCGAGGCGCTCGTTCTGCAGCTCGACAAGGATGGATTCGTGCGCGAAGTCGCGCAATCCGGCTCGCAGCCGGCGCCGGCGCCGATCGCCCCGACCCCTGCCGCGACGCGACCTGCGGCTGCAAAGCCTGCCGCGCCTGCCAAGGACCCTGGCGAGGAACTCGATTTCACCGCGGTTCCGGCTCGCCGTCCGGCTGCTCCCGCTGCGGGGGCACCGTCTGCCCGGGCGCAAGCAGACCTCGCAGCCGAAGCGCGCTTGAAGGCCGAGGCGTGGGCCAAGGAGCAGGAACTGCTCGACTATCGCGCCCGCCAGGAAGTCGAGGCGAAGGCGCGCGCGGCCGCCGAGGCAAAGGCGCGCGCGGATGCAGAAGCCAAGATTCGCGCGGAAGCCGCGGCGGCGGTAAAGGCGGCGCAGGACGCCGCGGCGCGGGCGGCCGCGGAAGCGCGCGCGAAGGCCGAAGGGGAAGCGAAGACGAGAGCCGAGGCGCTGGAGCGCGAAAGGCAGGCGGCTGCCCAGCGCGAGCGAGAAGCGCTGGAGCGCGCCCGCCAGGCGGGCGAGGAACGAACACGGGTGGAAGCCGACCTGCGCGCCAAGCTGGAGGCAGAACGCAAAGCGCGCGAAGACTCCGAGCGCATGGCGAAGGAGGAAGCCGCGCGGCTGGCGCGCGAGGCCGCGGAGCGCGAGCGCGCCCGAGTGGAGCAGGCGCGCGGCGAGGCCGAAGAGCTGCGGCGGCAACTGGAAGCGGAGCGCAAGGCAAAGGGCGAAGCCGAGCGCAGGGCCAAGGAGGAAGCCGAGCGCAGGGCGAAGGAGGAAACCGAGCGCCGGGCGAAGGAAGAAGCGGAACGCCAGGCGCGAGAAGAAACCGAGCGCAAGGCGCGCGAGGCCCAGGAGCTTCGCCGGCGCCTGGAAGAGGAGCACAGGGCGAAGCTCGAAGAGGAGCACAGGGCGAAGCTCGAAGCGGAGCGCAGGGCGAAAGAAGAGGCCGAACGCAGAGCGAAGGAGGAAGCCGAGCGCAAGGCGAAGGAGGAAGCCGAGGCGAAGGCGCGCCACGAAGCCGAGGAGCTCCGCCGTCAGCTTGAGGCGGAGCGCAAGGCGAAGGTGGAGGCCGAGCGCAAGGCAAAGGAGGAAGCCGAGCGCCGGGCGAACGAAGAAGCGGAACGCAAGGCGAGAGAAGAAACCGAGCGCAAGGCGCGCGAGGCCGGCGAGCGCGAAAGGATCGAGCAGGCGCGGCGCGAGGCGGAAGAGAAGGCGCGCCGCGAAGCCGAGGAGCTGCGCCGCCAGCTCGAGGCGGAGCGCAAGGCCAAGGAAGAGGCCGAGCGCAACGCGAAGCAGGAAGCCGAGCGCCAGGCGAAGGAGGCAGGCGAGCGCCGGGCGAAAGAAGAGGCCGAGCGCAAGGCGCGCGACGCTGGCGAGCGCGAAAGGATCGAGCAGGCGCGGCGCGAGGCGGACGAAAAAGCGCGCCGGGAAGCCGAGGGCTTGCGCCAGCAGCTGGAGGCGGAGCGCAAGGCAAAGGACGAATCCGAGCGCAAGGCGAAGGAAGAGGCGGACCGCCTGGCGCGCACCGAACGCGAGCGGCTCGAGCTGGCGCGCCGCGAGGCCGAGGAGAAGGCGCGGCGCGAAGCGGATGATCTGCGCAAGCAGCTGGATGCCGAGCGCAAGGCCAAGGAAGAGGCCGAGCGCCGGGCGAAGGAAGAGGCCGAGCGCCGCTCGCGAGAAGATGCCGAGCGTCGCAGCGCCGACGAGGCCCGCAAGCGCGAAGACGAAGACCGGATCCGCCGCGAAAGAGAGGAGCGCGCGCGCAAGAAGATCGAGGCTGGAATGGCGGCAGCGAACGCGCCGCCCGCGCCGGCGCCGGTGACCCCGGTCCAGCCGCCCGCTGCCCCCGAGGCATCGATCGACAGTCTGTTCGCCGACCTGAATACGTTCGCGCAGCGCGAGGAAGAGGAGCGCAAGGCGAAGGAAGAGGCAGACCGCAAGGCGAAGCAGGAGGTCGAGCGCCAGAAGGAAGAGCGCCGCAAGCGCGAGGAGGAAGAAGCGCGCCGCAAGGCCGAGGAAGAGCGGCGCCGGCGCGAGCAGGAAGAGCGCGCGCGGCAAGAGGCTGCACGCGCCAAGGAGGAGGCGGAGCGCAAGGCGCGCGAAGACGAAGAACGCAAGGTGCGCGAAGCCGAGGAGCGCAAGAAAAAGGCCAAGGAAGCGTATGCCGCCAAGCAGGCCGAGCTGGCCAGGCAGGGCGATGGCGATATCCCGGTAAAGGACGACGATCTCGACCTGGATGACATCAAGCGCGACCAGGCCGCGCTCGCCGAGTCCCAGAAGCGCGCACGCGACAAGGAACGTGAACGCGAGCGCAAGGATGCGGAAGTCGTAGGAAAAGCGGTTGCGATCGAGCGGACGCGCAACCTCGGCAAGAAGGCCGCGATCGGGCTCGTAGTCCTGCTGCTGGTGGCCGCGGCCGTGGTGCACGTCATACCGCTCCCGACTGCGGAGTACGAGAAAGCCGCTGCGCAGGCCACGGGCCAGGTCGTGAAGATTGGTTCGGCGCGGGTGTCGCTGGTGACCGGGTTGCAGGTCAAGCTCGAGAACGTATCGATCGGCGACGCAGCGAAGATCGGGCTCGTGCGGACGTCGCCGAGCATCGGCTCGATCTTCGGGCCGCAGAAGACGTTCAGCCGCGTAGAGCTGGAGGGCGCGGTCATCGGCCAGGAACATCTTGGCGCAGCGCTGCTTGGCACGCTGCAGAGCGCGGACCTGAAGGTCGCAACGGTGGCGGCGAAACAGCTCAAGCTCGAGGGCCCGGTCGCGCTGCCACCGCTCGATGTCGAAGCTACGATCGCACCCGACGGGACCGTGCAGTCGGCGAGGATCAGCGGACCTGAGCGGCTGCAGGGAACGATCGGCGGCCGCGGCGGCGAGCTGACGTTCGAACTGAGCGCCGGGACGTTCCAGATCCCGTTCCTCCCCGGCGTATCGCTTGCCGATTTCGGGATGAAAGGGACCGCCACGCGGCAGGGCATGGGCATCGCCGAGTTCGACGGGCGCGCGCTCGAAGGGGTCTTCAGCGGCAACGCACGCATTCGCTGGGGCAGCGAATGGTCGGTCGAGGGCGAAGTACGCACGCGCGGCGTCAACGTGGGGGTCTTCGCTCCGACGCTCGTTTCCGAAGGCAAAGTCGAATCGCGGGGCACGTACTCGATGAAGGGGCCCGCTCCGGCGAAGCTCGGCGAGAGCCTGCGCCTGGAAGGGACCTTCAAGATCGAGAAGGGTGTGCTCGGAAGCTTCGATCTTGGTCGCGCGATGCAGGGCACGGGGCCGATGGCCGGCCGGACAGTCTTCAACGAGCTCACCGGTCAGGGCGTCTACGATCGCGGCGCGGTGCAGGTGCGCAACGTCGCGATCTCGGCAGGCGCGCTCAACGCGGGTGCGGGTGTCGAGATCGCCCCCGATGGCGCGCTGAGCGGGCGCGTGATCGTCGATCTGAAGCAGCAGCGCACCACGCTCAGCCTCGGTGGCAAGCTCAAGGAGCCGGCGCTGCGCAGATGAGCGGTACCGGTTTGGTAAAATTCCGTTTTACCAGCCGGGCCCGATGTCCACGATCCTGAAGCTCCGCGGCGCGCGCGCCTTGTCGGAGTTCCGCATCGCCAAGCTGCTGCCGGCGCTGCGGGCGATGCATCCCGGCATTCGCCGCCTCGCCGCGGAGTACTGGCATTTTGCAGAGACCGAGGCGCCGCTGGCGCCAACCGAGCAAGACCTGCTGAGCCGGCTGCTGCAGTACGGAGCGCCGCCCGACCGGATGCCTGCGGGCGCGCTGCTTCTCGTCGTGCCGCGCATCGGCACGATTTCACCCTGGTCTTCGAAGGCCACCGAGATTGCGCGGATCTGCGGCCTCGGGCGCGTGCGCCGGATCGAGCGTGGCACGTTATACGCGCTGGATGCGCAGCTCGATGCCGATGCGCGAACCCGCGTCGCCGCTCTGCTGCACGACCGGATGACGGAATCGGTGCTCGCAGGGCCTGACGAAGCGGCGGAGCTTTTCCGGCGCTTCGAGCCGCGGCCTGTCGGCCGCGTGCCGCTCGCCGCGCTCGAGCGATCCAACGTCGAGCTCGGGCTTGCGCTCACGCAAGAGGAGATCGACTACTTGCGCGAAGCGTTCCGCGCCCTGGGGCGCGATCCCACCGACGCCGAGCTGACGATGTTCGCGCAGGCGAACTCCGAGCACTGCCGGCACAAGATCTTCAACGCCGAATGGATCGTCGACGGAGAGCGCAAGGAACAGTCGCTCTTCGCGATGATCCGCCACACGCACGCGGTGTGCCCGCAGGGCACGGTGGTCGCATACAGCGACAACGCGGCGGTCATGGAGGGTCGCGTCGCGCAGCAGTTTCACCCCGGCGAAGGCGGGGCGTACCGGCCGCGGGCCGCGCTCACGCACACCGTGATGAAGTGCGAGACGCACAATCACCCGACCGCGATCGCGCCTTTTCCGGGCGCGGCAACCGGAGCGGGAGGAGAAATCCGCGACGAGGGCGCCACCGGGCGCGGCGCGAAGCCGAAGGCGGGCCTGGTCGGCTATTCAGTTTCGCACCTGCGCATTCCCGGTGCGGAGCAACCGTGGGAAACGGACGATGCGGGGCGGCCGGACCGCATCGTCAGCGCGCTCTCGATCATGCTCGAGGGTCCGATTGGCGCGGCATCGTTCAACAACGAGTTCGGCAGGCCCGCGCTGGCTGGGTATTTCCGCACCTTCGAGCAGAAAGTGGCCGGCGTGCAGCGCGGCTATCACAAGCCGATCATGCTCGCCGGCGGCATCGGCAACATCTGCGCGACGCAAGTGGAAAAGGCGCCGCTTGCCGCCGGCACGCTGCTGCTGCAGATCGGCGGCCCGGGAATGCTGATCGGCATGGGCGGCGGAGCCGCCTCGTCGCTGGCTGCGGGTGCCAACGCGGCCGATCTCGACTTCGACTCGGTGCAGCGCGGCAACGCCGAGATCCAGCGCCGCGCGCAGGAAGTCATCGACCGGTGCTGGCAGCTCGGCGACGCCAATCCGATCCTGTCGATTCACGACGTGGGCGCCGGGGGCCTGTCGAATGCGCTGCCCGAGCTGGTGCATGCTGCGCAGGGCGGGGCGCGGGTCGACCTGCGCGCGATCCCGTCCGAAGAGCCCGGCATGTCGCCGCGCGAAATCTGGTCGAACGAGGCGCAGGAGCGCTATGTGCTCGCGATTGCGCCGCACGATCGAAAGCGGTTCGCAGAAATCTGCGCGCGCGAGCGCTGTCCGCATGCCGTGCTCGGCGCGGTCACGCCGGATGGGCGCCTGCAAGTCGACGACGCCCGGTTCGACAACCGGCCCGTGGACGTTGCGCTGAGCACGATCCTCGGCAAGCCGCCTCGCATGCTGCGCGACGTCGCTCGCGTGACGCGTGCGCTCGAGCCATTCGCCTTGACCGGCATCGAGCTGCGCCATGCGGCGTATCGGGTGCTCAAGCATCCCGCGGTCGCCGACAAGACGTTTCTCATCGCGATCGGCGATCGCACGGTCGGAGGACTTTGCTCGCGCGACCCGTTCGTCGGCCCGTGGCAGACGCCGGTCGCGGACTGCGCAGTCACGCTGCTCGGATTCGAGGGCTACGCGGGCGAAGCGTTCGCGATCGGCGAGCGGACGCCGATCGCGCTGATCGACGGCCCGGCGTCGGGCCGCATGGCGGTAGCGGAAGCGCTGACGAACCTCGCGGCCGCGCGCATCGGATCGCTAGGACGCGTCAAGCTGTCCGCGAACTGGATGGCGGCGGCAGGTCACCCGGGCGAGGACGCGGAGCTCTACCGGACCGTCGAAGCGGTGGCGATGTCGTTTTGTCCGGCGCTCGGTGTGTCGATCCCCGTCGGCAAGGATTCGCTTTCGATGCGCACTGCCTGGGACCAGCGCGAGGTCGTGGCACCGCTGTCGCTGATCGTCTCGGCGTTCGCGCCGGTCGAGGACGCGCGCGCGACGCTGACTCCGCGCCTGCGCACCGACTGCGGCGAGACCGAGCTGATATTGATCGACCTGGGATGCGGCAAGAACCGCCTCGGAGGCTCGATCCTCGCGCAGACGCATTCGCGGTTCGGCGACCGTTGCCCCGATGCGGACGATGCCACGCTCGTTGCCGGATTGTTCAGCGCCGTGCAGGCGCTCGCCGCCGAAGGGCTCATCCTCGCGTACCACGATCGTTCGGACGGGGGGCTTTTCGTGACGGCCTGCGAGATGGCGTTCGCCGGGCACTGCGGGGTCACGCTCAGTCTCGACCCGATCGCGTTCGATGCAGCGGCGGACGAAGTCGACGCGTTCAAGCGCGATGGAGAAGAGCAACTCGCTGGACGCATGCGCGACCTGGCGCTCGGCGCGTTGTTCGCGGAGGAGCTCGGGGCACTGCTCCAGGTGCGCGAGTCGGACCGCGGCCGCGTGATGGATGCGCTGCGCGCCGCCGGCGTCGGTGATTGCGCCCACATCGTCGGCCACGTCAATACGCGAGACGAGATCCGCATCACGCGCAACGCCAGGGCCGTGTTCGCCGAGAAGCGCGTCGAGTTGCAGCGCGCCTGGTCCGACACCACCTTCCGCATGCAGAGCCTGCGCGACAACCCGCAGTGCGCGCAGGAAGAATTCGACCGTGTTCTGGATACCGCCGACCCGGGCCTTTCATTCGCCCTGTCGTTCGACCCCGCCGAGGAGATTGCAGCCCCGTACGTATCGCGCGGGGCGCGGCCGCGCGTGGCGGTGCTCCGCGAGCAGGGCGTGAACAGTCAGGTGGAAATGGCTGCCGCGTTCCATCGCGCCGGATTCGAAGCCGTCGACGTGCACATGTCCGATGTGCTGTCGCAGCGTGTCACGCTCGATTCGTTCCGCGGTCTCGCCGCGTGCGGCGGCTTTTCCTACGGCGACGTGCTCGGCGGCGGGCAGGGCTGGGCGAAGTCGATTCTCTACAACGCCCGGGCGCGTGCGGAATTCGAGCGCTTTTTCGGCCGCACCGACACGTTTGCGCTGGGCTCGTGCAACGGCTGCCAGATGATGGCGGCGCTGAAGGAGATCATCCCGGGCGCAGCGCACTGGCCGGTCTTCGTGCGCAACCGTTCGGAGCAGTTCGAGGCTCGCTTCGTGCTCGTCGAGATTCCGGCGAGCCCGTCGATCCTGCTCGCCGGAATGGCCGGCAGCCGGATGCCGATTGCCACGGCGCACGGAGAGGGGCTGGCACAGTTCGAAAGCACGGCGGAGCAGGACCGGGTCTCAGCGCTCGTCTGCATGCGTTTCGTCGATCACCGCGGCAATACGACCGAGACGTATCCGCTCAACCCGAACGGCTCGCCGCGCGGCATTACCGGGCTCACTACGCCGGACGGCCGCTTCACGATCTGGATGCCACATCCCGAGCGCGTGTTTCGCTCGGTGCAGATGTCGTGGACGCCGGACGCGGCGCCGGAAGAATCGCCGTGGATGCGGATCTTCCGCAACGCGCGCGCGTGGCTCGGCTGATTCCCGCGCGTTCCGCGCGGGACTAGTTCCCTTTGCCGCCGCCTTTGCCGTGGCTGGCTGCGCCGGACTGTCCCGGCGCGCCGCCGGCGCCGCTCGTGATGCCGCGACCGTAAGCATTGCCTTGGCCCTGTCCCGCGGCACCGCCGGCTCCGGTCGTGATTCCACGCCCGTACGCGTTGCCCTGACCGTGGCTCGATCCGGCGGCAGTGGTGACGCCGCTCGCCGGCGCGCCTTTCGCGCTTGAAGCGGTCGAAGCCGGCGTCGACACATGGGCGTTGGCGGATTTCATGCCGCTGATCACGGGGCCGAGCTTGTAGCCGAGATTCTGGGCGATCTGCCCCCAGCCCATTCCTTGGGCGCGAAGCGTCAGCACGCCGGTCAACGTCGTCGCCTGACCGTTCGCGCCGATCACCGTGCCGCCGACGAGCGCGGCCTGGATCTGTTGTTCGGACGGATCCGCGATCCCCAGCCCCGCGAGCTGCTGCTTCGCCAGGGCGAGTGACGTGTACACATTGCCGTATCCCATCTTTCCGGTCGGGGGCGTGAACGTCGTCGACGTGATAACGCCTTTGGCGTCGGTCGAAGAGAGCGTGATCGGGGTGCCCTTCCTCAGGCCGCCGACGAGCCCGTCGGCGTTCGCCGGCGAGCCGGAGAAATCGAGGAAATCGGAACTGATCTTCCCCGAGACCTTTACGCCGCCCTGGCTCGTCGCAAGCGAATCCATTTGCGCGGCCTGCGTTGCGAGGGCTTTCGATTCGCCGCTCTGGGCCGCCGCTGCAAGGGGGCCGACGGCAAGCGCGGCGCATGCCGCGATCAGGATGTGCCGTTTCATGAGAGGACTCCTTTCAGGTTGCCCCCAGCGCTTTTTCCGTCTGCAGGATGATCTCCGTCGCGGTCGCGGAATCCATGAATAGGCCGCTGCGCGCTGTAGAACGCACGCGTGTCGTCCTGCTGCTCAGTGCCTCCAGCTCGATTTCGATGTCGCGGTCCGCGGCGCGCGCCTTGATCCGCTCGCCGTTCTCCATTTTCTCCGTCGCGCCAACCTTGATGTCCATGTTCGAGAGCGCTGTCTTGACCGCAGTACGCACCTTGGGCATGGGGGCGGTGAACGTCTTGTAGGCGATCCCGGTGAGCGTATGCTGCACTCCGGCGGCCGCGCCGACGCCGAGCGCTGTCAGGGAGATCGGGTCGCAGCCGGTCAGCAGGCTCGCAAGGGCGAGGGTGGCGAGAAGCCGGCGGTAGAACGCAGCACGCTTGGTCATGGCGTTGTAAATTGTAGTTGTTCGCGGGTCAGGTCCCCGCCTTACCCTATACTGCAATGGGAATGAGCAAAACGCGTGCCCGTGTGCTTCGCAGCACTGCATTCTTCTTCATGCTGATGGTGGCGGGCTGCGTCGAGCAGCCGGAACGGCCTGCGGATCCGGGCGAGCAATTCGCGTTTCGCGTGGCGCGCACGCCCTATGCCGCTGCGATCTGCATCGGCCGCAACGCGAAGACGCGTCCCGGTATCGCCGCAGAAGAGCGCATCCTGGGAGAGTCGGGAATGGAGGTCATCGTGCGTAGCTCGGGCGCAGTCCTCGCCGACGCGAAGATCCTGCGCGACGGCACGTTCTCGAGCGTGAACATCGTCGTCACCAGGCAGGCGGGCAGCGACCGCGGCGGCTTTGCCCGCGCGCTGGTCGCCGGGTGCTAGCTTGGCGGCCGACGCCGACGCAGGGCTTGCCGCCCTCGCCGAAAATCGCGAATTGCGGAGCACGATTGCGGCGTTGCGTGCGGAGCTCGACGAAGCGCATCGACGCGCCGACCTTGCCGACATGCAAGCCGGCAGTACCGCGCACGCGGAGCTGAAGCAGTTGCGCAGCGCGGTGGCCACGTTGCGCGCGGAGCTCGAGCAGGAGCGGGCCCTACGCGAAGACGCGGTACATCGCGCGGCGTCGACCGCACAGCAGGAGATCCGGCAGCTCAAGACCACGCTCGGCGCCTTGCACGACGCGCTCGAGCAGGCGCGCTACGAAGCCGAGCCGAAAGTGCAGCAGGCGGTCGCAAATTCGAAGGAAGAAATCGCCGAGCTGCGCGCAACGAGCGCCGCTCTCAGAACGGCTCTGGAGCGCGAGGAAATCGTGCACTCCCAGGCGCTCGAGGACCTGCACACCCGGTACCGGGCCGAGGCGATCCAGCTGCAGGCGACGGTGCGTGAGCTGCGCGCGCGGCTCGAGTCGAGCGGCGTCGAAACGCGAGGCATCCGATGAGCGACGGATCTGCCAAGTCTGCCGAGCGGGCGGAGACGCAAGGCCAGACCGCGACCGCGCGTACCAAGCGCCGCCGCGAACCGAGGCGAAGCAATGACGACGCTCGCAGGCTGCGCCTCGCGGAGCTGCTGCTGGAGGTCACGCGCCGGGTGGCGAAATGCGAATCGCTCGACGACGTGTTGCACGTGATCGTCGAGCTGACGGCCGCCGAGCTGGGCGCCGAGCGCGGGTCGCTGTTCCTCAACGACAAGGCGAGCGGCGAGCTCTACGCGCGCGTCGCGCAGGGCCGCATCAAGCGCGAGATCCGCCTGGCGAACACGACCGGGATCGCTGGCCACGTGTTCACGACCGGCGAGCCGCTGCTCGTTCACGATGCGCCCGCTGATTCGCGCTTCAACCGCGCGATCGACGAGCAGACCGGCTACACGACGAAGAGCGTCGCCTGCGTGCCGATCCGGGCCGCGAACGGCGAGTTGATCGGGGTGCTGCAGGCCCTCAACAAGCGCAAGGGGAAATTTTCGCCGCACGACCTCGAGGTGCTGGACGCGATGGTAGCGCAGGGATCGCTCGCGCTCGGCAGCGCGCAGCTGATCGAGCGCATGAAGGAGATCCGCGAGCAGGAGCGCGAGTTCGTGCGCGTGGTGTCGGAAGTGAGCGCGGAGATCAAGCTCGGCCTGCTGCTCAAGCGCGTCATGGGGGAAGCGACGCGCATGCTGAACGCCGAGCGCTCGACGCTGTTCCTCAACGACGACAAGACCAACGAGCTGTGGTCCGAGGTCGGGGAGGGGCTGGAGCTGAACGAGATCCGCCTGCCGAACCACCTCGGCATCGCAGGCGCGGTCTACACCACCGGAAAATCGATCAACATCCCGCACGCCTACGCCGACCTGCGCTTCAACCCGAGCTTCGACACGCGCACCGGCTTCTTTACCCGCTCGATCCTGTGCGTGCCGATCATCAACAAGAACGGCAAGACGATCGGCGTCACCCAGGTGCTGAACAAGCACGGCGGGCCGTTCAGCGCGGAGGACGAGTCGCGCCTGCGCGCGTTCACCGCGCAGATCTCGATCGCGCTCGAGAACGCGAAGCTGTTCGCCGACGTGCAGAACATGAAGAACTACAGCGACGCGATGCTCGAATCGATGTCGAACGGCGTGCTTACGCTGGACGAATCCGGCCGCATCGTCACCTGCAACATCCCGGGGCTGCGAATCCTGAAGATGCGCGTCGAGCGGATCGTCAACCAGATGGCCGCCGATTTCTTCACCGGCGACAACGGCTGGATCCTCGAGAAGCTGAAGCGCGTCGAGGAGACCGGCAGGCCGGAGCTGACGATGGACGGCGAGATGATGATCTACGGCGGCGAGCACATCTCGACCAACCTGACGGCGCTGCCGCTGGTGAACGCCGAGAAGAAGCGCATCGGCTCGATGGTGATCATCGAAGACATCAGCCAGGAGAAACGGCTCAAGTCGACAATGGTCCGCTACATGGATCCGGGCGTAGCCGACCAGCTGCTCGCGAGCGGAGCAGAGGCGCTCGGCGGCCAGAGCACCGAGGCGACGGTGCTCTTCTCCGACATCCGCAGCTTCACCACGATCAGCGAGCAGCTCGGGCCGCAGGGCACCGTGGGATTGCTGAACGACTATTTCACGCTGATGGTCGACTGCATCTCGCGCGAGGGCGGGATGCTCGACAAGTTCATCGGCGACGCGATCATGGCCGGATTCGGCGTGCCGGTCGCGCACGAGGACGATGTCGATCGCGCGGTGCGCGCGGCGATCGCGATGATGCGCGAGCTCGGCCAGTGGAACGAGCAGCGCCTCGCCGAAGGCCGCCCGGCGGTCGACATCGGCATCGGCCTCAACACCGACACCATCGTCTCGGGCAACATCGGTTCGCGCAAGCGCATGGACTACACGATGATCGGCGACGGCGTGAACCTGGCCTCGCGCCTGGAATCTGCGTGCAAGCAATACGGCGCGCATATCCTGGTGAGCGAGTTCACCTGGAAGAAACTGCGCGGGACCTATCGCGGCCGCGAGCTGGACCGCATCGTCGTCAAGGGAAAGACCCAGCCGGTCGCGATCTACGAGATCCTCGACTACCATACCGAGAAGAGCTACCCGGCGATGAGCGACGGGCTGGGCTACTTCCGTGACGCGCTGGCCAAGTATCGCCGCCGCGATTTCAGCGGTGCGCGCGCCCTGTTCGGCAGCGTGCTGGCGATCAACCCCGACGACAAGGCCGCGCAGCTCTACGTCGAGCGTTGCGACCGGTTGAGCGCAGACCCGCCGCCCGAAGAGTGGAGCGGCGTGTACATAATGGACCACAAATAGAAACTTCAAGGAGATAGATAGAATGACCGTTCAACGCCATGATTCTTCAGGTATTCTTTCGCTGTCGGTAGAGCATGGAAATACCGTCTACCTCGCCGGTGTCGTCGCGAAAAAGCTCGAGGCGGACGTCAAGGGTCAGACCAAGGAAATCCTCGACGAGATCGACCGGTTGCTGGCGAAGTCCGGAACTAACAAGTCGAACGTCCTCACCGCGACGATCTGGGTCACCGACATCCGTAACCGCGCGCCGATGAACGAAGTGTGGAGCGCGTGGACCGACCCGAAGAACCTGCCCGCACGTGCCTGCGTCGAGGCGAAGCTCGCCGACCCGCGCGCGCTGGTGGAGATCATGGTGGTGGCGGCGAAGTAGCGTCGCGGAACTCGGGGTGCTCGCGCAGCCGCGCGGCGACGAAATCGACGATCCCTTGCGGGATCTCGGCCGAGAGCTGCAGAAAGCGCTCCACCACGCCGGCGGCATCGAATGCGCCGTCGGCGATCAGGATCGGCGACTGCTTGATCACGCCTGCGTTCTCGCCATCGTCGACTTGCTCGTGACTGAAGCCGCAGCCGGATTTCCAGCGGATCGCGTGCTCGTTGCGATATTTTCCGTACGCGAGCTGGAACGCGACCGGCTGGCCGTCTTCGGCGAACCAGACCCACAAGTCCTGCTCGTGGGAAAAGAAGAAGCGGCGCGGCGGTTCATCCGGCGCCTGGTAGGTGTTGACCTCGCGCAGCATGGCTGGGCGTTTCCTTTCCGCGTCAGTGCAGAATCATCTGCGTACAGCGGAAGAACGCGATCGTTTTTCCGCTCTTCTCCGAGCGGATTTCCGCGTCCCAGACCTGGGTCGTGCGGCCCTTGTGAACCGGGCGCGCGACGCAGGTGACGTCGCCTTCGAGCGCAGTGCCAAGGAAATTGCTCTTCAGCTCGATGGTCGTGAAGCCTTTCGCGTCCGCGGCAAGGTTGCGCACTGTCGCGTAGCCGCATGCCGTATCGGCCAGCGAGACAACCGCGCCGGCGTGCAGATAGCCGTTCCACGCGCACTTGGTCGGTTCGACGCGCATGCGCGCCCGCACTTCGTCCGGCTCCACGGCGAGAAATTCCATGCCGAGGTGACCGGGCAGGCCGTCGCGGCCGCGCTCGTTCCATTCGGCAATGTCTTGCGGGATCGTCAGGCGCTCCATCGACTTTTCCTCAAGGAGATTTGTCTTGATGGTACGGGGTTCGCGTTCAACGTCTGCAGCGAGGCAGAGTCAGCTGGCGTCGGTATCGCCAGCGGCATAGCCGACTACTTCCCGCAGGTTGCGGATCACCGTGCAATCCGCCCGGTGCTCCGCGTCGACGGACAGTAACAGAGGTCGAAGTCCAGCGCGCCTTGCTCCCTCCACGTCCCAGCGCGGATCGTCGCCAACAAAGAATGCGTCTTGTGCAGTTGCGTGAAGCTGTTGGAGCGCCGCAAGGAACGGGGCAGGATGCGGCTTGCGCCATCCAACATCGACGCAGAAGACAACAACGTCCACCCTGTGCAGGAGTGAATGCCGGATCAATTCTTCACGCCATAGCGCAGCAGGGCTGCCCCACGGAGTGTTCGAAACGATCCCCGTTCTGATCCCGAGAGCGCGGAGCTCATCCAGGACATCTGCGGCAGCGTCGTTCACCTTTGCGCAGGCGAAGATGGGATCCATGAAGGCGCGACAGATGCGATCGATCTCGTCTTCAACTCTGCCCATGCACGTAGGAAACAGTTCGCAGATACGGTTGGCAAGGGGCCGGACCGCGAGATCCGGTGCCTCCCGGTTAAGCTCCAACGCTCGCAGAAATAGTTCCTCAGGATTGCTTTGGCCACCCACTGCGTCATCCACCCGACGCAGGCAGTCCCGCAGGATCGGGTGAAACTCCGGCCCGTGGTAGTAGTTGACCAGCGTATTTCCAAGATCGAATAGAACTGCTCGAGGCGACATGAACGTGTTTCGGATGCGCTAGTCTCGCTGCCAGAGCCTCCTACTGCGGCTGAAAAGCGGCATCGCCGAACTGCCACAGCATGAATGAAAGCGAGTCGGCAAACTGGCCGAGACGCCGCGCCTGACCGGAACCGGAACCGTGGCCGGCAGAGAAATCGAGACCCAGCAGCACGGGCCGGCCCGACGACGAAGCTGCCTGGAGCCGGGCTGCCATTTTCATCGAGTGCCAGACCGCGACCCGCGCGTCATTCACCCCGTGCGGCAGCAGAACGGCCGGGTAGCTCATCCCGGCCTGTACGTGATGGTACGAGCTCATTTCAAGCAGGTACGGAAAATCCTTGGCGACTGCCACCGAACCGAATTCGGGCACATTCGGTGCGCCGTTCGCGTCCGCCTCGAACCGCAAGGTGTCCAGCAGACCGACGGTCGGAACGACGGCCGCAAACAGGTCAGGTCGCGCCGTCAACGCCCGGCCGACGGTGACTCCGCCCGCGCTCCAGCCGATCGCCCCGAGCTTCCTGGGCGAGGTATACCCGTTTTTCACGAGGTGCTCCCCGCACGCGATGAAGTCCTTCCAGGTATTCGACTTGGTTGCTTTCCAGCCGGCGCGATACCAAGGGTCGCCAAACTCTCCGCCTCCGCGAACATGGCAGATCGCCTGGATCGCGCCCCTTTCGAGCCATGGGAGCCATTCGAACCGCAGCCGGGGTTCCTCGGCGAAACCATACGCGCCGTAAGCCGTCAGAATCGTCGCGTTGTTCCCATCAAGCGCGATACCGGACCGATGAATGATCGATAGCGGGACCTCGACGCCGTCGTGGCTGCGAACCGAGAGCAACGTGACCTCGACATTCGGAACGACATCGAACTTGCTGCCCGGCTGCAGAGATGTCGCAATCGCGCGGCCCGACTTGATGTCAGCGTGATAGATCTGTCCAGTGCGGGCCCAGTTGCCGAGCTCGATTAGGATGCCAGGCACCTGGGCGTTGCTTGACATGATGCGGACGTTGCCCGGAAACGGCAATGCAATCTCGCGCGTCCGGCCGCTCGCGTGCTCTACGGCCACAAGGCGCGTTCGTCCGCCTTCACGGATCGTCGCATACAGGGCATCCCGCCCGGCTCCGATACCGGTGATCACTCCGCGTCCTTCAGGAAGAATCTCCGTGGCATGCGCGACATCCGGCCGCGACATCGAGGTCCTGATGACCTTGAAGCGCGGCGCATCCTTGTGCGTCCTCAGGTAGAGATGATCGCCGGCGACCATTTCCTGGACGACCTTGTCGTCCCGCGAAACGATCTCAGTCCACGCGGTGTCGGCGCCGCGGCGGATCGACGGAGCCGTCAACAGCCGGATCTCGGGCCGCGTGCCCTCCCAGCTGAATATCCGCGGCCGGGCCGAAGGCGCCGGGAACAGAATGAACGCCTGATCGAGCGGGCCTAGCTTCAGTCCCACTCCAGCCATTCCGTCGATGATTGGCACGGCGTCCGGCTTTGTATCCTTGAGTGCCAAAAACCACGTCTGGGACCAGGTACGCCGATCGCTTTTCGCGGCTACCGATGCAGGATCGCGATACGTCACGAAATAGAACCCGGACTCGTCCGGAAGCCATTTCTCGATCGATTGACCGTTGGGCTCAGTATTACGGATGGGCTCAATCATCTCGCGACCGGTGCGCAACTCGAGCACGTGAAGTCGCGCCTTCTCGGAGCCGGATTCGGCCACGGTATAGGCGAGGTACTTTCCGCCCGGAGACGGGAAAAAAGCCAAGATCGCAATCGGTCGCGTCGGATCCGCGCGCAAACGGTCGGGATCGATCAGCAGGCGGTCCCGTCCTGCCATCGACGTTCTGACGTAGAGCCGTGCCTGATCATGGCCGGCATCCTGGCGCAGGAAGAACACCATTCCGTTCTTGAGCCGGGTGACGCGAGATACGCGCGCGGCGGCCGAGTCCTCCGCCTCCTTCATGCGTGCGAGCAGCGCTGCACGCCCCGGAATCCGGTCCAAGAGACCGCGCGAATACCGGTCCTGGCTCCGCATCCACGCTTCGACTTCGGGAGTGCTCGTTTCCTCGAGCCAACGGTACGGGTCAGTGACCGTCGTGCCGTGATACGTGTCGATGACGGGCTTGACCGGTGTCGGAGGAGGACCATCGGCCGCCATGACACTGCAAGGAACGAGTGCCAGCAGTACGATCGCCAGTCTCGGCCGGACGCTCAATCGGGTGGCTCCTTCATTCCTTTGGCGGTGGCGGGGCGCCAAGCTTGCTCAGTGCTTCCAGGATCCTTTCTCTCTCGCCCGGACCGATCTTAGCCTGTTCCGGATAGTCGGCCCAGAAGAGGACGTCGCGGTAATCCTTCTTCGCCGTGGCCACGAACTCCCGAATTTTCTGCTCGCTTCCCTCGCTGATTTTCAGGATCGCCAGCTGGACGCGTTCGCGCTCGCGCTCGTGAGGTTCGGTGCCGTACGCATCCAGAATCAAACCGATGTCCTGCCAGCGTTCCTTTGGAAAGCTCGCGCGAATCGCGGCGAGCACATCGTTCTCCGTGGCACTCATGGGCTCTTCTGATTCTTCGCAGGCCCCGCCTGCCATCGTTCTACGCCCGTTTTTCTTCGTCGTGAATGAGCCGCTTGCCCAGGCTGACGGTCTCGTCCTGCACGTACCCCAGCCTGCGATAGAACTCGATCACTTCCGCATTGGACGAGCGCACCTGCAGGTTCAGCTTCGGACAGCCTCGCTGCGTGAGAAGGCGTTCCGCTTCCTGCATCAACGCGCGGCCGTACGATTGCTTGCGATGACGCGCTGCGACCGCCAGGTAGTACACCCAGCCGCGATGGCCGTCGAAGCCGACCATCGCGCTCGCGATGACTTCATCCGCCAGGGTGCCGATCAGGAACAACTCGGGCTGCTCGGTGAGCTTGCGTGCGATGTCTGCGCGCGGATCGTTCCACGGCCGCGTCAACCCGCACTCTTGCCACAGAGCGACGACCGCTGTCTCGTCCGCAGGCTGGAAGGCACGGATCTGCATGCGCCGACGATCTTATACCTACAGAAAAAGGTTGAGCACCCCGTCGAGTCCCGCGTAATCGAGCGCGTGCGTCGCGTGCTCGCGCACGATCGGCTTGGCCCGATAGGCGACCGAGACCCCGGCAACCGTCATCATCGGAATGTCGTTCGCGCCGTCGCCGATCGCGACCGCCTGCTCCCGGGTGATGCCGAGCTGATCGATCTCCGAACGCAGTCGCGCCGCCTTGGCTTCGCCATCGACGATTCCGCCGACCACGCGCCCCGTGAGGCGCCCGCGCTCGATCTCCAGCTCGTTGGAGAGCACCGCATCGATTCCGAGCCGCGCCTGCAGCCACGCCGTGAAGAAGCTGAACCCGCCGGACACCAGCAGCGTGCGGATGCCTGCGGCGCGGCAGCGTAGCAGCAGCGCCTGCGCGCCCGGCGAGAGGTGCATGCGCTCCTCGCAGATCTGCTCGAGCGATTGCTCCTCGAGCCCTGCGAGCAGCGCCACCCGGCGGCGCAGCGCTTCCGGATAGTCGATCTCGCCGCGCATCGCCTGCGCCGTCACGGCGGCGATCTGCGGCCGGATGCCGAGCAGATCGCCCATCTCGTCGATGCTCTCGATCGTCACCAGCGTCGAGTCCATGTCCATTGCAACAAGACGCAGATCGGCGAGCCTGCGCGCTTCGGGTACCCAGGCGAAATCAACCTGATGATCGGCGCACCAGCGCTCGACCCGCGCGTCCTGCGTTGCGCCGGCGAACCGCCACGCGCTCGCCCCCAACGCGAGGCTTTGCGTCGCCCCGGCGAGCGCCGCGACCTCGGCGAGCGCCGCCGGCGCCAGCACCGCGCCTTGCACCACCAGGTTCATTCTCCTCAGGCCGCGAGTTCGACCAGGAGTTCCCTCACCGCGGCGACGCGCTCCGGCCAGGCCGGAAGCTTGGCCTCCATGCGCAGCCGGTCGCGGCCGGTGAACCGCATCGAGCGGCGCCGCTGCACGAGGTCGACGATTTTCTTCGCGTCCACCGACGGCGCCTCCTCGAACTGGAGCTGCACGGCTTCGTGCGTTGCATCGATGCGCGCGACGCCGACGGGCTTCGCCAGAATGCGCAGCAGGTGCGAGTCGAGCAGCACGCGCGCAGGCTCGGGCAGGTCGCCGAAACGATCGACCAGCTCCTCGCGCATCGCATCGAGCGCTGCGCGCGTCTCGCAGCTTGCAAGGCGCTTGTAGAGCGCAAGCCGCTCGTGCACGTCGTTGCAATAGGTCTCGGGCAGCAGCGCCGGCGCGTGCAGGTTCACCTCGGTCGATACGTCGACCGACTGCTCGAGGTCGATCGCCTTGCCGGCCTTGAGCGCGCGCACCGCGCGCTCGAGCATGCGCGTGTAGAGATCGAACCCGACCTCCTGGATCTCGCCAGATTGCGACTCGCCGAGCACCTCGCCGGCGCCGCGGATCTCCAGGTCGTGCATCGCGAGATAGAACCCCGAACCCAGCTCCTGCATCATCTGGATCGCCTCGAGCCGCTTTTTCGCCTGGCCGCCGAGCGCATCCTCGGGAGGCGTGAGCAGGTACGCGTACGCCTGGTGATGCGAGCGCCCGACGCGCCCGCGCAGCTGGTGCAACTGCGCAAGGCCGAACTTGTCGGCGCGATGGATGACGATGGTATTGGCGCTCGGCACGTCGATCCCGGTCTCGATGATGGTCGAGCAGACGAGCACGTTGAAGCGCTGCGCGTAGAAATCGCGCATCACGCGCTCGAGCTCGCGCTCGCGCATCTGGCCGTGCGCGACGGCGAGCCGCGCCTCGGGAACGAGCCGCGCCAGGCGATCGTGCATGTGCTCGATCGTGTCCACCTCGTTGTGCAGGAAGTAGATCTGTCCGCCGCGCCGCAGCTCGCGCAGCATCGCCTCGCGGATCAGCCCCTCGGAGAATTCGGCGACGAACGTCTTGATCGCCAGACGTCTCTGCGGAGCGGTCGCGATCACCGAGAAGTCGCGCAGTCCTTCCAGCGACAGCGCCAGCGTGCGCGGGATCGGGGTGGCCGTCAGCGTCAGCACGTCGACTTCCGCGCGCAGCGCCTTCAGCGCCTCCTTCTGCCGCACGCCGAAGCGATGCTCCTCGTCGATGATGACGAGGCCGAGCCGGGCGAATTTCACGTCGCGCGAAAGCAGCTTGTGGGTCCCGATCGCGATGTCGATGCGACCTTCGGCAAGATCCTTGACGGTCTGCGCCTGCTGGCCGCCGGTCTTGAAGCGCGACAGCTCGGCAATGCGGATCGCGGTATCGGCGAAGCGGTCGGCGAAGCTCTGGAAGTGCTGCTCGACCAGCAGCGTCGTCGGGCAGAGCAGGGCCACCTGCCGGCCGCCCGAGACCGCAACGTACGCCGCACGCAGCGCGACCTCGGTCTTGCCGAACCCGACATCGCCGCAGATCAGCCGGTCCATCGGCTTTCCGGTCGACATGTCGCGCACGACCGCTTCGATCGCCGCGGCCTGGTCTACGGTTTCCTCGAAGCCGAATCCGTCGGCAAACGCATCGAGGTCGTGCTGCCGGATCTCGAACGCATGGCCCTCGCGCGCTGCGCGCTTGGCATAGAGAGCGAGCAGCTCGGCGGCCGTATCGCGCACCTGCTTCGCGGCCCGTGCCTTTGCCTTGTCCCACTGGCCGCTGCCGAGCTTGTGCAGCGGAGCCTCTTCCGCCTGGGCGCCCGAGTAGCGCGAGATCACCGCGAGCTGTGACACCGGGACGTACAGCCGGTCGGCCCCCTCGTACTGGAGCAGCAGGAATTCGGTCGCGCCTTCGCCGAGGTCGAGCGTGGCGAGGCCCTGATAACGGCCGATGCCGTGCTGCACGTGAACCACCGGGTCGCCGATCTTCAGCTCCGAAAGGTCGCGCAGCATCGCGTCGACGTTGCTGCGCTTCTCGGCCCCGCGCCCGCGGCGACGCACCGTGCCCGCGTAGAGCTCGGCCTCGGTGATCACGCACCAGCCTTCGCTGCGCAGCGCGAAACCCGCGGCGAGCGGCGCAACCGCGAGCTGGAAGCGCTCGGGCGATTGCAGGAACGCTTCGAAGCTCGCGCACGGCGCCGGATGCAGGCCGTACTCGGCGAGGTACGCGCTCATCGTTTCGCGCCGCCCGGGCGATTCCGCGGCGACGAGCACGCGCAGCTCCGTAGCGGAAACGAACGCGCGCAGCGCGGCGAGCGGATCGTGCGCGCGCCGGTCGACCGCCACCTGCGGCAGCGCCTGGGCCGTGAGCGGCTCCGCGTGGCGTTCCTCACCGGTGCCGCCGGTCGCGACGTCGACGCGCGCGAAGTCCTTGGCGCGCACGTAGAACTCTTCCGCGGTGACGAACAGCTCGGCCGCTGAGAGCAGCGGACGGTCCGCGCTCCCCTTGAGCAGCTTGTAGCGCGAAGCGGCGTCGCGCCAGAACGCGTCGATCGCCGCGGAGACGTCCTGGTGAAGCACGAGCGTCGTGCTGCCGGGCAGGTAATCGAACAGCGTCGCCACCGCTTCGAAGAAGAGCGGCAGGTAGTACTCGATGCCGGCGGGAGCGATTCCGCTCGAGACGTCGCGGTAGAGGCTCGCCTTGGACGGGTCGCCTTCGAAGTGCTCGCGCCATTGGCTGCGGAACCTGCCGCGCCCGGTGTCGTCGAGCGGGAATTCGCGCGCCGGCAGCAGCCGGATCTCTTTCACCGCATACAGGGTGCGCTGCGAATCGACGTCGAACGTGCGGATCGTGTCGATCCGATCGTCGTCGAGCTCGATGCGGTAGGGAACCGCGCTGCCCATCGGGTACAGGTCGATCAGCCCGCCGCGCACGCAATATTCGCCCGGCGCGACGACCTGCGTGACATGGTTGTATCCGGCGAGCAGCAGCTGGCTGCGCAGGGCGTCCGCATCGAGCGACGCGCCTTGCTCGAGCTGAAAGGTGTGCGCCGCGATGTGGGCGGCCGGACACAGGCGGCACAGCGCCGTCTGCGCGGGTGCGAGCAGCACGTCGAACTCGCGCTGCAGGATCCGGTGCAGCGTCGCCAGCCGCTCCGAGATCAGGTCGGGGTGCGGGGAAAAGTTGTCGTACGGCAACGTTTCCCAGTCGGGCAGCACGCAAACGCGCAGCCGCGGCGCGAACCAGGCGATCTCCTCGGCGAGGCGGTGCGCGTCATGCGCGCTTGCGCTGATGACCGCTACGGGAGCGGCGCTCGATCCAGCATCGACTCCCCGAGCGAGCCGGCAGATGGCGAGCGCGTCCCCCGAGCCGGCAAGGCGCGTATAGCGTTGCCTGGGGGGCAGGTTCTCGCGCAGCATCCGATCCGCCCGGCAATTATACAATCCTGATTTTTCGGAACTTTCGCGCTTGGCATTCTTCGCACTGGTCGCCGCGGCAGGAACGGGCTCGCGCCTGGCGCACGAGACGCCGAAGCAGTACCTGCCGCTGCTCGGAAAGCCGATGCTCTGGCATTCGGTGCGCGCGTTGTGCGCAGCGCAACCGGAGAACGTCTTCGTGGTGCTCGCGCCCACGGACGAAGAGTTCACGCGCCATGACTGGAGCGCGTTCGACGGGCGCGTCGAGCCGCTTTATTGCGGCGGCGAGACGCGGCGCGACTCGGTGTACAACGGCCTCGTCGCGGCTTCGGCGGTTGCCGACGCGGACGACTTCATCCTGGTGCATGACGCCGCCCGGCCCTGCCTGCCGCGCGCGGATCTGGAGCGCCTCATTTCCGAGTGCTCGGCGGATCGCATCGGCGGGATCCTCGCGCTGCCGGTCGCGGACACGGTGAAACGGGTCGCCAAGGACGAAGCCGGCGCGCAGCGTATTGCCGGCACCGAGGATCGCACGCAGTTGTGGCTGGCGCAGACGCCGCAGATGTTCCGCGTCGGGCTGCTGTTGCAGGCGCTGCGCGAGGCAAAGCGCGGCGTCACGGACGAAGCCGCGGCCATCGAGCAGCTGGGATTGCGTCCGCGCATGGTGACCGGCAGCCGCGAGAACCTCAAAGTCACGTATGCTGAAGACCTCGTGATAGCCGAAGCGATCCTGAGGACGAGATGAGAGTCGGACAGGGCTTCGATGTCCACGCGCTCGTCACCGGCCGCAAGCTCGTCATCGGTGGCGTCACGATTCCGTATCACCTCGGCCTCGACGGGCACTCGGACGCGGACGTCCTGCTGCACGCGATCTGCGACGCGTTGCTCGGCGCTGCGGCGCTCGGCGATATCGGACGCCACTTTCCGGATAGCGACTCGCGCTACAAGGATGCGGACAGCCGCGCGCTGTTGCGCGCGATCCGTCAAATGACGAGGCAACATAAGATCGTAAACGTGGATGCGACGGTGATCGCGCAGGCACCGAGAATGGCGCCGCACATCGCCGCGATGACGCAAAACATCGCCGCCGACCTGGAGGTCGCGCCCGAGTCGGTGAACGTCAAGGCCACCACGACCGAGTCGCTCGGTTTCACCGGAAGAGGAGAGGGCATCGCTGCGCAAGCCGTGGTGCTGATCGACTGATGTACTCACCACCGTATAACCGTCCCGAGGACCGCGCCGAGATCCTCGCGTTCCTGCGCGCCAACGATTTTCCGCTGCTCATCACCGGAACCGGAGGCACGCTGCAGGCGTCGCATTTGCCGGCGGTCGTGCAGCAGCGTGGCGAGGAGCTCTTCCTCGACATGCACATGGCGAAAGCCAATCCCCAGTGGCGCGAGTTCTTCGACGACGAGGTGCTGGTCGTCTTTTCGGGCCCGCATTCGTATGTCTCGCCGCGCTGGTACGAGCAGAAGGAGCGCGTGCCGACCTGGAACTACGCCGCGGTGCACGCGTATGGCGTTCCCAGGATCATCGAGGGACGGGCGGCGAAGCATGCAGGGCAGGAACGGCTCGTCGCCACTCACGATCCGCAATGGCTGCCTGCGTTCCGGCAGCTTCGCGAGCAGTACGTCAGCGACATGCTCGAGGGAATCGTCAACTTCGAGATCAAGGTGACGCGCCTCGAGACGCGCTGGAAGCTCTCGCAGAATCGCGGGCGACGCGAACAGGAGCTCATCGCCGCGCAGCTCGATCAATCCGCGGACACGACGGTGCGGGCGCTTGCGGCGCTCACGCGCAAGCACCTGGCGCCCGAGTAAGCAGCGCTGAGGATCGGAACCGGGTGCGTGCATTCTTCGCGCTGTGGCCGCCGGCGGCAACCGCCGCGGCGCTTGCGGCGTGGGCGGGGCAGGCGCAGAAGCGAACGGGTGGCAACCTCACGCGGTCGGAATCGATCCACCTGACGCTGGCGTTCCTCGGAGAGGTTCCCGAAGACCGGGTCGCTGACGCGATCAACGCAGCGAGCAAGGTACGCGGCGCGCCGCATGCGCTGCCGATCGAGCAGGCGAAAGTCTGGGCGCACAACAGCATCGTCTGGGTCGGACCGGAGCGCACGCCGCCCGACCTCGACCTGCTCGCCCGAGCGCTGCGGACCGAGCTCGGAAAAGAGGGGTTCGTGATCGAGACGCGGCCGTTCGCTGCGCATGTGTCGCTGATTCGCAAGGCGCGCAGGGCGGGCCGACTCCCGCCGCTTCCCAATTTGGATTGGCCCGTCAGGGACTTTACGCTGGTGCGCTCACGACTGTCCGCCCAAGGGTCGAGCTACGAAGTCGTCGAGCGGATCGGGCTGGTCGATTGAAGTAAAAAACCCTGCTCCCGGCGTATACTCCGCACCAAGAAAGCAAGGCCGTACCAAGGGAGGCAGGGTGGGGGATCGCCGCTTCAGGTTCAAGCACCGCACGCTGGTTGCCGCGAGCGTTGCCCTCATCTTCTCCAACGCCGCATCGTGGGCGAATCCGACCGCTCCTCAGGTAGTCAACGGCGCGGTTAGTTTCCAGCAGCCGGCCGCGGGCGTTCTCAATGTAACGAACTCGCCCGGCTCGATCATCCACTGGCAGGGTTTCTCGATCGGCGCGAGCGAGATCACCCGCTTCATCCAGCAATCGGCTTCGAGCGCGGTGCTGAACCGCGTAACGGGCGGCAACGTTTCCCAGATCTACGGCCAGCTGCTTTCCAATGGCCGGGTGTTCCTCGTCAATCCGGGCGGCATCGTGGTGGGCCCGGGCGCGATCGTGGATACCGCCGGGTTCGTCGGATCGACGCTCCACATGTTGGATTCAGATTTCCTCGCCGGAAGGCTGAAGTTCCAGGGCGACCCGAGCTCCGGCTCGATCATCAACCAGGGCTGGATCCGAACCGGCTACGGCGGCCACGTCGTGCTGGTGGCACCGAGCATCGAGAACAGCGGCCTGATCCATACGCCGGGCGGCGAGCTGATCCTTGCGGCGGGGCAGAAGGTGACAGTGTCGAGCCTGGACCACGAGGGGGTGCAGTTCGAGGTGCAGGCGCCGAGCGATTCCGTGCTGAACGTGGGCAAGCTGATCGCCGATGGCGGGGCGGTCGGCGTATTCGCCGGGACGCTGAAGCATAGCGGAGAGATCCGCGCCAATTCGCTCGTCTATGACGAGGCTGGGCGCGTACTCCTGAAGGCGCAGAACGAAATCCAGCTCACTGCCGGAAGCGCCACCGTCGCGGACGGGCGCAGCGGCGGCAGCATTAGCGTGCAAACGAGCGGTGGCGCGACGCGCGTCGCCGGCGATGTCAGCGCGACCGGATCGAGCGGTGCCGGCGGCAACATCCAGTTGCTCGGCAGCCGTGTCGCCGTGGTCGAAAATTCGGCCGTCAACGCGTCCGGCGCGACTGGTGGCGGGCGGATCCTCGTCGGCGGCGACTACCAAGGCGCAAATCCGGCGGTTCAGAACTCATCGAACACATTCGTCGGTTCGAGCGCAACCTTGCGTGCGGATGCAACGCAGAGCGGCGATGGCGGGCGCATCGTTGTCTGGTCGGACGACAAGGCGCAGTTCTACGG
>Ga0075421_100001557_pt1 | contig 26950 bp, 13 predicted proteins | sample SoiMetdeltSBSDD5_FD_75292 | JGI IMG/M metagenome (GOLD analysis project Ga0075421, IMG submission 75292) | Bulk soil microbial communities from a Populus tree surrounding site in Tennessee, USA - Soil MetaG P. deltoides SBSDD5 | ecosystem: Environmental > Terrestrial > Soil > Tree plantation... | reverse complement strand
TCGGTGAGCCGCTTGAGCACGAAGCCGTGTTGGCTCTCGGACTCGAAGGGCGGCAGCCCGGTGAGCATCTCGTACAGCACCTGGGCGAGCGAGTAGAGGTCGCTGCGCGGGTCGAGCGGCGCGTCTTTGAGGTAGCCCGCCTGCTCCGGCGAGCAGTACTGGAACTTGCCGAGGAAAGCTCCCGCCTGGGTCAGCTCGAGCTCCGCCTCCGGCGCCAGGTCCTTGGCGAGGCCGAGGTCGATGATCTTGAGCTGGGCGCGCCCGCGGCGGTCGCGCGTCACCATCAGGTTGTCGGGGCTGATGTCGCGGTGGATCAGGCCGGCCGAGTGGATGGCGTCGAGGCCGCGCAGGGCCTGGATGGCGAGCTCGACCGACTGGTCGACGGGGATCGGCCCTTTCTTCAGGCGGCTGCCGATGTCCTCGCCGTCGATGTATTCGATGACCATGTAGAAACGGCCGTCGGGCAGGCGCGAGAAGTCGTGGAGGATGGCGACGTTGGGATGCTTGATCTGGGTGGCGATGCGCGCCTCCTGCTGGAAGCGCTGCATGGCGTCGGGATCGGCCGCGAGGTCGGCGCGCAGCACCTTGACCACCCGCTGCTCGTGCAGGTGGCGATGGACGGCGAGATACACGTCGCCCATGCCGCCGATCGCCAGGCGTTTGAGAATCTCGTACTTGTCGTCCAGCAGCCCGCTGGTGTCCAGGCCCAAATGCGCACCCTCGCCACGGATAGCTCGGGGCCATTGTAAGCGAGAGCGGTCAGGCCGAAGGCCTTTCGAAGGCCTTCCGAGATCATTCGGGAGATCTCAGCGGCGCAGCTGTCGCCGCGCCGCGAGCACCAGCACCAGCAGCGCCGCCGCCTCGGCGTTGGTGACGACGTCGCGGATGTCGTAGTGGCGGTTCGGCAGCAGCGCCTGCACCAGCTCATCCCCCCAGCCGGCGGCGCCGCCGAGGAGCACCGCCCAGGCTGCCGGCCAACGCTGCCAGCGCGGGCGTGCGGCTGCCGCGGCGTCCTCTACTCCCCACCGCTCGCAGAGCGCCGCGTAGGCGAGGCCGCCAACGGCGCCGTATTCGAGCAGGTGGATGCGCTCCTGGATGATGGTGAGATGGCGCAGCAGCAGCACGTAGGCCCCCGCCGCCGCGACGAGCAGGGCGAGCTCCCAGGGGCTCGGGCGACCACGCGCGACGACGGCGAGCGCCCCGGCGCCCGCGACGATGAGGACCCCCCAGATCGTCGACGTGAGGAGGCTGCGCTCGCGCAGCTCGTCTAGCACGAGCTGCACGGAATACGCGGAGGCGTAGATACCGGCCACGACGCACGCGGCGAGGAGCCAGAGGCGGAGCTCGAGCGGACTGCGGAATCTCGGCATGAGCCGCGGCGACGATAACGCCCCCGCCGGGAGGCGAGGGCGGCGCGCGCGTGGCGGGATCGTGGCGGAGCGCGGGCGCGGCGCACGCCGGCGGCTCACTGGATCGGGCGGGGCGGGGGCGGACCCCGCCCCTACGAGACGCGCGTCTTCAGCGTCGTCGGCGCGGATCGAGGTCCGGTGTAGGGGCGGGGCCTGTCCCCGCCCGTCCGGTCCGGCTCACGACTCCTCGGACACCTCTTCGGCGTCCTCGACCGGCAGCTCTTCGAGCGCATCGATGAGCTCGCGCGCGGACTGGTAGCGGTTCTCGGGCTTCTTCGCGAGCAACTTCGTCATCACCGTCATCCAGCCCTCGGGGGTGTCCGGGCGGTGCAGGCGGATGTCCGGCGTCGGCTCGCGGAGCTTCCTGCGCAGCAGCACGATCGGCTCGATGCCCTGGTACGGCTCGCGGCCGGTGATCATGCAGTAGCCGAGGAGCCCCAGCGTGTAGAGGTCGGAGCGGCCGTCGAGCGTCAGCCCGAGGATCTGGTCGGGCGACATGTACATCGGCGAGCCCATGACGAACCCGGTCTGCGTCATCCGAGCCTGCGCGCCAGTCACCGAGGCGATGCCGAAGTCGAGGATCTTGAGCCGCGTCGGCGTGACGATGACGTTCGCCGGCTTCAGGTCGCGGTGCACGATCCCCAGCTGGTGGGCCTCGCCGAGTCCGGCGGCGATCTCGCTCATGAAGCCGCGCACGCGCCCGAAAGGAAGCGGCGACTCGGCGAGGATGAGGTCGTCGAGGCGGCGCCCGTCGAGGAACTCCATGGTGAGGAAGAGACCGTTCGCGACGCGCCCGAGGTCGAAGACGCGCACCACGTTCGGGTGGCTGATGCGGCGGCAGATCTGCAGCTCCTTGAGCAGCCGCGCCTCCTCGCCGAAGCCCCCGTCGCTGACGCCGACGAGGCTCTTGATCGCCACCATTTCCCCGAGCTCGAGGTCGAGCGCCTTGAAGACGCGGCCCATGCCGCCCCGCCCCACCTCGGCGAGGATGTCGTAACGCCCGGCAACCCGGCCGCCGACGGCGAGCACGTCGTCGGGCGCTTCCGGCTGGTCGCGGAGGATCCGCATCGGAGGCGGGGTGACCATCAGGATCGGCCCCGGCGTCGCCGGCGTGTCGGGGATCGCGACTTGCTGCGATGGGTGCAGCCGCACGAGTCGCTGCTGCACGTCGCGGTAGCCGGGGTTCAGGTCGGCGACGATGTTGAAGCAGTCGCGCGCCTCGGAGATGCGCCCGAGCGCCTCGAGCGCGCGCCCCTCCCAGTAGTTGCGCTCCATGTTGAGCGTGTCGGCGTCCATCTCGCCGCCGCGCACGGTGATGCGACGCACCCGCTCGAGGGCGTCGGCGGCGAATCCCTCGTCGATGAGCAGCGGAGCGAGCAGCAGGGTCCCCATGGGATAGCTCGGAACGCCGGGCTGGATGCGCAGGAGGATCGCAGCCGCCTTCGCCTTGTCCCCCTTCGACAGGTAGAGCGAGGCGGCCTCGAGGAGCTGCCCGGCGCGGATGTGGAGGTCGGCGGCGGCGTGCACGTTGCCGCCGCGCACGTAGGCATCGACCGCGGCGGTGGTCATCCCCGCGGTCGCGTAGCAGCGTGCGGCGTTGGCGGGCTGGCCGGCATTTTCGTAGGCCTCGGCGGCGCGCTTCGGTTGGTTGGCCGCCTCCCAGCGGTAGGCGGCGTAGCCCCACTGACCCGCCTTCTCGTACGCCTCGGCGGCCTCGCGAGGCATGCCGTGCTGAGCGTAGATGTGCCCCGCCTCGAGCGGCCGCCCGCTCTGGAGATGGACCTCGGCGACGAGGAGCTCGCGATTCGGCACGCTCTCGGCCAGCTTGTGGGCCTGCTTGTGCGCGCCCGCCTCGAGGTAGCCCTGCACCGCTTCGGACTTGAGACCGGCCCGCTCGAGGAGCTCGGCGCGGCGAACGCTCGGCGCGAGCATCTTGAGCACGCCCGCGGCGGCGCCCTTGTTGCCCTGCTCGATGAGCAGCTCGGCGCGCACGAGGCGCAGCTCCTCGAGCTGGAGCGCGGCGCGACCGCTGCCCGAAGCGTCGAGACCGCGCTCGCCCTGGTCGAGGGCCTTGAGCGCGTCGCTCGGGCGACCGTTCGTCTGGTGGCTCCGCGCCGCCTCGAGCCACTCGCCGGCGCGCTCGAAGTAGCGCGCCGCGTCGCCGTACTGCCGGGCGGCCGACGCCGAGCGGGCGGCGCTGAGATGGTCCTGGGAGTATTCGAAGAGGAGCGCCGCCTGCTCGTGGCGCTGCACGGAGACGAGATATTGCGCCGCTCGGAGAGGATTCATCCGCTCGACACCCGGCGGCACGCGTCCGAGCGCCGCCATCAGCGAGTAGCGGACCATCTTCTCCTCGTCCTCGAGCTGGATGGCCAGCTTGGCCGCCTTCGGCCAGTCCCCGGCCTTCGCCAGCGCGTTCAACGCCGCTAGCGCCGCCTGGGGATCCCGCGAATTCGGAGAGCTCATCGTCCGCTCACGCACGTCGGGGCCTGGCTGCGGTCTGGCTGTCCAGCCCCGCAGAGCGTGCGCTTCCTCCTGAGGTGCAGCGACCTCTTTTGTCGGCCCGTAGGGAGGCGAACCGCCCCCACCAGGGCCGCCTCCCGGCACCCCAGACCCTTTGATCATCGCGCTTCCAACGAATACCGGCAACCCCCTGCATTCTCTAAGGCGCGAAAACTCGTCATCCGGGACAGTACGGAGCGGCAGGCTGAAGCGATTTGTTGGGGAATGTGCCTCCCCTGTTGACGGACACGTGCGACGAATTCCGGCCGGCCCGCGCGCGAAGGCCCCCCTGCTTCAAGACCGCGGGTGCGCGCGCGGGCGTGATTTGATCGAGCCGTCGCCGATGCCGTCGCTCCGCACCTCGCTCGCCGCCGCGCCTCGACTCGACCATGCGCGGGCGTGGCTCGTCGCCGGCGGCACGCGGCCGAGCGTCGTCCTTGCGGCGTCGCGTCGCGCCGGGCAGCAGCTCGTACGGCAGACGGCGGCGGCGGCCGGCGGGGTCTTCGGCGCCCACGTCTCGACGGTGGCGCAGCTCGCGGGCGAGCTCGCCCTGGCCGGCGGCGACGATGCGACCCCGCTCACGGCGCTCGGTGCAGAGGCGATCGTCGCACGCGCCCTCGCGCGCTGCCGCGACGAGGCGCCGTTCGCGTTCCTCGCCGCGGTGGCGAGCGCGCCGGGGTTGCCCCGCGCGCTCGTGCGCACGCTCGCCGAGTTGCGCCACCACCGCATCGCGCCCGCCACGCTCGCGGGGCGCGGGGACCGCGGCGCCGACCTGGCGCGGATCCTCCAGGCCTACGAGGCGGAGCTCGACCACGCGCGCCTCGCGGACGGCGCGGCGCTGCTCGCGGCCGCCGCCGAACGGGTCGCCGAGGACCCTCCCGCGCGCCACGTGGGCGTGCGCTTGCTCCTGCTCGACCTCGCCCTCGGCTCGCCACTCGAGGAGGCGCTCGTCGCGTCCCTCGCGCGGCGCGCGCCCGACGTGCTGGCCGTCGCTCCCGCGGCCGGCACGCGCGCGGTCGCCACACTCGAGCGCGCCCTCGGCGCCGGCGCCGTCGCGCTCGACGAGCCGCCGTCGCGGGAGCGAGCCGTCGCCCGCGCGCGAGCTCACGTCTTCCGCCCTGACGTTTTCCGCCCTGAGGGTCTCCACTCCGATGCCTCCCCACCCGAGGCCCCGCTCGACGATGGCTTCGCACTCGTCTCGGCGCCCGGCGAAGGCGCCGAGTGCGTCGAGATCGCCCGCCGCCTGCTCGAGCTGGCGCGAGACGGCACGCCGTTCGACCGCTGCGCGGTGTTGCTCCGCGACCCCGAGCGCTACCAGCCGCTGCTCGAGGGCGCGCTCGGCCGCGCCGGGGTGCCGGCGCTCTTCACCCGCGGAGTCGTGCGCCCGCACCCGGCCGGGCGGGCGCTCCTCGCCCTGCTCGACTGCGCGCTCGAACGGCTCTCCGCCAACCGCTTCGCCGAATACCTCTCGCTCGGCCAGGTGCCGGCGGTCGACGCCGAGGGCGCGCCTCCCGAGCGGCCGGTGCCCTGGCTCGAGGCCGACGAGGAGGAGTCGCTCGGCGCGATGCCGAGCGAGGGCATCTCGCGCACCACGGGCGACGGCGACACCAGGGCGACCGTCGACGCGGCGGCTGCCGCCGCCGAGGCCGCGGAAGACGACTCCTCGCCGGTGATCGCCGGCTCCCTGCGGACGCCGCTCAACTGGGAGCGCCTCCTCGTCGAGGCCTCGGTGATCGGCGGCCTCGGCCGCTGGCGCCGGCGCCTCGGCGGGCTCCGGCACGAGCTCGAGGTCCACCGCGACGCGAGCGCCGGCGACGACCCCGGGCGCGCCGCGCACCTCGATCGCCAACTCCAGCGCCTGGCCACCCTCGAGCGCTTCGCGCTGCCGCTCGTCGAGGCGCTCGCCGAGCTCCCGGCGGCGGCGCCGTGGTCGCGGTGGCTCGAGCAGCTCGAGCGGCTGGCGACGCGCGCCCTGCGCGAGCCCGCCCGCGTGCTCGAGACCCTCGCCGAGCTGCGGCCGATGGCCGAGGTCGGGCCGGTCAGCCTGGCCGAGGTTCGCCTGGCGCTCGCCGACCGCCTCACCAACCTGCGCGCGAGCCCCCTCGGCGCGCCCTTCGGCCGCGTCTTCATCGGCGGTCTCGACGAGGCGCGCGGCCGCAGCTTCGACACGGTCTTTCTCCCAGGGCTCGTCGAGGGCGTCTTCCCGCGCAAGGCGTTCGAGGACCCGCTGCTGCTCGACGACGATCGCCGCGCCCTCGCCGCCGCCGCTCCCACGACCGCCCCGCTCCCCACTCAGGACGACCGCGTTGCCGACGAGAGGCTCCTCCTCGCACTCGCGCTCGGCGCCGCCGAGTCCCGGCTCGTCGCCTCTTTCCCCACGCTCGACGGCCGCGAGGGCCGCGTTCGCGTCCCCTCCTTCTACGCGCTCGACCTCGCACGCGCCGTCGAAGGCGCGCTGCCGGGCCACGGCGCGTTGCTGCGACGCGCCGCAGAGGCCTCCTCGCTCCTCCGCGGTTGGCCGGCGCCGCGGGTGCCGGAGGCCGCCATCGACGATGCCGAATACGACATCGCGATCCTGGCGCCGCTGCTCAACTCGTCCGACGCCGAGTCACGCGGCCGCGCGCGCTTCCTCCTCGAGCTCGAGCCCGCCCTCGCCCGCTCGCTGCGCGCGCGCTGGGCGCGCTGGAGTCGCAAGTTCACGCCCGCGGACGGCCTCGTCGAGCCCGACAGCGCGGCATGGGAGGTCCTCGTCAACGCGCTTGCCACCCGGGCCTTCTCGGCCACCGCGCTGCAGACGCTCGCCGCGTGCCCCTACCGCTTTGCCCTCCACGCCCTTCACGGCTTGCGCCCGCGCGAGGAGGCGTTGCCGCTCGAAGAGCTCGACCCGCTCACCAAGGGCGAGATCTTCCACGCCATCCAGGCGCGCTGGCTCGGCGAGATGAAGCGGCGCGGCGCCCTGCCGCTCACCGCCGAGCGGCGCAAGGAGGCACTCGACCTCCTCGACGAGACGCTCGAGCGGCTCGCCGCGGACTATCGCGAGCGCCTCGCTCCGGCGCTGCCGCGCGTCTGGGAGAGCGAGATCGAGGAGATGCGCGTCGACCTCCGCGGCTGGGTGCGCGAGTCGATCGACGGCGCCTCCGGTGGCGGTGCCTCCGGTGCCGGGACATCCGGTGGAGGAACCTGGGTGCCGAGCTTCTTCGAGCTCGCCTTCGGCCTCCCGGCCGACGACGCCCGCGACCCCGCGAGCCGCCCGGCACCGGTCGACATCCTCGGCAAGCTGCGCCTGCGCGGCGCCATCGACCTCGTCGAGACCTCCGCCGACGGCACGCTCGTACGCGCCACCGACCACAAGACGGGGCGGCCGCCCGACACCCAGCTCATCACCATCGGCCACGGCGAGACGCTGCAGCCGCTGCTCTACGCCATCGCCGCGGGCGAGCTGCTCGGCAAGCCGGCGCGCTCGGGGCGGCTCTACTTCTGCACCCGCCGCGGCGGCTATCGCGTCTTCGAGGTCCCGCTCCACGACCTCAACCTCTACGCGCTGCGGTGCGTCCTCGAGCTGCTCGAGCACTCGCTCACGAGCGGCTTCCTGCCGGCCGCGCCGCGCGAGGGAGCGTGTGGGCGCTGCGACTACCGCGCCGTGTGCGGGCCGTGGGAGGAGCTGCGAGTCAAGCGGAAACCGAAAGAGGACCTCGAGCGGTTGATGGACGTGCGGAGGTACGAGTGAAGGGGCAGCGAGAGGCGGGAGCCGGATGGTGCGCGGTGCGCACCCTACCTCGGAGCGCCGCGCCGGCCCTGGCTGCCCGCAGACGATCGCAGAGCGCGCATCGTAGGGTGCGCACCGCGCACCATCTTTCTCCGCTCGGGGACGCGAGATGACCGCAGCCGCCGACGCCGTCGCTCGCGAGCGCATCCTGACGTCGCTGGACGAGTCGCTGCTCGTCGAGGCGGCCGCCGGCACCGGCAAGACCACCGTCCTCATCGGCCGGCTCGTGAGCCTCCTCGCCACCGGCCGCACGACCATCGACCGCATCGCGGCGGTGACCTTCACCCGGAAGGCCGCCGGCGAGCTCGCCCTTCGCCTGCGCGAGGCGCTCGACCGCCGCCGTGGCGAGGTCACGGACGCCGCCGAACGCGAGCGCCTGCAGGCCGCCATCGAGCACCTCGAGGAGGCGCGCATCGGCACCATCCACTCCTTCTGCGCCGAGCTGCTCCGCGCGCGTCCGGTGGAGGCGGGGATCGACCCCGACTTCGTCGAGCTCGACGAGGAAGAGGCGGCCGCCCTCTTTCGGCGCGTCTTCGAGCGCTGGGTGCAAGACGCCCTCGGCGCCGAAGCGCCCGTGTTGCGCCGGGCCCTCAGCCGTCTCTCGCTCACCACCTGGGGCGCCGACCCGCCGCTCGCCCGCCTCGCCGCGGCGGCGTGGCAGCTCGCCGAGTGGCGCGACCACCCGACGCCGTGGCGGCGCGAGGCCTTCGACCGCGAGCGCGAGGTAGCCGCGCTCGCCACGGAGCTCGCCGCGCTCGCCGCGATGGTCGCGCAGGGGCCCGCCGACCATCCGCTCCGCCGGGCGATGCGGGCCGTCGAGGAGGAGGCCCGCTGGATCGAGCGCGCCGAGGCGGCCGGACCTCGCGACCCCGATGCCCTCGAGGCCCGGCTGCTCTCGCTGCGCAGGCAGCTCCGCCATCGCGACAACCAGAGGCTCGGCGGTGGCCGCAAGTTCGGAACGGCCAACCGCGACGCGGTGGTCGCCGCGCGCACGGCGCTCCTCGCCAACCTCGACGGCTTCGAGCGCCGCGCCAATGCCGACCTCGCGGCGGCGCTGCGCGACGCGCTCGCCGGCAGCCTCGATGCCTACGCCGAGCGCAAGCGGCGCGAGGGCTCGCTCGACTTCCTGGATCTGTTGCTCCTGGCACGCAACCTCATCGTCGACACCGCCGGAGTGCGCGCCGACTTCCAGCGCCGCTTCACCCACCTCTTCGTCGACGAGGTGCAGGACACCGACCCGCTCCAGGCGGAGGTGCTGCTGCTGCTCGCCGCCGACGACCCCGCCGAGACCGACTGGCGCCGCGCGCGGCCGCGGCCGGGCGCGCTCTTCCTCGTCGGCGACCCCAAGCAGTCGATCTACCGCTTCCGCCGCGCCGACGTCGTCCTCTACCAGGAGATCTGCGAGCGCCTCGCCGGCCACGGCGTCGCGCGGCTCGAGCTGTCGACGAGCTACCGCTCGGTGCGCGGCATCCAGCGTGCCGTCAACGCCGCTTTCGCCCCGGTGATGACCGGAGACCGCGAGAGCGGCCAGCCCGCCTACATCCCGCTCGCCGAGCACCGCCCTGATGCCGGCGACCAGCCGGCGCTCGTGGCGCTGCCGGTACCGCGCCCGCTCGGGCGCAACGGCCTCGTCGCCAGGTGGGCGATCGACGAGGGCCTGCCGGGCGTCGTCGGCGGCTTTCTCCAGTGGCTCCTACGCGAGAGCGGCTGGCACGTCGAGGAGGCGGGCGCCGACGGCCCGACGCGAGTGCCGGTCGCGCCGCGCCACGTGGCGGTCCTCTTCCGCCGCTTCCTCTCGTGGGGCACCGACGTCTCGGAGCCATACCTGCGCGAGCTCGAGGCGCGCAACCTGCCACACGTGTTGCTCGGTGGCCGCTCCTTCCACCGCCGCGAGGAGGTGGAGACGCTGCGCACGGCCCTGGGCGCCGTCGAGCACCCCGACGACGAGCTCGCCGTCTTCGCCACCCTGCGCGGCAGCCTCCTCGCCCTCGGCGACGACACCCTGCTGCACTGGCGCGCGCGGTTCGGGTCGTTCCACCCCTTCAAGCCGCGCCCCGACGACCTGCCGCCCGCGCTCGCGCCGGTGGCCGACGGGCTCGCCCTCCTCGCCCGGCTCCACCGCCAGCGCAACCGCGTGCCCGTTTCCGAGACGCTCCACGAGCTGCTGCGCGCGACGCGCGCCCTCGCCGGCTTCGCGGTGCGCCCCGCCGGCCACCAGGTGGTCGCCAACGTCCACCAGATCACCGAGCTCGCCCGCGCCTTCGAAGCGCGGGGCGGCCTCTCCTTCCGTCGCTTCGTGGAGCTGCTCGACGCGCAGGCGGGCGCCGCCGAGAATCGCCAGGCCGCCGTCGTCGAGGAGGGCGCCGAGGGGATCCGCATCCTGAGCGTGCACTCAGCCAAGGGGCTCGAGTTCCCGGTGGTGGTTCTCGCCGACATCACCTGCCGGCTGTCGCGCGACGAGGCGAGCCGCACCGTCGACGGCGAGCGCGGGTTGTGGGCGGCGCCGCTGCTCGGCTGGGCGCCCTGGGACCTGCACGACAACGCGGCGCGCGAGCAGGTGCGCGACGCCGCCGAGGGCGAACGGCTCGCCTACGTCGCAGCCACGCGCGCCCGCGACCTCCTGGTCGTGCCGACCACGGGCGCCGGAGAATACGGCGGCTGGGTCGGTGCGCTCAACCCCGCGCTGTACCCGGCGCGCGATCGCGCGCTCGAGCCCGTCGAGGCGGCGCCCGGCTCCCCGCGCAGCGGCACCGCCACCGTGCTCGGCCTCCCCGGCGGCTTCTTCGGCGAGCCGCCGCCGTCGATCCGCCCGGGACTCCACCAGGCGCGCGAGGGCGGCCATCCCGTCGCCTGGTTCGACCCCGCCGTGCTCGACCTCTCCCCTCCTGAAAACTTCGGCGTGCGTCAGGAACACCTCCTCGCGGAACCGAAGGACCCCGCCATCGTCCCGGAGGACCTCGGGCGTCACCGGCGATGGCGGCAGGCGCTCGCCGAGGCGCAGGCGCGCGGGATCGTCCCCGCGGCGCGCGTCGCCATCGTCACCACCCTCGAGGACGACCCGCCCGCCGCCGCGCTCATCGCCGACGAGGCGCTGCCGCGCGCGGCAGGCCGCCCGGCGGGCAAGCGCTTCGGCGCGCTCGTCCACGACGTCCTGCGCGACACGCGGCTGGACGCCGGCCGCGGCGAGATCGACAGCGTCGCTCGCGTGCACGGCCGCCTGCTCGCGGCGCCTCCCGAGGAGGTGGAAGCGGCCGCCGAGGTCGTCGCCCAGGCGCTTGCCCACCCCATCCTGCGCCACGACGCCGCCGCGGCCCTCGAGCTCTGGCGCGAGCTGCCGTTCTGCCAGCGTCTCGACGACGGCAGTCTCGTCGAGGGAGTGATCGACCTCATCTTCCGCGACGCCGACGGCTGGGTGGTCGTCGACTTCAAGACCGACGCTGCCGGCCCCGCCCGCGAGCGCTACCGGCGGCAGCTCGGGTGGTACGTCTGGGGAGTGGCACGGATGACGGGAACCGCGGCGCGCGGCGTGTTGCTGGGCGTGTAGGCCGTGAATCCCGGATGGTGCGCGGTGCGCACCCTACGCGGAACGCCGCTCGGATGCGCACCCTCTCCGGGCGCTCCGGCGTAGGGTGCGCATCGCGCGCCGTCCGGAATCCGCTTCGGTCGATCGACTAACCGACGGGCGCGAGTTTCGCCGGTATCTCGCCGCCGCCCGGGTTTCCCTCGAGGAACTTCGCCACCGCCGGCGGCCGCCAGTCCGGGCACTCGCGCCAGCGCTGCAGCACCGACTCGTGCAGCGACTGCGTCGAGTCGCGCTGCTTCGCGCTGTCCTCGGGCTTCGTGGGGTCGACCGGGCCGGAGCCGATCTCGCGCTCGACGCCGCGGGCGACACGATAGAACGCCGTTCGCGAGTCGTGCGCGCCCATCTTCGGGTCGGGCCGCAGCGGACGTGCCTTCATCGCCTCCTCGTCGAAGGCGAGCCCGACGCCCTTCGCGCGGTCGATCATCCACTGCAGGGCGATGTCGGAGAGGCCCGTCTCGGCGTAGCCGCCACCGACGTCGCTGTGGGCGCCGGCGAACCACACCTGCTGCACGTCCTGGTTCTCGTCGCGCGTCAGCCAGAGCGTCGGCCGGAAGGGGGCGCGGTGCTCGTCGACCGCCAGGGCGTGGAAGGCGTGCTCCACCGACCGCGAGAGCTGCACGTCGTGGAACTGCTCGTCCTTCTTGGTGAACCAGCGCAGCCCGCGCAGCGGGATGCCGAGCGCGCCGACCGTGTCGAAGACGCCGACCATGTGGATCGGCGTCGGCTGGTCGCCGCAGATCGAGAAGCTCTGCCGGAACGCCTTCGCCGCCTCGCCGTCCGCGGTGGCGTCAGGCCGCCGGTAGAGCTTGATCGCCTCGGTGTACCTCCCCACCGACTTGCGGTTGAGGATGCCGACCTTGCGGATCATGCCGCCCAGGCTGCGCGCCGTGTAGGCCCCGCGGCTGAAGCCGAAGAGGAAGATCTGGTCCCCCTGCTCGTAGTTGGCGACGAGGAAGCGGTAACCGTCGAGGATGTTGTCGGCGAGCCCGGCGCCGAACGCGCCGCCGGTGAGCCGGTCGCCGAGGTTGCCGGTGCCCACGCCCTGGTCGTAGGAGACGACCTGCAGCACCCCGTCGGCGTCGCGGTTGGCGACCCGCGTCGCGAGCTTGATGACGTTCGTCGGGCAGGGCTGGCCGTGGTACTCCTGGTCGGCGCGGTTCCAGGTGCCGTCGCAGCAGACGATGAGGCGCTTCATGAGTCGGCTCCTGTGTCCCTCGGGGCACGTGTTGCGTCCATATCCAATAGACGGACGCGACAGCCGGCTTTCGCCGGGCTCATCGACCCAGGTCGTCGCCGGCCGAGCTACCGCGCCTCGAGCCGCACCGGCACGCCGCCCGTCGGCCGCAGCGTGACCGAGGGGAAGGGCTGGATCTCCTCCGCGCTCGCCAGCCGCAGCCGGAAGCGCCGCGCCACCGACGAGAGCAGGAGCACCGCCTCCATCATCGCGAAGCGGTTGCCGATGCAGACGCGCGGGCCGCCGCCGAACGGGAGGTAGGCGTAGCGCGGCAGCGTCTCCTCGAGCTCCTTCGTCCAGCGTTCCGGACGGAAGGCCTCGGGGTCGGGGAAGAACCGCGGGTCGCGGTGCATCGCCCACTGGCTGATGAAGATCGTCGCCCCGGCAGGGATCCGCCAGCCGCCGATCTCGCAGTCGGCCACCGCCTCGCGGCCGATGACGTAGGCGGGCGGGTAGAGCCGCATGGCCTCCTTCACCACCTGCTCGGCGTAGACGAGGCGCGGAAGGTCGTCCGTCGCCGGCGGCCGCCCGCCGAGCACCGCGTCGAGCTCCGCGCCGAGCCTCGCCTCCGCCTCCGGGTGGCGCGAGAGCAGGTACCAGGCCCACGACAGCGCGATGGCGGTCGTCTCGTGGCCGGCGAGGAAGATGGTGACGACCTCGTCGCGCAGCTGCGTGTCGCTCATGCCGTGGCCATCCTCGTCGCGCGCCTCGAGCAGCATCGACAGCAGGTCGCCGCGGTCGCGGGGGTCGGCGCGGCGCTCGGCGATGAAGCGGTAGACGAGCCGGTCGAGCCGGCGCACCGCCGCGAGGTAGCGCCGGTTGCGCGCGAGAGGCACCCAGTCCGGGATCGGCAGCGGCAGCCGCAGGCGCACGGAGATCTCCCCGACGATGGCGTCGAAGGCGTGCGCCACCTCCATGTCGCCCCTGCTCACCTCGTTGTCGAAGAGCGTCTTGGCGACGATCTGCATCGTCAGCCACATCATCTCGTGGTGCGCGTCGCGCGCCTCGCCGTCGCGCCAGCCGTCGAGCATGCGCTCGGTGAAGCGGACCATGACGTCGCCGTAGGCGGCGATGCGCTTGCCGTGGAAGGCGGGGGCGGCGAGCCGCCGCTGCCGCAGCCAGAAGTCGCCTTCGCTGGTGAGCAGCCCGCGGCCGAAGAGAGCGGTCACGTGACGGAAGAAGAAGCTGTGCTTGACGAAGTTCTTGTTCTGGACGAGCAGCACCTGCTCGACGTCGTCGGGATGGGCGAGGAGGTAGACGCGGCGATTGAAGAAGCGCCCGGCGACGACGTCGCCCAGCTCGCGGTTGTGGCGTGCGAAGAAGGCGAGCCGGTCGCGCGCGAACTCGGGCAGGTTGCCGAGGAGCAGCGAGCCTCGTGGCCCGGGTGGCCTGGCCCCTGCCGGCCTCGCGGAGGGCTCGGCTCGCGCGCCGGTGGGCTCGCGGAGTTGCATGGGCTGGACTATAGCCACAGCGATCCGAATGGCGCGTCCGGACGTGTCGATTCCCGGCCCACCCGCTCGTCGTCGTATATGAAGGGGGCCGGATCCCCTCTACGACAAACCCCTAAGGAGGTTGCGATGCGTTTCATGATGCTGGTCAAGGCGAACACCGATTACGAGGCGGGCAAGCCGCCGAGCCCCGCGCTGATGGAGGCCATCGGCAAGGCGAGCGTGGACCAGGCCCGGGCGGGCATCCTGCTCGAGTCCGGTGGTCTCTTGCCGAGCTCGGCCGGCGCCCTCGTGCGTGTCGAGAAGGGCAAGATCAAGATCATCGACGGGCCGTTCGCCGAGGCGAAGGAGCTCATCGGCGGCTACGCCGTCCTCAAGGCGTCGTCGAAGGAGGAGGCGATCCAGATGGGTCGTGACTTCATGCAGCTCCACGTCGACGTGCTCGGCCCGGACTTCTCCGGCGAGCTCGAGGTGCGGCAGATGTTCGAGCACCCTCCGGGGATCTGAGCTGGCCAAGAGGCGGACGGGCAAGAGCGGACGGGCGGGGGCAGGCCCCGCCCCTACAACCCGAGCGGATCCGGCAATGCGATCCGAGCGTAGGGGCGAGGCCTGCCCCCGCCCGCCGTCTCCATGGCGCCCCGGATCGCTCACCAGCTCCTCACCAGTCGGTCACGACCTGGCCCCATCGCGCGGCTAGGGTCCGGCATGGAGGTGGCCATGCCCGTCAAGACGGTCCAGCGCGTCAAGATGATCCTGCCGGCGCTCACCGAGGCGCTGAGCCCTTTCTTCCGGCCCATCAAGTATTCGCTCTTCCCGCCGCTCGGCCTCGCCACCCTCGCGGCGTACCTACCGCCCGATGTCGAGATCGAGCTCGAGGACGAGCACGTCGAGCAGCTGCAGGCATTCACCGAAGAGGGACTGGACGACAGCCCCGACCTCGTGGTGATCCAGGTCTACATCACCTCGGCGTCGCGCGCCTACCGGCTCGCCGACCATTACCGCAGCCGGGGCGCCTACGTCGTTCTCGGCGGCTTGCACGTGAGCTCCCTCCCCGACGAGGCCGCCGCCCACGCCGACACCATCTTCATCGGTCCCGGCGAGGACACCTGGCCGGTCTTCCTCGCCGATCTCGCGGCGGGCCGCGCCCAGAAGGTCTACCGCTCCACCGTGAGGACCCTCGCCGAGCTCCCGCCCGTGCGTCGCGACCTCATCAAGCGACACCTCTACCTCGTCCCCAACTCCATCGTCGTCTCGCGCGGCTGCCCGCACCACTGCGACTTCTGCTACAAGGACGCCTTCTTCACCGGCGGCAAGGGCTTCTACACCCAGCGCGTCGACGCCGCGCTCGCCGAGATCGAGCGCCTTCCCGGGCGGCACCTCTACTTCCTCGACGACCACCTGCTCGGCGACCCGCGCTTTGCCGCCGCGCTCTTCGAGGGCATGCGCGGGATGGGACGGCTCTGGCAGGCGGCCGGGACGGTGCAGTCCGTGTTGCGGCCGGGGCTCCTCGAGAAAGCGGCCGAGTCCGGCTTGCGCAGTCTCTTCGTCGGCTTCGAGACGCTCAACGAGGCGGCGCTGCGCGCCACCAGCAAGGTCCAGAACCTCCACCACGACTACGCGAGGGCGGTGCGGCGCCTCCACGACCTCGGCGTCATGGTCAACGGCAGCTTCGTCTTCGGCATGGACGAGGATGACGACGGCGTGTTCGACCGTACCGTCGATTGGGCCATCGAGCAGGGGATCGAGACCGCGACGTTCCACATCCTGACGCCCTACCCCGGCACGCCGCTGCACGCCCGGATGGAGGCCGCGGGGCGGCTGCTCCACCGCGACTGGGACCTCTACGACACGCGTCACGTCGTCTTCCGCACGGCGGCGATGCCCGCCGCGGCGCTCGAGGCGGGCTACTGGCGTGCCTACGAGCGCTTCTACCGCTGGCGGTCGATCCTCGAGGGCGCCCGGCACCACTCGACCGCCGTCGGCGGCCTCCGCCACCTCGCCTACGCCGTCGGTTGGAAGAAGCTCGAGCCGCTCTGGGACCTGGCCATCCGCGCCCGGAGGCTGCGGCAGACGCTGCCGGCGCTCGAGGCGATCCTCCACGGCTTCGGGCGCTTGCCGCCCGAAGCCGCGCGGCGTGACGAGGGCGCCGCCGTCGCGGCGCCGCTCGGCGGCCTCATCCCCCGCAGCTCTTCGTCGCCTTCGTGACGAGGAAGTCGACCGGGCCCGACACCCGCTGCACCTTCACCGCGTGCACCGAGTAGTCGGCCGCGATGCAGATTGTGTTGTTGCTGGCCTGGCTCAGCACGTCGACCAGCACGCGGCCACGGTTCTGGCCGACCGAGCGGATCGCGGTTTCGCCGCAGCAGCCCGGGCCGGTTGCGAGCAGCACCATCTCGCGGGAGAAGTCGACCGCCGGCGCCGGCCCGGTCCGACCCAGCTCCTGCCACCTCGCCTGCCACCTGTCGCCATCGCCGATCACCGTACCGACATCCTCGCCGATGGGGGGAAACCCCAGGCTCGTCCCGGTGTGGATGGTCGCGAACGCGAGCGGCCCTTCCGGCTGCGTCGGCGACGATCCGTCGCAGGCGGCAAGGATCAGCATTGCGGAGCCCACCAGCAACGACGACCTACTGCGATTCCATGGACCCATGAGGCGTCCTCCTCGTTTGCAGCGACCCACAGCAAGCAGGGTGCCCGGCGCTGGAGAGTCGAAGCCCGCCGCCCTCGAACGCCCGCCGGCCCCACTGGACGGGCACGCCCTGGCCTCTCGCGGGTCTCGAGGCCGTGGCGCGGCCCGCCTTCGACCGCGCGCTTTATCAGACACCAGATCGCAAACGAGCACGGCGCTGCACGCAGCGAGTCGTCAGGTCGCCTTTCGCTTGGTCATGCTCGGAGTCGCCGTCTTTCTCGACGCAGCCTTCTTCGCGGGCTTCGGCTTCCTGGCGACCTTCGGCTTCTTCGCCGCGCTCGCCTTCCTCGAGCCCGTCATCGCCGCCGTCCCCTTCCCCTTCGTGCGCGCCAGGGTCTCCTTTTCGCGGTGCCTGGCGATGCGCTCGATCAGCGTCGTGGGCACGGGCTCGTCGAGCGGGAAGCGGATCGTGCCCTTGCTGATCTGGTATCGCGCCAGCTCGTCGCCGAACGCCGCGAGGAGCTCGGCGCCCGCCGGGTAGATCGAGAAGTGCTTCTTCCAGCCGGCGAAATAGACGACCGCGCCGCCGTGCTGCTTGTACGTCGGGATCTGGTAGCTGATGGTCTCGACAGCCTCGGGCAGCGCCTTGCGGATCGTGTCGCGGACCAGCGTGAGGACCTTCTGCACCGCGGTCGGGTGCGTGGCGATGTATTCGTCGACCGAACGGAAGTCTGTCTTGGCCATCGGCTCACCTCCGCGGCCGGCAGCATACGGCCTCCCGTGTGTTGCCATCTGAATGCAGTCGCTTCGCCTGCCGGCCCCCGGGGCGCGCCCCGACGGCCCGCCGCACCCCCAGCGTGGTAGCCTTTCCCTGTAGGCACAAGACCTTAACCCATGCGTGCTCGCTGCCCGAAACGCGGGCGCGCGCAGGTTCGCCCAGGCGCTGAGGGATGGTGAGCCGGTCGGCGTGGCGATCTTGCGTGGCCCTGGCCGGCCTCACTTTCACAGTCGCCGCAAGCCCGCTCGCGGCGGCGGTGACGCCGCGCTTCGGCCGCCTGTCGGTCGAGCAGGGGCTCCCCCAGAGCACCGTGCAGGCGATCGTGCAGGACCACGTCGGCTTCCTCTGGTTCGGCACCGAGGAGGGGCTGAGCCGCTTCGACGGCTACAGCTCCAAGGTCTTTCAGTTCGACGGCAAGGACCCGACCAGCCTCCCCCACGATCGCGTCACCGCGCTCTTCGAGGATCGTCAGCGCCGCCTGTGGGTGGGCACCGACGGCGGCCTCGCCCTCTTCGATCGCCAGCACGAGACCTTCACCCGCGAGCCGCGGGTCGCCACCGGCCGCATCATGTCGTTTGCCGAGGACCGCGACGGGCGGATCTGGATCGCCGTCGAGGGCACCGGCGTCTACGCGCGCGATCCGGCCAGCGGCACCTTCAAGCTCTACGAGCCGAGCCCGGACAATCCGAACAGGCTCGCGAGCTGGCTGCCCTCCGTCGTGCTCGTCGATCGACGCGGTTGGGTCTGGGTGGCCACACGGAACGTGGGGCTCGAACGCCTCGAACGCGGGCCCGCCGGGGAGCGCTTCGTCCACTACCGCCACGATCCCCAGAACCCCAACAGCCTCAGCCACGCCGAGATCTGGGGGCTCGCCGAGGACCGCGCCGGGCGCATCTGGGTGGCGACCTACGGGGGCGGCCTCGACGTGCTCGACCCCGGGACCGGTACCTTCAAGCACTATCGCCGCACCGACTCCGGGCTTCACCCGCTCGGCAACGACCAGGTGACGGCCGTCTTCGTCGACCGTAGCGGTGCGATCTGGGCCGGCACCGACGGCGCCGGCCTCCAGCAGTACGACGCCGCCTCGGACGGCTTCATCTCGCACCGCCACGACCCGAGCGACCCCGGCTCGATCTCCGCCGACACCATCCGCTGTCTCTACGAAGACCGCCAAGGCCAGCTCTGGGCCGGTACGTTCCTCGAGGGCGCGAGCCACGTGCGCAAGTCGCGGTACGACTTCAGCTACTTCACGCACAACCCGATGGATGCCCGCACGCTGCCGAGCGCCAACGTCTACTCCTTCGTCGAGGACGCCGCGGGGCGTCTCTGGGTGAGCACCGCCGGCGGCTGGCTCGCCCGCCGCGAGGGAGACGGCGAGAGCTTCGTGGGCGTCCTGCTCCCCAAACCCGAGAACGGAGCCCTCACCCTCTTCAAGGACAGCCGCGACCGCATCTGGGTCGGCACCTACCGCGGCGGGCTCCTCCTCTTCGACCCCGAGCGCGGCGAGGTGACCCACACCTACCGGCATCAGGCCGGCGTGGCAGGCGCCCTCGTCAACGACGAGGTGTGGGCGATCACCGAGGAGGAGGGCGGCGATCTCTGGCTGGCCACCAACGACGGCCTCGACCGCTTCGACCCATCGACAGGCCTCGTGGTGGCTCACCACGACACCCCTTCCGCGGATCTGGCGAGCAACTCCGGAGTGCGCGCCCTGCTGCGCGATCGGCGAGGCACGCTCTGGGTGGGCACCCTCGGCGGCCTCCACCGGCTGGCGCCCGGCGCCGCCAAGCTCGAGCGCATCCACGCCGAGGACCGCTCGCTGCAGCGCGACGGCGTCGTGGCGCTCGCCGAGGACCGCGCCGGCCGCATCTTGATCGGCACCTACGGCGGTGGCCTCAAGCGTCTCGAACCGGCGAGCGGGAGGCTCGACACCTTCGACAGCTTCCCGAGCAACGTCATCTATGGCATCCAGGAGGACGCCAAGAGCAGGCTCTGGCTCTCCACCAACCGCGGGCTCGTCCGCTTCGCACCGGCCAGCGGAGCGATCGAGGCCTTCGACCTCTCCAACGGCCTCCAGAGCCTGCAGTTCAGCCTCGGCGCGAGCCATCGCATCCGGTCCGGCCGCGTGCTCTTCGGCAGCGTCGGCGGCTTCTACGAGTTCGACCCCGACGGCGTCAGCCCCGACGTCTATTCGCCGCCGGTGGTGCTCACCGGGGTGCGCCTCGCCAACGAGCCGATGCCGCTTTCGGCCGCCGCCGCGACCCTCGACGAGATCACGCTCTCCCACCGCGACAAGGTCGTCACCCTCGAGTTCGCCGCCCTCGAATACAGCGTGCCCAAGCGCAACAGCTACGCCTGCCGCCTGGAGGGGTTCACCAACGGCTGGCTCGAGCTCGGCAACCGTCACGAGGTCACGTTCACCAACCTCGACCCCGGGCGCTACCGCTTCGAAGTCAAGGCGTCCAACAGCGACGGGATCTGGAGCCCCGCCTCGACCGCCACGCTCGCCATCGTCGTACGCCCGCCGTTCTGGGGCACCTGGTGGTTCCGTGGCCTGACCGTGGTGCTGCTCGGCCTGGCGCTCGTCGGCAGCCACCGGGCACGGCTGCACAGCGTCACCGCACGCCTGGTGGAGCGGCAGCGCACCGACCTCGCCCTGCGCCAGGCGCAGGAGAAGTACCGCGAGCTGTTCGAGAACGCCGCCGAGGGGATCTTCCAGGCCCTTCCCGACGGCCGCCTGGTGACCGCCAACCCGGCGCTCGCGCGCATGCTGGGTGCGGACTCGCCGGCCGAGCTGCTCGCCGCCGCCGCTCCCTTCGAAGGCTGGCTCACCGTCGAGCCCGACCGCCGGCGCGAGCTGCTCCGCGTCCTCACCGAGGACGGCGTCGTCCAGGGGTTCGAGTGCGAGCTGCGCCGCGCCGACGGCACGTCGCTCTGGATCGCCGCCACCATCCGCGCGATCCGCGACGCCGAGAGTGCCGTGGCCCGCTACGAGGGCAGCGTGCAGGACGTCTCCGAGCGCAAGCGCTCCGAGGAGCAGATCCACTTCCAGGCCTACCACGACGCGCTCACCGGCCTGCCCAACCGGCTCCTGCTGCAGGACCGGCTGACGCAGGCGCTCGCCTACGCGCAGCGCCGCCACGGCACCCTGGCGCTGCTCTTCCTCGACCTCGACCACTTCAAGCTGATCAACGACTCGCTCGGCCACGCGGTGGGCGACCGCCTGCTGCGCGCCGTCGGCCAGCGCCTGCGCGATGCGCTGCGGGCGGAGGACACCGTGGCGCGCGTGGGTGGCGACGAGTTCCTGCTCCTCCTCCCCCACCTCGCCGCCACCGAAGACGCGGCGCGCACGGCTCAGAAGCTCCTCGACATCTTCGCCACGCCGTTCTCCATCGACGGCCACGAGCTCCACGTCGCGGCCAGCGTCGGCGCCGCGCTCTTCCCCGAAGACGGCACCGACGCCGACACGCTCCTGCGCAACGCCGACGCCGCCATGTATTACGCCAAGGAGTCGGGCCGCAACAACTATCAGCTCTGCACGCGAGCGCTGACAGCGCGTGCCGTCGAGCGCCTCTCCCTCGAGCGCGAGCTCCGCCGCGCCCTCGACCGCAACGAGTTCACCCTTGTTTACCAGCCCCAGGTCGATCTCGTCACCGGCCGCATCGTCGGCGCCGAGGCGCTCGTGCGCTGGCAGCACCCCGAGCGTGGCCTCGTGCTGCCCGGGACCTTCATCCCGGTGGCCGAGGAGAGCCGGCTGATCGTCCCCCTGGGAGCCTGGGTGCTCGACACCGCCTGCCGGCAGCTCCGCGTCTGGCGCGACGCCGGCTTCGACGCTCTGCGCCTGTCGGTCAACATCTCGGGCCGCCAGCTGCCACAACAGGACCTCTCCGCGCTGGTGACCAACGCCCTCCTCGGCCACGGCATCCCGGCGGAGCGGCTCGAGCTCGAGATCACCGAGAGCGTCGCCATGCAGAACGTCGAATGGACCCAGGGCCAGCTCGTCGCCCTGCGCAAGCTCGGCGTCCGCCTCGCCATCGACGACTTCGGCACCGGGCAGTCGTCGCTGAGCTACCTGCGACACTTCCCGCTCTCCGCGCTCAAGATCGACCGCTCCTTCGTCGAGGACATCGGCGTCGACGCCGTCGACGAGGCCATCGTGCGCGCCGTCATCGCCCTCGCCCACAGCGTCGACCTGACGGTCGTCGCCGAAGGCGTCGCCACCGCCGAGCAACTCGCCTTCCTGCGCGCCGCCGGCTGCGACGAGGGGCAAGGGCACCTGTTCAGCAAGCCGATCCCGGCGGAGGAGCTCGAGCCGTTCCTGGCGGCGGAGAAGATGGTGGTGTGACCGCCGAGCCGCGGAGCGGGGCGCTACACTTCGGGCGATGTCCTTCTCTGCGCTCGGGTGCAGGGTCGATTCGCTGCTCCGTGTGGTGACGGACGCGAGCGGGCGCACGACGCGGCTCGAGCCCAAGGCCTGCGACCTCCTCGAGCTGCTCGCCGGGCGGCCGAACGACGTCGTCTCGGTCGATCAGCTCATCGAGTCGGTGTGGGGTGGGAAGTTCGTCACCTCCGACGTCGTGACGGTCGCCGTCCACGCCCTGCGGCAAGCGTTCGGCGACGATGCGCGCCACCCGCGCTTCATCGAGACCGTGCGCGGTCGCGGCTATCGCTGGATCGCTCCGCTCGACGCCGGTGAGGCGAGCCGCGGGGAATCCACGAGTGGCAAGGCAGGCCCCGGTGAACCGCGGGCCGGTGACGTTCGCGCGATCGGCGAGGCCGGTCTCGCGCCACCGCCGGTGCCCTGGCGGGCGCGGGGAGTGCTCGCCCTCGTCGCGCTCCTGCTCATCGTCACCGCGGGTTGCGTCTGGCTCGCGATGCGAGACCCGGCGCCGATGCCGTCGATGACCAAGACCGCGGAGCTGCTGCGAGCCCAGGCGCGTGGGCTCTTCTTCGGCGACCGCCGCACGGCCGCCGACATGGACAAGGCGGTCGAAGAGTTCCGCCGCGCCATCGCCGTCGACGCGCGCTTCTCGGAGCCGCACGCGGCCCTCGCCGAGTCGCTCGTCCGCAGGATGGAGATGACCAGCGACGTGAACGCCGCGGCGGAGGCCGAGGCGCGCGGCGAGGCGGCGAAGGCGTGCGAGCTCGATCCGCAGTCCTCCCTCGCCCACGCCGCACTTGCCTCCGTGCGCTTCGTGCTCGATCGCGACATGGCAGGGGCCGAGCAGAGTTTCCGCCGCGCCATCGAGCTCGACCCGTCGATCCCGAGCGTCCGGCGGCGCTACGGCTATCTCCTGGCCGCCAACGGCCGCTTCGCCGAGGCGATCGCCAACACCCACGCCGCGGCAGAGCTCGCGCCGACGTCGTCGTCCACCTTTGCCGACCTCGGCTGGATCGAGCTCCTCGCCGGCGACCACCGGGCGGCGGAGCGCGCGCTGCGCGAGGCGCTCCGCCTCGACCCGACCAACGGCGGAGCGGCGTTCACGCTTGCCTCCTCCTACGAGCTCGCCGGTCGCGAGGCGGACGCGTGGTCGGAGTACCGTCGCGGCTTGCTGCTCCTCGAGGTGCCCCAGGCGCGCGTCGCCGCCGCCGAGAAGGCCTACGCGACCAAGGGACTGCAGGGCGTCTACGAGACCTGGGCCGCCGCCGCCGCCAAGCGCCAGCTACCGCGGTACATCAGCGCGCTCTACGCCGCCCGGGCCGGTCATCGCGGTGACGTCATCCCGCTGCTCGGCCAGTCGGTCGAACGGCGCGAGCCGGCGACGCTCTGGATCGCCGTCGACCCCGCCTTCGCCCCGCTTCGTCGCGACGCCACCTTCGTCGCGCTCGCCCGCCGCGCCGGCCTCGCCATCGTCCCTCACTGAACACCGTCCCTCATTTGGCCGGGATGTCGATTCCCCCGTCGCCGGCCGCGGTCAGGTTGTCGTTCCACATCAGGTTCGTCCCGCCCGCACCGACCACCTTCGCCCCCGCGGCCAGCTCGAGCGCCGGGGCGGGCACCCCGGCCATCACGCTCTTGCCGTCCTCGCCGAGGCGCAGCAACACATCGGTCGAGAGCTTCATCAGCCGCTGCGTGTTGCCGCCGGTCGCGTCGGTGACTCCGACCGTTCCGAAGAAGCCGTCGCCCTCGCGGACGACCCAGGCGGTGACGAGGCGGTCGTAGCGGAAGCGCGACCCGCCGCCCCACCACTCGTCGCCGCCGGCGGGGTCGCCGTCGCGGTCGATCGCCAGGTTGATGCCGAACGACGACGGCAGCTCCTTGTCGAATCCCAGCCGGAACCAGACGCGGTCGGCGCCCCGGGCGAGCTCCAGCGTGCGCACGTCGGGCGCCGCGGTCTCCTTGCCGTCTCCGGCGGCGTCGCTGCCGAGCTGACTCCACGTGAGCCCCGCGACGGCCGCCGCCGGCGCCCACGAGCGGTGCTCGAGACGCGCTGCCTGCTCGCGGGCCAGCGCCGAGTCGGGCCGCATCGCGACGAGCCGGGCGACGTCGGGGCGGATGGCGGCGGCGTCCGGCCTGTCCTGCTGCAAACGCACGATCGCGTACCAGGCGCCCGCCTCGACATCCCACAACCCGGGGCGGATCGGCTCGCCGCCGGCATGGCGCGCCTCGAGCCGCTTCACCAGGTCGCCATAGGCCTGGACACCCTCCGGGCGCGCCGGTCCCTTGGGATCGATCGACTGCGAGAGCGCCCTGAAGAATGCCGCGGGGGTCGACGAGGCGTCGATCTTCGCGGCCTTCTGGAGCCGCTCGATCATCGCCGCGCGCACCTCGGGCGTGCCCCCGCCGTAGAGGAACGCCCCGGCACGGTTCGCGCCGCCCATGGCGAAGCCGTCCGCGAAGTCGGCGTCGAGCACCGTCGCCCGGTCGGCGTGGCGGACGCCCTCCTCGGTCAGGCGGCGCAGCGTCTCGACCTCGTTGTGCCCGGTGTAGAGCTGTCCCCACACCGCGAGCGCGATCAGGTAATGCGCGTCGCGGGCGGCCCGGACCTCGCCCGCAGCCTCGGCCGTGGCGGCCAGGCGAGCCGCGCGCTCGCGGGCGAGGCGCAGGCCCTCGTCGTCGAAGCGGATGGCGGCGTCTTCGACCATCTCGCGAGTCAGCGACACCTCGCGCGCGAGATCGGCGGCCGGCGCAGCAGCGCTCGGGGAATTGGGTGACGCCGCGTGCAAGAGGCCCGGAACAAGGAATACCAGCACGACGAGCACTGAGGGTTTCATGACGTCTCCTTTCACCGCCCAAGATGCTGCGGGCGAGGGAGATTCGTCCTGAGGACCAGCTTAGGAACGGCTGAGGAGTCCCGGCGAGCCATCACACCCGAGCCGCCCACGGCGAGCGCGCTGCGCAACACCGCCGCACGAACCGAGGTGGAGTCCTCTGACGGGGCCCGCGCGGATCTCGAGCCGCTAATGCGGCACCGGGAAGCCCCGGTACCGCATCAGCGCGTCGATCTTGGCGTCCCGGCCGCGGAACGAACGGTAGGCGTCGGCGGGGTCGACGCTGTTGCGCGGCGCGAACAGGGAGTCGACGAGCCGCTTCGCCACCGTCGCATCGTAGAAGCCGCCCGGTGCCTCGGAGAACGCCTCGGCGGCGTCGCTCGTCAGCACGTCGGCCCAGAGGTAGCCGTAGTACCCCGCCGAATACCCCTCGCCCGAGAAGACGTGCGTGAACTGCGGCGAGCGGTGCCGCATGACGATCTCGCGCGGCATGCCGAGCTTGGCGAGCTGCTCGCGCTCGAAGGCGTCGGGGTCGATGCCCGTGGGATCGACCGTGTGGTAGCGCAGGTCCATCAACGCCGAGGCGAGGTATTCCGTGGTGTCGAAGCCCTGGTTGAAGGTCGCCGCCTTCTTGATCTTCGCCACCAGCTCGGGCGGAATCGGCTTGCCCGTCTTCGAGTGCACGAGGTAGCCCGAGATCACCGGCGCGGTGAGCAACCAGCGCTCGAGCAGCTGGGACTGGAACTCGGTGTAGTCGCGCACGCCGCCGTTGAGCGTCGGGTAGGCGACGTTGGACGACAGGGCGTGCAGCGCGTGGCCGAACTCGTGGAAATACGTCTCGGCGTCGTCCCAGGACATGAGCACCGGCTCGCCGGGCGCGCCCTTGATGAAGTTCGAGTTGTTCGAGGCGAGCACCGTCTGCAGGCCGTCGAAGGTCTCGTGGCCCCGGTAGCTCGACGCCCAGGCTCCGGAACGCTTGCCGGGCCGGGCGAAGGGGTCGAGGTACCAGTAGCCGACGTGCTCGCCGCCCGCCTTGCTCGTCACCTCCCACACCCTGACGTCGGGGTGGTAGACCGGCACGGATCCCTCGGGCACCGGTGTGAAGCGGAAGCCGAAGAGCTCGCCCGCGACGTGGAACATCGCGTCGCGCAGCTTGTCGAGCTGCAGGTATTGCTTCACCTCGTCGGAGTCGAGGTCGTATTTCGCCTTGCGCACCTTCTCGGCGTAGTGGCGGTAGTCCCAGGGCTCGATGGTGATCCCGGCGCCCTCGGCGTCGGCGACCGCCTGCATGTCGGCCACCTCCTGCCTGACGCGGGCCAGGGCGGCCGGCCACACCGCCTCCATCAGCGCCATCGCCCGCTCCGGCGTCTTCGCCATGCGGTCCTCGAGGCGCCACTGCGCGTAGCTGTCGTAGCCGAGCAGACCCACCCGCTCGTCGCGCAGCTTCAGGATCTCGGCGATCACCGCGTTATTGTCATGTTCGTCGCCGTTGTCGCCGCGGCTGTAGAAGGTGCGCCAGACCTTCTCGCGCAGGGCGCGGTCGGTCGAATAGACGAGGAAGGGGTCGATCGACGAGCGCGTGTTGGCGACCGCGTATTTCCCCTCCTGGCCCCGCTCCTTCGCCAGCGCCGCGGCGCCGTCCTTGAACGAGTCGGGCAGGCCGCCGAGCTGGCTCGCGTCGAGGAAGAGCGTGTACCCCTCCTCGTCGGCGAGAACGTTGTTGGCGAACTTCGTGTGCAGCTCTGCAAGCCGCTCGTTGATCGCCGCGTAGCGCTCCTTGGCTGCCCCCTCGAGCGTCGCCCCGTTGCGCGCGAAGCCGTCGTAGACGAGCTGCACGAGGCGCCGCTCCGCCGGCGGGCGGCGCGCCGTCTCGGGGCTGTCGCGCACCGCACGCACGCGGGCGAAGAGCTTGTCGTTCTGGGTGATCTTCGAGTTGAACGCCGAGAGCCTCGGCGCCATCTCCGTCTGGATCTTGCGGAACTCCGGGGTCGACAGGTTGCCGCTCCAGATCCCCCAGTAGGTGAACGCGCGCCCCAGCGGACGGCCGGCACGCTCCATCGCCAGGATGGTGTTCTCGAAGGTCGGCGGCTCGGGATTGGCGACGATGGCGTCGATCTCGGCGAGGTTCTGCGCCATGCCGGCCTCGAGGGCCGGCTTCATGGCGGCGAGGTCCATGCGGTCGAAGGCCGGCACGCCGCCGTGGGGCCCGCTCCACTCCGCGAGCAGAACGTCTCCCGCCGCGCCGGCCGGCGCGGGCGCGTCCGGCGGCGGCGACGACTGCGGTGGCGCCACGGGTGTGGCGGGCACGGCCGCTTGCTGATCGGGAGCAGTCTGCACGGTGTTGTGGCTACAGGAGGTCGATGCCGCCATCACGGCGGCCGCGGCGAGG
>Ga0075421_100001555_pt1 | contig 26970 bp, 26 predicted proteins | sample SoiMetdeltSBSDD5_FD_75292 | JGI IMG/M metagenome (GOLD analysis project Ga0075421, IMG submission 75292) | Bulk soil microbial communities from a Populus tree surrounding site in Tennessee, USA - Soil MetaG P. deltoides SBSDD5 | ecosystem: Environmental > Terrestrial > Soil > Tree plantation... | reverse complement strand
AACGGCACAGATGGTTAACGTCTTCGGGAGATTTCGAGGCCCGGGTCGTGACGGACATCCCGCCTGAGAAGGGTCCTGTCGCCCGCTCCTATTGTCCCGGCTGTGAGCCGTTTGCCGATGCCATGCTGGAAGTCCTCGACGTGCAGTGGTGCGACGATCACCTGCCCGCTCGAGAAGGCGCCGACGACGCCCTCGTGACGTCCAACGGGACGCTCTTCGGCAGCGCCGAGGCGGGCGGCGACGGCAATCGGGCCTGGTGCGAGCTGCTGCATCGCGCCGAGCGCGAGCCCGTGCGACGCCGCGCTCGCCGTCCCCGCCGTATCGACCCCTAGCCGACGGGCGTCGGCTGCGGGCGCCGCTCGACCCGCCGGAAGGCGGCGAGGGCAATGATGGGCACGGTGATCAGCACCCCCGCGAACACAATGGGCGCCGCCGCGCTCCCCGTCCGGTCGCGGAGCATGCCGGCCAGGCCCGGTGCCACCGTCATCGCGAGGTAGAACACCGAGTAGTAGATCCCGAGCCCGGTGGCGAGGCCGGCGGGCGGCAAGGCCTTCGGCAGCAGCGTCATCACCGCGCCGGGCGGGGCGCCTGCGAGCACGCCGATGAGAAAGCACGACAGCGCGGGCGCCCCGGTGTACGGGAACGCCAGCAGCGCGGCCATGGCCAGGAGCGAGCCGCCCACGGTGAGGAGATCCGGCCGCTTCAGCCGGTCGGCGAGCAGTCCGCCGAGCGGCACCGAGGCGAGCGTCACCCAGATGGCGAGGCTGGTCACCGCGCCGGCCGCGCCGACGCTGGCCCCGTTCGCCACGAGGAAACCCGGGGCGAAGCTCAGGAACACGACGTAGCTGGCGTTGAAGATGCCCCACACGAGCCCGGCGAGCACGGCGAGCCGTATCTCCCGCGAGCCGAGCGCCGACCGGCCCGCTTCCGCCGCATGGGGAGTGGGCGGATCGCGGTAGAGCGCGAGGATCAGCACGAAGGCGATCGCGGTGGCGATCACGGTGAGGTGCAGGGCGACGCGCCAGGAGGTGGCGCCCGCGAGCGTCCCCAGGGTGGCCAGGGCCAGCCCGATGCCCACGGGCCAGGAGGTGAGCATGACGCTCATCGCAGTGGCGAGCTCGCGGCCCGCGAACCAGTCCGCCACCATCTTGGTGAGCATGACGTTGAGGAGCACGCCGCCCGTCCCGCTCGCGACGCGCCCGGCCGCAGCGAGGGCGAAGCTCGCGCTGAGGGCGGTGGCGAGCCCGCCCACCGTCATGAGCGCGAGCCCCAGCAGGACCAGGCGCCGCTCGCCGAACCGGCGGCCAAGCATGCCACCGGGATACGCGATGGCGGCGCCGGGCAGCATGAAGAGGCCCATGAGCCAGCCGACCTGTCCGTAGCCGATATGTAGATCGCTGATCAGCAGCGGCGCCACGGAGGCGATAGACTGAAACTGAATTCCCATCGACAGCCGGGTGAGGAAGATCACACCCAGCATCGCCCAGCGGCTGGTCACCGGCGGAGCATAACCCGGCCGCCGGTAATTTTGTTCCGCAAACGCGCTGGGTTGCATGCGTAAACACGGGGTCGAGGCCCTTCGTCTAGTGGGTAGGGCCTCGAAAAGGGGCGGATAGGAGTCCCCATGGTAGCCAAGCGACTCATCGCAGCACTGTTGGTGGTGTTCATGGCCGTGCCTGGCCTCGGCTGGACTGTGTCTGCCGGAGCACAGGCCCCGCCGCCCGCGCCTCCGCCACCCCCCGCCGCCACCGACGACCAGGCCACGCCCACCGCGCCGGGCTCCGATGTCACCCCGGTGCGCATCAGCTATCTCAACGGCGAGGTCTCGTTCTGGCGCCCCGGCGCTGCCGAGTGGACGCCCGCCAAGCTCAACACGCCGCTCGCGCCCGGCGACGTGCTCTTCACGGGTGAGGCCGGCACCGTTGAGCTCCAGCTGGGGCCGCGTGCCTTCGTCCGCGCCGCCCCCGGCAGCCATCTGAGCCTGGACAATCAGGAGCCCGACTTCGCGCAGCTTCGTCTGACCGACGGCCATGTGGCGCTCGACTTCCGCGAGCTGGCTCCCGGTCACACCGTGGAGCTCGCCACGCCCGGCGGCGCCTTCACCATCGAGAGGACCGGCTACTATCCCGTGGACGTGTCCGAGACCGCCACCACGTTTCAGGCGCATCGCGGGGGCGAGGCCACGGTGACGCCTGCCGGTGGCAGCGCCGCCGCCGTCGTGGCCAATCAGCAGGCGAAGCTCGTGGGCACGGACTCGCCGCGTGTCGAGATCGCGGCCGCGCCCGCGCTGAGCGCGTGGGACCGCTGGAACTATCAGCGCACCGACTATCTCGTTCAGCCAGCGAGCGCGCAGCACGTGGGCGCCGGCGTCTACGGCGCCGAGGAGCTGGATCGCCACGGCACCTGGCGCACGGTCGAGACCTATGGCTCGGTGTGGGTCCCCAGCTCCGTCGCGCCGGGCTGGGTGCCCTACAGCACGGGCCGCTGGATCTGGGACCCGCGCTTCGGCTGGACCTGGCTCGATGACGCGCCCTGGGGCTGGGCGCCGTATCACTACGGCCGCTGGGTTTACGTGCGCAACTACTGGGCCTGGACGCCGGGACCCGTGGTCGTGCGCCCCGTCTACTCGCCCGCCCTCGTCGTCTTCCTCGGCGGAGTGAGTGTGAGCGTGGGGCGGCCCGTCTTCTGGGCGCCGCTCTGCTGGGGCGAGCCCATCATCCCGTGGTGGGGCCGTCCGGGCTTCGTCGGCCACGCGTCGTGGCGCGGCTGGGGTGGCCCACGCGTCGTCAATAACGTCGTGGTCCGCAACACCAACGTGAACGTGACCAACATCAACGTGTATCGCAACGTCACCGTCAACAATGCGGTGGTGGGCGTGCCCGCCGACCGCTTCGGCCGCGGCCGGGCCGACGTGCAGCGGGTGAGCAATACGCAGGCGCGCGAGCTGCGGCCCGTGCGCGACGTCCAGGTGCGCCCCGTCGCGGCGAGCCTGGCGCCGGCGAACGGGACCGCGTCCCGCCCGTCGGCGGCGGTGGAGGCGCGCCCGGTGGTCGCCACGCGCCCGCCGCGCGACGTCCGGCCCACGCTCGAGTCGCAGGGCCTGCCGGCGGCATCCCCGGCCGCGACGCCGGCGCCCGCGCCGCGCATCGTCCCCGCGCCGGCGCAGTCGGTGCGGCGTGATCCCGCCGCCGAGCCGCGCGGCGGTCGAAACACGGCGCCCGGTCAGACCCGCACGGCGCCGCCCGCGACTCCGGCGCCCCAGCCAGGCGTCTCCGTCCCGTCGGGCCAGCCGCGTAGGGGCGCGCCCGACAATCCCGCTTCGGAGCCGGTCCGCCGCGAGCGCAGTGGCGACATCGAGCGCGGACCCGCCACGCCGGCACCGGGCGGGACGCCGGCTCCGGCGCGGCCGGCGGCGCCGACCCAGCCCGGCGCGCCGACGTCTCCGGCCGCGCCGACGCCACGGGTAACGAACACCCCTCCGGCGACTGTCCCCGGCCCCGCGGCCCCGGCGGCGCCCGCGCCCCCAGCGCCGAATGTTCAGCGGCCGGCTCCCCCGGCGCCCGGCCCGCGCGAGCAGGGCCCCGAGCCGCGGGCCACCACGCCTCGCCCGACGGCCCCGGCACCGACCATTCAGCAGGCGCCGCAGCCCGGCCCCGCGCCGGGAGCGCCGCCTCGCATGGAACCGCGTCAGGACCGATCGGAGCGGCCCGGCCGTATGGAGACGCCGCGGGCGCGGATCGAGCCGCCCGCCGGCCGAGTGGAGACGCCGCGGGCGCGCATCGAGCCGCCGCCGATGGAGCGTCGCGAGCGGGCGCCCGAGCGGGCGCAGCAGGAGCGCGCGCCGCGTCCCGAGCCGCGCCAGGAGCGGGTGCAGCAGGAGCGCGCGCCGCGTCCCGAGCCGCGCCAGGAGCGCGGAACGCCCGTGCGCGGCGGACCCGATCGGGGCGGGCCCGACCGAGAGCGGGGCAAGCCCGCCGCTTGACGGCGGCCCCGCGGCAGGCGGACACTGCCGCGGCGTGACCGCTCGCGTTCTCGGCCTCGACATCGGTACCACCGGGGTGAAAGCGATCGCCCTCGACGAGGGCGGTCGCATCGTCGCCACCGCTACCGTCGCTCACGACGGCTCCACCCCGCATCCCGGCTGGGCGGAAGGAGCGCCCGAGACCTGGTGGGCCAATGCCGTCGAAGCGGCGCGCCGCATCGGGCGCGCGACCCGGCTCGACGGGATCGGCATGGTCGGCGTGAGTGGCATGGTGCCGGCCCTGATCTGCCTGGACGCCGACGGCGGGGTCCTGCGTCCGTCCATCCAGCAGAACGACGCGCGGGCCGTCGCCGAGATCGCCGCGCTTCGCGATCGGCTCCCCGGGGCCGATTTCCTCGCCGCCACCGGCCAGCCCATCTCGCAGCAGCTCATCCTGCCGCGCCTCCTCTGGCTGCGCCGCCACGAACCCGACGTGTATCGGCGCATTCGGCGCATCCTCGGCTCCTACGACCTCGTGACTCATCGGCTCACGGGCGAGTGGAGCCTCGAGCGGAACTGGGCCCTGGAGTCCGGCTTCTGGGACGCGCGGCACGGCGGCTGGTACGCGCCCGCCTTCGCGCTCACGGAGACGCCCGACGCGTGGCTGCCGCCGGTGCGGGCACCGGAGGCGGTGGTGGGCGCGGTGACGCCGGCCGCGGCCGCCGCCACCGGGCTTCGCGCGGGCATGCCGGTCATCGCGGGCAGCGCCGACCACGTGGCTGCCGCGCTGGCTGCAGGGACCGCGCCCGGCGAGCTGGTGCTGAAGATCGGTGGGGGCGGCGACGTGCTCTACGGCGTCGATCGCTTCGCGCCCGATCCGCGGCTCTACATCGACTATCACGACCTTCCCGGCCGCTTCCTCCTCAACGGCTGCATGGCGGCGAGCGGCCTGGTGGTGAAGTGGTTCGCGCGCGTCTTCGCGCCGGAGCTGGGCGAGCGCGAGGACCGCTACGCCCGTCTCGATGCCGAGGCGGAGGTGACTTCGCCGGGGGCGGACGGCCTCGTGATCCTGCCGTACTTCCTCGGCGAGAAGACGCCCATCTTCGACGCTGCGGCGCGCGGCATGATCTCCGGGCTCACGCTGGGCCATGGCCGCGGGCACATCTTCCGCGCCGTCCTCGAGGCGGTGGCCTACGGCTTTCGTCACCACGTGGACGTGCTCGTCGAGGGCGGGCATCCCATTCGCTCCGTCCGCATCATGGACGGCGGGGCGCGGAGCCCCCTCTGGCGGCAGATCGTGGCCGATGTGCTCGGGCGCGCCATCGAGTATGCTCCGGGGGCGGACCTCGGCAGCGCCTTCGGCGTGGCCTGGGTGGCGGGCGTGGCGCTGGGCGCCTGGGACTGGGGGCGGTCTCTCGAGCCCGCCGGTCCGACCGTGATCCATCATCCGGAGGCGGAGCGCACCGCGCGGTACGACGGACTCTACCGGCGCTACCGCGAGCTAGGAGGCGTCAGATGAAGCGGCACAAGATCGCCGTGATCCCCGGCGACGGCATCGGCAACGAAGTGGTGCCCGAGGGCATGCGGGTGCTGGAGGCGGCGGCCCGCCGCTTCGGGTTCGAGTGCGCCTTTACCACCTTCGACTGGAACTGCGAGCGCTTCGCGAAGACCGGCCGCATGATGCCGGAGGACGGGCTCGACCAGCTGCGCGCGTTCGAGGCCATATTCCTGGGCGCGGTCGGCTTTCCCGGCGTGCCCGACCACGTCTCGCTGTGGGGGCTGCTCATTCCCATTCGGCGCGGCTTCCATCAGTACATCAACCTTCGCCCGGTGCGGCTGCTCAAGGGCGTGCGCTCGCCCCTGGCGGGCCGGACCTCCGCCGACATCGACATGCTGATCGTGCGGGAGAACAACGAGGGTGAGTACTCCGAGATCGGCGGCCGGCTCTTCCGCGGAGCCGACAACGAGATGGCGATCCAGCAGGCGATCTTCACCCGAAAGGGCTGCGATCGGGTGATGCGGTACGCCTTCGAGCGGGCGCGCCGGCGCCCGCGCAAGCACGTGACCTCCGCCACCAAGTCCAACGGAATCATCCACAGCATGCCGTACTGGGACGAGCGCTTCGCCGCGATCGCGAAGGAATATGCCGACGTGAAGACGGCCCAGTTTCACATCGACATCCTCGTCGCCCACTTCGTGCAGCATCCGGACTGGTTCGACGTCGTGGTGGGCAGCAACCTCTTCGGCGACATCCTCTCCGATCTCGGGCCCGCCATCGCCGGCTCCATCGGCATCGCGCCGGGTGGGAACATCAATCCCGAGAAGGAGTACCCGTCGATGTTCGAGCCCGTGCACGGCTCGGCTCCCGACATCGCCGGGAAGGGAATCGCCAATCCGGTGGCGCAGATCTGGACGGGCGCGATGCTGCTCGAGCATCTGGGCCATCAGGACGCCGCCGACGCGGTGGTGGGCGCCATCGAGAAGTTGGTTGAGGAAGGCAAGACGGTGACGCGGGACCTCGGCGGGAAAGCCTCGACCAAGGAGGTCGGCGACGCGCTCGCCGCCATGATCTAGCCGCCCCGCTCGCGCCCCCGCATGGTTCCGGCCACGCCGCGGGCGGCGCGGGCGGCGAGCGCGGTGATCGGCTCGGGGAGCCAAAGGGCGCCGACGTAGGCCAGCGCTCGGCCGTCGAGGGGCGCGTGGCGCATCACCGTGCGGAGGCTCGCCCGCGCGTAGGCGAGGTCGTGGCGCCGCCCGTAGTAGTAGGCCTCGCGCGCCTGCCGGCGGACCAGCGCCCGCAGCGACTCGCGCACCACGAGCCGGTCCTCGGCGGGGCCGTGCCGGGCCTCGCGGGCGAGGACGGGCGCGATGAGCGCGCTCCATCGAAGCATCCGCCGGTCGGCGGGCCCCGAGTGGCTCGTCGGCAGGTAGCGCCAGCGCGCCAGCGAGTGATCGTGGAACGTCACGGGATACTCACGTGCGATCCGGAGGTAGTAGTCCAGGTCCGTCGCCTCGTCGCGCGAGACCGACAGGGGGCCCACGCGCGCTGTCACCGCCCGGGGAATGAGCGTCTGGGCGGGGCACCGGATCGCCGCGCCTTGAACCATCTCGCGGTAGACGCGTCGCGTGACCTCCCCGCCGCCGGCGCCCCGGATGGCCTCCCGATACTCCGGCGCGAGCAGATGTCGCGACAGGATCTTGCTTCCGTCGAACTCCACGCCGTCGCACACGACGAGCCCGCTCGTCGGATGCCGCGCCGCCACCGCCACCTGCACCGCGAGCTTTTCGGGCGCCCAGAGATCGTCGTGGTCCAGGAGCGCGATATGGTCGCCGCGGGCGGCGGCGAGGCCGCGATTCCTCGCCGCGCCCACGCCCGCCCGATCCTGCCGGATGTAGGTCACCGCCGCGCCGTAGCGCGCCGCCCGCGCGGGGGTGTCGTCGGTGGAGCCGTCGTCCACCACGATGATCTCCCGATGCGGATGCGTCTGCCGGAGGGCGCTCTCGATGGTCTCCGAGAGGTATGGACCGCTGTTGTAGGCGGGGATGATCACACTGACGAGGACGGGGTCCACGCGCGGCATTCTAGCATCGGGGCTCGGGGTGCTATCCTGGCGCTCAACCGTCGGACTCATGGCGGATCCATGATGTCCAGAGCCAAGCTCATCATTCTCGGCACGCGCCTGTATGCGGAGGAGGTCGCCGACCTCGTCGGCGACGACTCGGAGTACGAGCTCGCCGGGTTCGGCGAGAACTGGGAGCGTGAGCGGTGCCGGGCCCCCTTCCTCGGCCTGCCCGTCCACTGGGTGGATGACCTGCCGGCCCTGGCCGCCACCCACGTCGCCGTCTGCGCGATCGGCACCCCCAAGCGCGCCGCCTACATCGCGCAGGTGGAAAGCATGGGGTTTCGCTTCGCCACCATCGTCCACCCGACCGCCCGGATCTCGCGGACCGCGCGCGTGGGGGCGGGGAGCATTGTGAGCGCGGGCGTGGTCATCGCCGCGCATACCACCATCGGCCGTCACGTCATCGTCAACCGGGGCAGCTTGATCGGCCACCACACGGAGATCGGGGACTGCGTGACGGTCTCGCCGGGCGCCAACATCGCGGGCTGCGTGCGGATCGGGCCGGGGGCCTACGTTGGGATGGGCGCCATCGTCGTCGACCGGATCACCGTCGGCGCCGCGGCGTTCGTGGGCGCGGGGGCGATCGTGGTCCGGGACGTCCCCCCCGCCGTCCAGGTCATGGGGACGACGGCGCGGATGATGCGCGCCGAGGACGAGGGCCGCTGAGGCCCGACCCCCGCATGCGCCAGGATTTCCTCGTGTTTGGCCGCCCCGCGATGAGCCAGGACGCCTGGAAGCGCTTCTCCGATGCGGGGTACCGTCACTACGAGGTGACCGCGCCGGGCTTCAAGTACAACATGACGGACCTCTAGGCCGCCCTGGGTCTCCACCAGCTTCCCCGCGTGGCCGCCGGGGCGGCCCGGCGCCGCGAGATCTGGGAGCGCTACGACGAGGCCCTCGCGGGGCTGCCCGTGGTGCGTCCGGCCCCCGTGGAGGGGGACACGATCCACGCCCGGCATCTCTACACCACCCTGGTGGATGATCGGCTCGGCAAGAGCCGCGACCGGGTGCTCGACGAGCTGATCGCGCTCCGGATCGGCACGGGCGTCCACTATACCTGCATCGCTACTACCGCGAGCGGTGGGGTTATCAGGGCGGCGACTTTCCCAGCGCCGAGCACATCGGAGACCGGACCCTGTCCCTGCCGCTGTCCCCGACCCTCACCAACGCCGACGTGGGCGACGTCATCGCGGCAGTGCGCGCGGTGTGCGGGATCTAGCCCGCGGGATGGATCGCGGCGAAGTCGTGAGGGGCGTTGTAGAATAGGGCATTCCGGCTCTCCATGGAGGCTTCGATGCGGCAGGCGGCGCACCTTCTGGTCGTAGCATGGGTGTTCTGGTCCACCACCTCGCTGGACAATGATCCCCGGCTGATGGTGAGCCGCTTCTTCTTCGGGGTGAAGCCGTTCCCCGCCGACTCGCGCCCCGTCGACGGCTACCCGACGGAGGCGGAGTGCAAGACCGCGCTCGAGCGGCACATGACCTTTCTCAAGAACGCCAATGACAGCTACACCCCCGGGCAGTGGAAGCGCGAAGGCAACGAGAGCGTGTCGGAGTACTTCCCCACCGGCATGATCGTGGTCCGGAACCGTCTGGAGTGCCGCCAGCAGTAGCATCGCCACTGCTCGCGCGATCAAGATCAGCCCTGCCCCGACGACGACGGCCCCGATGGCCCGCGCGACGCGCTCGCCGGCCGGGGCGAGCCGTTCGACGGTGATGGCGGCTCCCACGACCGCCATCACGCGAAGGTCCATCACCCCGATGACCAGAAGGATCGCCGTCAGCGGGGCACAGCAGTAGCCGCAGTGGAGGCCGAGGCGCAGGCCGTGTCGCCAGGCCGTGCCGGCGTCGGCGGGCAGGGCGGGCCCGCGCCCCGGCGCCGCCCGGCAGCAGGCAAGGTGACGCGCCTTCCACGCGGTGAGCTGGAGGAAGCCCGCGATCAGGACGACCACCCCCACCCCCACCGGGACGGCACGCGCCAGCGCCGGCTGCCGCATCGCGACCGCCGCCAGCGCGACGCCCAGTAGAAAGGCGGCCACTCCGAGCACGGTCCAGACGAAGAAGTAGCCCACGCCGACGAGCGCGGTCAGCTGAGCGAGTCGCGGCTCGCCCCTCCTGCCAACGGCCTCGCGATACCGCCACAGCATGGGGACCAGGGACGGCAGCATCATCGCCACCATCATCACGACCCACATGCCGAGGAACGACGTCGCCGCGCCGGGCCAGGTCTGTCCGGGCATCCGCATCCAGGCCATCGACATCGTCCAGTCGCCGGGCATCGGCATCTCGCCCATCGCCGACATGGACGCGCACCAGACGATCGTGACCACCGCGCTGGCCGCGAAGAGCAGCGCGGAGACGCCAACAAGCGCGGTCATGCGCTCAGCTCTTCCGGTACTCGTCGTGGCGGCGCCACCAGATGCCCGTCTCGTTGCGCCCTTTGGGCGCGCGGTCGAGCCACTGCCACATGCCCCAGAGGCCGTCCAGTCCGCGCGCGTAGGCGGAATAGGTGTGGTGGACGACACCGTTCTCGAGCGCGAAGGCGCTCAGGCCGGGCCGCTCGCGCGTGTATGTGGCCGCGTCGGTTCCGGTCATGGCCGCGATCTCGCCCACCGGTCCCTCGTCGCCGCGTAGCTGCCACCGTGCCTCGCGCCGGTAGTTGTATTCGATGCCCTGCTCACGCTGCTGCTCCTCGGTGAACCAGACGTTGAAGTCGGCATTGAAGTCGCTGCCGAGCGCGGACGCCCAGGGAAACGTCCACCCCATCCGCCGCTTATACGCCTGCAGCTTCGCGAGCGGCGCCCGCGACACCGCCCAAAGCATGACGTCGTGGTTGGCCAAGTGCACCGCGAGGCCGTTGAACCCGTCCGCGAGCGCCGAGCAGGACGGGCATCCCGCCGTGTAGTCGGGCCCGAACATGAAGTGGTAGACGAGAAGCTGCGAACGCCCTCGGAAGAGATCCGCCAGCGAGGCGCTCCCCTCGTCGGTCTCGAATCGATACGCCTTCTCGATGCGGACCCACGGCAGCGCCTGCCGCTGCCGGGCCAGCTCGTCGCTGCGCCGTGTGAGCTCCTTCTCCGCCTCGAGCAGCGCCAGCCGCGCGGCGAGCCACTCGTTACGTGTTCCGATCATGTGCGTCGTCATCGCCGTTCTCCTTCCTTCGGGTGATGCGATGTGGTGGTTGCTGGTGAGATAAGGTTAGAGTCGAGCTTCCAGCGATGGGAGTGACAAGTGTGACGGGATTCCGATGGACTCGCTGATCACGGCGGCGGCGCGTGCGCTCGCGGCCGGCGATCCGCTCGGCGCGCTGAAGCGGGTCGCCCTGCGCGAGGACCCCCCCGCTCTCGCGCTTCGGGGCATCGCGATGGCGCAGCTCGGCGACCTCGGGCGCGCGAAGACTCTCCTGCGCCGCGCCGCGCGGGCTTTCGGTCCGCGAGAGGCGGTGGCCCGCGCGCGGTGCGTCGTCGCCGAGGCCGAGATCGCGCTCGTCTCGCGCGACCTGGGCTGGCCGGCGAAGGCCCTCGACGCGGCCCGGGCGACGCTCGACGAGCACGGCGACCGGGCGAACGCGGCGTATGCGCGGTATCTCGAGGTCCGGCGCCTCCTTCTGATCGGGCGCATTGACGAGGCCGAGCGGAGGCTTGCCGCGCTCGACCCCGCGCCCTTCCCGCCCGCGTCGAGAACGATCCACGAGCTGGTGGTCGCGGGGATCGCGATGCGCCGTCTCCGGACGAAGGCGGCGCGCGCCGCGCTCACCCGGGCCGAGCTGGCGGCGCGCGACGCCCGCATCCCCGCGCTGACCGCCGAGGTCGAGAGCGCGGCGCGCCTCCTGCACGCGCCCGCCGCGCGTCTGGTTGCGAGGGGTGCGGAGCGGCTCCTCCGGCTCGAGGAGGTCGAAGCGTTGCTGGCGTCGGGCGCGCTCATCGTGGACGCGTGCCGTCATGTCGTGCGGGCCGGAGGTGCCGTGCTCTCGCTGGCGACGCGGCCGGTACTGTTCGCGCTGGCCCGCGCGCTGGGGGAAGCGTGGCCGGACGACGTACCGAGGGACACGCTCGTCGCGCGCGCATTCGGAGCGCGGCGCGCCGACGATTCGTATCGGGCGCGGTTGCGAGTCGAGGTCGGGCGGCTGCGCAGGGTCCTTCGGGCGCGGGCCGACGTGAGCGCGACGAAGCGAGGGTTTGCGCTGGCGCCGCGCCGCGCCCGCACCGTCGTGGTGCTGGCGCCCCCCTTGGAAGGGGAGCATGGGGCGGTGCTCGCTTTCCTCGCCGACGGTGAGTCGTGGTCGAGCTCGGCGCTGGCCCTTGCGCGGGGAACGAGCCAGCGCACCGTGCAGCGGGCGCTCGACTCGCTGGCGGCAGCCGGTAAGGTGCAGTGGTTCGGGCGCGGGCGCGCTCGCCGCTGGATGACCCCGCCCGTTGGGGGATTCACGACGACCTTGTTACTCCCCCCTCCTCTGCCTATGCACTAAGGTGGAAGCATGAGCCGATCAACCGCCGAGATCATCCGTGAGTATGGTCCCTTTCCCAATGTCAGCAGCGTGCATGGTGTCACGTATGACGGCCAGAACGTCTGGTTCGGGGCCGGGGACAAGCTGACCGCCTTGGATCCCGCGAGCGGGAAGACCCTGCGCTCGATCGATGTCGCCGCGGATGCCGGAACCGCCTTCGACGGACGGCACCTGTTTCAGATCGCCGGGGATCGCATCCAGAAGATCGATCCGCGAACCGGCCGGGTGCTCGTCACGATCCCGGCACCCGGCGGCGGTGGTGACTCGGGGCTCACGTGGGCCGAAGGGACGCTCTGGGTGGGGCAGTATCGGGAGCGGAAGATCCATCAGATCGATCCCGAGACCGGCGCGATCCTTCGCACGATCGAGTCCAACCGCTTCGTCACCGGGGTCACCTGGATCGACGGAGAGCTCTGGCACGGCACCTGGGAAGGTGACGAGAGCGAATTGAGGCGGATCGATCCTCGGACGGGAGAGGTGTTGGAGCGGCTCGAGATGCCGCCCGGAGTGGGCGTGTCGGGGCTCGAGTCCGATGGCGGCGATCGATTCTTCTGCGGCGGAGGCGGGAGCGGGAAGCTGAGGGCGGTCCGCCGCCCTAGGCGGCGTTGATTGGCGAGCCGCAGCCGAAGGCGAGGCGAGCGGATACATGATGGTTCCCGAGCGTAGCGAGGAAGGTCTCGGCCGCGCCGGTCGGGACTAGGCGGCGGTGAGGACGCGGGTGAGCCAGGCGCCGATGTCCCTGATCTCCTCCGCGCAGACGGAGTGCGGCATCGGATAGTCGTGCCACTCGACGGAGTAGCCGAGGCCCCGGAGCGCGTCGCGCGAGGCGGCCGCGCGCGCCAGCGGGATCAGCGGATCCTGGGTGCCATGCGCGATCAGGATCGGCACGTCGCGGTTCGCCGGGTGGGCCTCCGCGGCGAGGCTGTCGGCGAGCGGGAGATAGGTCGAGAGCGCGAGGATGCCGGCCAGCCGCGCCGGATAGCGCAGCCCCGTGTGCAGCGCGATGGCCCCGCCCTGCGAGAAGCCCGCGAGGATGATGCGATGGGGCGCGATGCCCCGCTCCTTCTCGCGCTCGATGAGCGCCTCCACCCGCTGCTGGGAGGCGCGGACGCCGGCGGCATCCTGGCGGCCGTCGTTGTAGACGTCGTACCAGGCCCGCATCCGGAAGCCGCCGTTGATCGTGACGGGCTGCACCGGCGCGTGCGGGAACACGAAGCGCACCCGCGGCGTCGCGGGCAGCCCGAGCTCGGGCACGATGGGCTCGAAGTCGTGGCCGTCGGCGCCGAGGCCGTGCAGCCAGATCACCGCCGCCTCGACGAGACCGGGCCCGCGCCCCGTTTCGAGCTCGATCGCGTCCAGGAGCGCGGCCACGCCTAGAGCTTGACGCGGGTCTTGATGCGGTCGACCGCTTCCACCGTCTGTTCGCGGGTGCCGAAGGCGGTGAGGCGGAGATAGCCCTCGCCGCTCGGCCCGAATCCCGCGCCCGGCGTCGACACCACATGGGCCTCGTTGAGGAGCTTGTCGAATAGGTCCCAGGAGCCCAAGCCCTTCGGCGTCTTCACCCAGATGTAGGGGGCGTTGGTGCCGCCGTACACGGTGAGCCCGATGGCCGCCACGCCCTCGCGGATGATGCGAGCGTTCTCCAGGTAGAAGTCCACCGACTCGCGGACCTGCTTCTGCCCTTCCGGCGAGTACGCGGCGGCCGCACCCTTTTGGATGATGTAGGACACGCCGTTGAACTTCGTGGACTGCCGCCGGAACCAGAGCGCGTGCAGGCTCACCGCCTCGCCGGAGGCGGAGCGGCCCATGCAGGCCTTGGGCACGACGGTGTACGCGCAGCGCACGCCCGTGAAGCCTGCGGTCTTGGAGAAGGAGCGCAGCTCGATGGCCACTTCCTGGGCGCCCGCGATCTCGTAGATGGTGCGCGGGATGGCGGGATCGCGGATGTATGACTCGTAGGCGGCATCGTAGAGGATGACCGCTTGCTCTCGCCGGGCGTAGTCCACCCAGCGCTTGAGCGCGTCCTTGCCGAGCACGGCGCCGGTGGGATTGTTCGGGTAGCAGAGGTAGATGAGATCCACGTGCCGGTCGGGCAGGGCGGGGTTGAAGCCGTTCTCCGCGGTGGCGGGCAGGTAGACGATACGGTCGTAGCGCCCGTCGTTTCTGGCGCGGCCGGCGCGCCCCCCCATCACGTTGCTGTCCACGTACACGGGGTAGACGGGATCCACCACCGCGACCACGCAGTCGGGCGAGAAGATCTCCTGGATGTTCGCGGAGTCGGTCTTGCCGCCGTCGGAGATGCAGATCTCCTCGGGGGTGAGGTTGACCCCGCGCGGCGCGTAGTCGTGGGCGGCGATCAGCTCGGTGAGGAAGGTGAACCCCGTCTCCGGCGGATAGCCGCGGAAGGTCTCCACGCGGCTCATCTCGGCCACCGCGTCCTGCATCGCCCGCACGATGGCGGGGGCCAGCGGCCGGGTGACGTCCCCGATGCCGAGGCGGATCAGCTTGGCGGCGGGGTTGGCCTCCCCGAAGGCCTTCACCCGCTTGGCGATGTCGGAGAAGAGATAGCTGCCCTTGATGGCGAGGTGGTGCTCGTTCACACGCGGCACGGCGGTCTCCTGTATCGGTCGCAGTGGACCGGCGGTTCACCGGTCAGAGCGCGATTGTAGCAGACGACGCCGCCGAGAGCTTGCGGGGGTCAGGCCGCTCCATTGCCCGACAGGCCGTACTGACGCGCCTTCCGGGCGATGGTGGACTGGGTGACGCCGAGATGCTTGGCCGCGCGCGCCTGGGTCCCGAACCGGGTGAGGGCGTCACGGAGAAGATGCGCCTCGACCTCCTGACGGGCTTTCCGCAGACCCGGCCGCGCGTGCTTGTCGGGTCGGACCGGACCCGCCGTGCTGTTGATCTCGGGCGGAAGATCGCGAGACGTGATCGTCTCGCTCGGGGTCGTCACCACGAGACGCTCGATGAGGTTCCACAGCTCGCGGATGTTGCCGGGGAATGGATAACGGGCGAGAGCCTCGAGAGCCTCGGGAGCGAAGACCCGCCGGCGCCCCACCTTGCGCTCGAGCTTGGCCAGCATCATGTCGACGAGATCGGCTATGTCTGCCGGATGCTCGCGCAGGGGAGGGATGTTGATGGTGAGGACGTTGAGGCGGTAGAAGAGATCGCCGCGGAAGCTCCCCTCACGGATCATGCGCGCGAGATCGCGATTAGTGGCGGCCACGATGCGAACATCGGGCCGCTTTGGCTTGACGGCGCCGATGGACCAAACCTCGCCGTCCTCGAGGAACCGGAGAAGCTTGACCTGCAGCCCGATCGGAAGATCCCCGATCTCGTTGAGGAGCAGCGTGCCCATGTGGGCCAGCTCGACGAGTCCGGTCTTTCCCTTCGAGTCCGCGCCGGTGAAGGCGCCCTTGACGTAGCCGAAGAGCTCGGCCTCGATCAGCCCCTCGGGGATGGCGCCGCAATTCACCTCGACGAAGGGGCCGGCGCTCCGCGGCGATGACCGATGGATCAGCCGGGCGAATACGCCCTTTCCGGTTCCGGTCTCGCCGAGCAACAGGACTGGTGAATCCACCGCCCCGTACTGGATCGCCTTGTCATGTTGCGTCCGCATGATCTCGCTCCGGAACACCGCCTCGGGGGTCGCCAGGTCTCGGGAGTCCGACGTGCCGGCGAGCGGACGATATGGTTCCGAAACGCCGAAGGTTTCCTGAAGCCGTCGCATCACGCGGCTGATGCCGGTGGTGTCACGGAGGTTCAGGACGATGTGCCGGAGCTCCCCCGTCTCATCGCAGACCGGCGTGCCCGACACGAGAATGCTTCTGCCGTCGCGGGAGGTTTGCACCGCCGTGACCGCGAGCTTCTGCTTCCGGATCTCGCCGAGGACTGACCACTCGCGGCCGTTTCGGGCGAGCACTGTCGTGGCCGGGCGCCCGATCAAGTGCTCCTCGGTGACATCGAGTATCTCGAGCGCCAGGCGATTCGCCTTGAGAATGACTCCGTCGGCCGTGAGCAGGCAAAGGCCATCGAGAGCCCCTTCGATCATTGCATCGAGAAGGCTTGGATCCGTCGCGATTCCGTTCACGGTCATAGGCTCCGTTCTCTGATCAGCGATCTCGCTCGCCAGTGGGTTGCGGCTCTTCACGAGGCCCCGAGACTAGCATCGGCGATAGAGATGATCAGCACGGTTAATGCCAGTCAGCGCAACCTGGGCCCTCGACGCTTTTTCTCGCGCACTTGTGTCGCGTGGCGTACCGGCCTTCACCCTTTTGCGGCGCCAGGGATCTACAGTTCTTGTCACTGCTCCCCGCTCCGTGTAGCCCCTGAGCGCCGTCGCTTGTCGACGGCACAACCGAAAATTGCATTAAACATTCGTTTCGGCATAGAGAGAGGCTTTCACTTTTAAGTCAGTGGCTTGCACATTGTCAAGAGCCTTTCTGGCACTGATCGTATGCAATTCCGGGTAGGGGTATTGGGTAAAAAACTTCCGTAAAGTTCTTCGACATCAGGTGAATCGTCTTAGTTCCTATCGGCTTGACCTGTATGAAGAATATGCGTTCGCCCCAATACCGAGTGGCACGATACGTGCTCTCTACCCGCCCCGACGTTAGGTGAACTGAACGGTGTCCGGAGTGGGGACCGAATGCATTCAGGAAACTTGCACGGAGATCCAGCTCTGGGGCACGCGATCGTGGTGGTGAACGTAGCCGCGCGGGACGATCGATCCCCCGCGGTTCACGAGATTCTCGGCCAGCTTGGACTCGGGTTCGATGCGGCTCAGCCGCCGTCAGGACCGCTCGATAGCGACGCCGTGGTCTTTCGGGTTCCGCACGAGCGGCTGGCGGAAGTGGTGGTCGGGCTCGAGAGCTATGGATTCGTTGATGTTCGGGCATACGAAGGCCGTGATGCCCACCCGATGGCCTGACCGGCGGGCGGGTTCACGGGGGCGGCAGGAGTAGCGGAACCCCCTTGGCACGGAGCCGGGGCCCAGCGGAAGGTGGGCTTCCGCTGAAAAAGAAGTGCACGGGCGAGAGGAAATAAAGGAGAGGCAGATGAAGCGACTGATCGGGTACTTCAAGGATGAGCGCGGCGTGGAGACGCTCGAGTGGATCGTCGTCGGCGCGCTTATCGTGGCCGTCGGCATCGCGGTGTACACGGGCGCGCTCCAGGGCCAGCTCGTCACCGCCGTCAACGCGATCGGCTCTCGGATCTCGGGTCTGGCCAGCTCGTAGGACTGACCGCGACGCGGGCGCCCCGAAGCCTCGGCGGCGCCCGCGTCGGGAATCTCTTCTAACCAAGGGGAGGAGGAAAGCGTGTTCAAGACGGCTTGGTCGTACGTGAGCAATGAGCGTGGGGTCGAGACGCTGGAATGGATCGTCGTGGGGGCGCTCATCGTCGCGATCGGTATCGCAATCTATCCGGGGACTCTTCAGACCCAGTTGACGAACGCCATCAATGCGATCGGTGGAACGGTCACGGGCTTGGCGAGTTCCTGAACCTCCTCTCTGTGCCGACCACTGGATGCCATCATGAGAACACTGCGAAAGCTCGCCGATAGTCGCGGGACGTCGACCCTCGAGTTCGTGGTCGTGCTCCCGGTGCTCCTCTTCGTTCTCTTCGCGATCATGGAGCTGAGTCGGGCCTGGCTCACGCTCAACCTGGCCACGGCGGCCGCGCGCGAAGGCGTACGCGCGGGCGTGGTCGCGCCGGCCGACTCGGTGTCCGCGGCGGGCGATGCCAAAATCAACTCGATACTTGGAGCGAGCACGTGGACGGGCGGCGTCACCTGCGCGACGTCTCCTTGTGCGCCGGACCAGGTCGTGTCGGCGACGGTCACGGTTCAGTTCCGGACCGTCGTTCCGTTGATCCTCCCGGCGATGTTCGATCCCCTGAACATCACACAGACCGCATCCATGCGGTACGAATAGGATCGTCAAGCCATGAATCGTCGACTCGTGATGGTGCTGGTATTCGCCGCGATCGTGGGGCTCGTCGCCAGCTTCTTCGTCTATCAGGTCATGCGCCAGATCGCGCTGGCCGGCGCTCCCGAGGGGACGGAGCCGGTAGTGGTGGCGGCCGTCAACATGAGCATGGCCGAAGCGGTGACGGGTCAGCACGTCAGGCTCGTGCAATGGCCCAAGGGGGCCATACCCACGGGCGCGATCAGGACGTTGGCCAACGCGGAGGGTCGCGTGGTGCGTAGCGCCATCATGGCGGGCGAGCCGCTCCTCGAGTCCAGGCTGGCTCCCGAGCTGGCGGGGCGCGGCGGCGTCATGCCCATGCTGGTTCCCGAAGGCCAGCGCGGCGTCTCCATCAAGGTCGATGAGGCGATTCGCGAGAGCGGGTTCATCCTTCCCAACAGCCGTGTGGACGTGCTGGTGAGCATGTCCAAGCCCGGTTCCACGCAGGAGCGCATCGCCAAGGTGATCCTCCAGGACGTCCCGATTCTAGCCGCCGGCCAGGCGGTGGAGATGCGAGACAATAAGCCGATCACCGTGACCACGGTCACGCTGGCGCTGACTCCCGAGCAGACGGAGCGGCTCGCGGTAGCGCAGAGCGAGGGGCGGATCACGCTGACCACCCGCAACCTGCGGGACAACCAGTTCGTCAGGACGCCGGGGGCTACCCAGGCGACGCTGCTGAGCGACGTGGCGCGTCCGGCGGTGGCGACGGCGACACCAGCGGCGACGCCGGTGGCGCGGCGGCCGGTCGCCGCCGCGGCTGCTCCCCTCCCGGCCCCCACCGTCGAGGGCCATACCGTGTCGGTGCTGCGCGGCTCGCGGTTGACCGAGCAGCAGTTCATCCGTCTGGGCGAGCGGGGCTGGATGGAGCGGCAGCAGACGGAGCGGCGGTGAGCGACGTGATCACGAACAAGGAGAGACTCATGCGCCACACCGTGCTCGCCGCGCTTCTGCTCGGGCTTTCGACGCTGCTCGGCGCGGCGGCCGGATCGGCCGATGCCGAGGAGCTGACGGCGGTATTCGTCGCCTCGGATCAGGCCAATGTCCTGACCGTGGGTCCGGATCCGCTGACGAAAGTGGTGGTGGCGAATCCCAATGTGGCGGACGTCCAGGTTCTCAATCCGACCCAGCTCCTCCTCACCGGGAAGACGGTCGGTCGGACCTCGCTGCTGCTGATCTTCGCGGGCAACAAGCAGCGTCAGTACGACTTGGTCGTACACCCCGCGGCGGCGCTCCCCGCCATGTCGGCTCCGGTGAGCCCCGAGCCGCATTCGGTCCTCGTGCATCGCGGCGATCAGGTGAGCCAGCGCTTCTTCCTGCGCGACAAGTCGGAACTCTGGATCGAGCTGGGCACGGTGAAGGAAACCGAGGCGCCGAAGAAGTGAACCCGACGGAACGGAAAGGCGGCCGAATGCACGACGCGTCCGGGCAGGGGAAGGGACGGTTTCTGATGGGGCTCCTGTTCGTGGTGCTGGCCCTCGCGATGAGCGCGATGCCGGCGCAGGCCGACGAGCAGGGCGTCATCCGGCTCGAGGTCACCATCGGGAAGTCGCAGGTCGTCGAGCTGAAGGAGCCGTTCGCGCGCGTCTCCGTCACCAACCCGGCCATCGCGGACGTGTTCGTCGTCACGCCCAACCAGATCCTGGTGAGCGGCAAGGCGGTTGGAACGACGTCACTCGTCGTCTTCTATCCGCGCAAGACGGTCTTCTTCGATCTCATGGTGCAGACGGACCTCACGCTTCTGCGCGAACGGCTCAAGCACGTCGCCCCCAAGGACGAGATCGAGGTCCAGGCCGCGCAGGATGCCATCATCTTGACGGGGACCAGCAGCAGCGAGCAGGTGATGGCGGGGGCGCTCGAAGTGGCGTCCGTCTTCGTGCCGAAGGGGAAGGTGATCAGCCTGCTGAGCGTCACCGACGTCAAGCCGCAGCAGGTGCTCCTGCAAGTCCATGTGGCGGAGGCCACGCGCGAGGCGCTGAAGGAGCTGGGCTTCAGCGTCCGCGCCCTCGGCGATACGCTCCAGGCGGGCGCATTCCCGGGCAATGCCTTCTTCCCGGGGCTGGGAAGCTTGGGCGCGGTGGCGGCCCGGGGACTGGCGGACTACGCGGTCGGCCAAAACAGCCCGGACTTTCTCTTCCCCGGGAGCAACTTCTTCCTTTCCTCGGGGGCCCGAGACTATGCCGGGCTCGTTCGCATGCAGGCCGAGCGGGGCCTCTTCCGCACGCTCGCGAAGCCGAACCTCATTACCCAGAGCGGTAAGGAGGCGAAATTCATCTCCGGGGGTGAGTTCCCGTACCCGGTGGCTCAAACGAACAACACCGTCACCATCGAGTTCAAGGAGTTCGGCGTCGGGCTGCTCTTCACGCCGGTGGTGGTCGACGGGGACACGATCAACCTCAGGCTGCGGCCAGAGGTCTCGAGCCTCGACTTCAGCCAGGGACTCGTCGCCGCCGGCTTCCAGATCCCCGTGATCCGGAAGAACCAGGCGGCGACCAACATCAGCCTCAAGGACGGCGAGACCTTCGCGATCGCCGGGTTGATCAACAACGAGGTGCGCCAGGCGGTGGCGAAGATTCCCCTCCTGGGGGACATTCCGATCCTGGGCGCGCTTTTCCGCAGCTCGCGCTTCCAGAACAACGAGACCGAGCTCCTGTTCCTCGTCACCGTCAAGCTCGTGAAGCCCGAGCCGGTAGGCTCGCCCGCGACGCCCGACGCCGCCAAGATGCTCGAGCTCCGACCCAAGGAGAAGTCCGAGTTCACCCTCCTTCCGGGGATCCCTGGCGTGGGCGAGGTCATGGACCGCCCATTCGGGCAGAGCGACCTCCCCGTCCCCAAGTGAGCCAGGCCTGACCATGCCCAGCGTACTCCGTATCGTCGTCATCGACTCGGACGTCGAGGCCCGGACCTCCCTCCGCAAGATCCTCGGCGGCACGCCGGGCGCGGTCGTGGTCGGGGAGTTCGGCGAGGTCCGGCAAGCGCTGCTCGAGACCCCGGATCGCCGCCCGGATCTCGTGCTCATCGAGGTTCCGGCGGCGACCACCGGCCGGGACGGCGACGCGTCGGGCGAGGCCATCCGGAAGTTCGCGGACGCGCTGCCGGAAGCGGCCATCCTCGCCATGGGCAGTGGCGTCTCGGCGGAGGCGGTGATCAAGGTCATCCGAGCGGGCGCGTTCGAGTTCCTGCCCCGGCCCGTGGAGCGCGGCGACCTCACGGCGGCGCTCGAGAAGATCACCCGCGTGCGGCGGGGGCCGGCGCCGAGCGCCCGCAAGACGGGCCGTGTAATGTCGGTGTTCTCCACGAAGGGCGGCCTCGGCGTGACCACGGTGGCCATCAACATCGCGGTCTGTCTCGCCGAAAAGGCGCCGGACAACACGCTCCTGATCGAGCTCGACACGCGGCAGTCCGACATCGCGACCTTCCTCGACCTGCGCCCGACCTACTCGGTGCTGGACGCCTTCGAGAACATCGACCGCCTCGATGAGTCCTTCCTCCGCGGGCTCCTCGCACGGCACTCGAGCGGCCTCTGGGTGCTGCCCGGCCCGCTCCGGATGGAGCGGACCCAGCTCAACGGAGAGCAGGTCAGGGCCGGGCTCGAGATCATCCGCTCGCACTTCGACAACGTGGTGCTCGACCTCCGGCACGACACCTCGCCGGGAACGTTCGCGGGGCTCGAAGCCTCCGACACGATCATGTTCCTGACCAGCCTCGAGGTATCGGCGTTGCGGTCCGGGGCGGCCGGGCTCGCCGGCTTCCGTCTGCTCGGGCTCGATCCTCACAAGGTCAAGGTCGTGGTGATGCGGGAGGACACGGGCGAGGACGTGACGCTGAAGCATGCCCGTGAGGCCCTCGGCGTTCCCGTGTACTGGCGGACACCGAGCGACTATCAGGCAGTGGTGTCCGCAATCAACGCGGGCAAGCCCGTGGTGACGGCCTCCCCGCGCTCGAAATTTGCCCGCAACCTCAGACAGCTGGCGGAGATGCTCGCCTCCGGGGGGTCCGGGCCCAAGGGGAGCACGCCGGCCTCGAAACGTGCGAACTCATTGCTGGGGATGGTCTGGAACCCCAAAGGCCTCCCAGGAGCCTTATAAATGGCACTATTCCAGCGACGGCGCGGCCCCGAGCCCGCCCCCGTGATGACGAACGGCAGTGCGCCGCGGGAGCCGCAGCGTGCCGGCGAGTCGGCCTACTTCGAGCTCAAGACGCGGATTCACCGCCAGCTCATCGAGCGCCTCGACCTGACGAAGCTCGCCCTACTGCCCCAGGAAACCGTTCAGCAGCAGATCCAGCGCATCGTCGAAGACATGCTGGCGACCGACGAGACGCCGCTCAGCCGGCAAGAACGCGAGCAGCTCGTCGTCGAGGTCCAGCACGAGACCTTCGGCCTCGGCCCCATCGAGCCGCTCATGCAGGATCCGACGGTGTCCGATATTCTCGTCAACGGGCCCCGCGCCGTCTACGTCGAGCGGCGCGGGAAGCTCGAGCGAACGCGCGTCATCTTCCGCGATGACACGCACCTCCTTCAGGTCATCGAGCGTATCGTGTCGGCGGTTGGCCGGCGCGTGGACGAGTCGTCCCCCATGGTGGATGCGCGGCTCCCCGACGGCTCCCGCGTGAACGCGATCATCGCGCCGCTGGCGCTCGACGGCCCCGTGCTCTCGATCCGGCGCTTCGCGGTGGATCCGCTCCGCACGGAGGACCTGCTCGAGCTGGGTACCTGGACGCCCGCGCTGTCTGAGATCATCCGGGCGGCAGTCAAGGCCCGTCTGAACATCCTGATCTCGGGTGGAACGGGCTCGGGCAAGACGACGCTCCTCAACGTCATCTCCGAAGCCATTCCGAACAACGAGCGCATCGTCACCGTGGAGGACTCGGCCGAGCTACAGCTCCAGCAGGAGCACAAGGTCCGCCTCGAGACGCGTCCGGCCAACGTCGAGGGAGTGGGGAACATAACCCAGCGGGACCTCGTACGTAACGCGCTCCGGATGCGGCCCGACCGGATAATCGTCGGTGAGGTGCGCGGCCCCGAGGTGCTGGACATGCTGCAGGCCATGAACACGGGCCACGACGGCTCGCTGTCGACCGTGCATGCGAACTCGACCCGGGATGCGCTGGCGCGGCTCGAGACCATGATCCTTCTCTCCGGGATCTCGCTCCCGGTGCGCGCCATGCGCGACTACATTGCGTCGGCGCTCGACGTGGTGATCCACCTCTCTCGGCTCAGTGATGGAAGCCGGAGAATTTTGCGGCTCACCGAGGTCGTGGGGATGGAAGAGGACGTGGTGACCACCCAGGACATCTTCGTCTTCGAGCAGGAAGGCGTCGACAAGGACGGCAAGGTCGTGGGCTACCATCGCGCCACCGGGGTCCGGCCCAAGTTTGCCGACCGCCTGAAGCGGGCCGGCATCGATCTGCGCGCGGACATCTTCGACCCGACGAAACGGCAGGCCGTGCGTTGATGCCGTTGGTCGTCGCGGCGCTGACATTCCTGCTCGTGGTGGCTCTCATCGCGGGCGTCACCTGGTCCCGCGAGGGCGGGCGGCGGCTCCGGCAGCGGCTCGCCACGGGAGCCTCCGCGGGACTCGGCGGCGAAGCCGATCTTCTACGGGCCGAGGGGGGCCGAGGGCGCGGGGGGGGGGCTCGCCAGGTCGCCATCTACGATCGCCTGGCCCGTCTCGCCGCGCAGGCCGGCTATCCCAGCCTTTCCAACGACTTTCTCCTCTACGTCGGTGGCAGTGCCCTCCTTGGCTTCCTACTGGGATGGCTGCGGACCGGCCAGCTCATCTGGGGTATCGGCGCGGCCGCCGTCGTGGGCTCCGCTCCCATCCTGTTCCTCGCCTGGAAGCGGCAGAAGCGGATGCAGCAGTTCGAGGCGCAGTTCCCCGACGCGCTCGATGCCATGGCGCGCGCTATCCGAGCCGGAAACGCGCTGAGCAGCGCCATTCAGATCGTCGGAGATGAGATGCCGAACCCCATCGGCGGCGAGTTCCGACAGGTGTTCGAGGAAACGCAGCTCGGCATGGATCCGGGTGAGGCGCTGGCGCGGCTGGCCGAGCGCGCACCGACGGAAGACGTCCGGTTCTTCTGCACCGCCATCTCCATCCAGCGCGGCTCGGGCGGGAACCTCGCGGAGATCCTGGATCGGCTGAGCGAGGTCATTCGCGAGCGCTTCAAGATCCTGAGCCATGCGCGCGCGCTCTCGGCCCAGCATCGCTGGTCCGCGATCTGCGTGGGGCTGAGCCCGGTGGCCTTCTGCATACTGTTCGAGCTGATGAGTCCCGGCTACTTCGCGCCCATGCTCGAATCCCCCCTGGCGCCTCTGCTACTCGGCGCGGGCATCGTGATGGAGGCCATCGGCTTCTTCATGGTGTGGCGCATCGCCCAGATCAAGGTGTGAGGCGGCCATGAACCCACTCGCATACGCGATCGTCACGTTCGTCGTGGTGCTCGCGGTGACGCTCGTCAGCGCGCTGCTGGTGATGCGGTTCTGGCCAGCGATCCGGCGCGAGCGGCTTGGCCCGGCGGCGTCCGCGGCGGGCGGGTCCGTATCGATCCTGCGATTCGAGAGCGCGCCGGAGTCGAGCCTGCAGCGCGCCATCGAGAAGATCGGCCGGAGCGTCGTCCCGAAGGACACGGTGCGACTGACGCGCTACCGGACGCGTTTGGCCCAGGCCGGCTATCACGATCCCCGCGGGATCACCATCCTCTGGGGTGCCAAGCTCGCCTGTGCGCTCGTGGGTCTCTTCGCCTATCCCTTCTTCGGCTTTCTCGTCCAGCGTGTGCTCTCGAACATGCTGATCGTGTCGCTCGGCCTCTTCGCGTTCGGGTTCCTGCTCCCGGACTTCTGGCTCTACAACCGGATCAAGGAGCGGAAGCGGGCGATCTTGAACATGCTGCCGGACGTGCTCGACCTCTTGATGGTGTGCGTCGAGGCGGGACTCGGCTTCGATGCGGCCGTGGCCCGCGTCGCCGAGCAGGAGGATCTGAGCCGTAGCCCGCTTCACCAGGAGCTGATGCGCATGCACCTCGAAGTCCGGGCGGGGCGCCCGCGCGAGGAGGCTTTGCGCGGGCTGGGCGAGCGCTGTGGCATCCAGGAAGTGAGCTCGATGGTGAGCGCGTTCGTCCAGTCCGACCGGCTCGGTACGCCGCTCGGGAAGACGCTGCGTGTCCACGCCGAGTCGGCGCGCATCCAGCGCCGGCACCGCGCGGAGGAGCGCGCGTCCCTGGCGCCCCTCAAGATGATCTTTCCCACCGTGCTGTTTCTCATGCCGGCGTTCTTCCTGGTTGCGATGGCCCCATCCCTCCTAGGCCTCATCAAGTCATTCAGGAGCCTCGTACAATGACGCAGCCACTGGTTTCCCTCGTGCGAATCGGCGCCGTGCTCGTCGCTTGCCTCGGGCTCTGGGTCACGCCGGCGGCGGCTCAGGACGTGAGTGCAGAGGTGCGGACCTGGTCCGGCGATTCGTGGCGCCTGGCCCAGCCCTCGTTCGAGATCTTCTACACGATCCCGGCGCCGACCCAGGGCGGCGGTGGCGGCTCCTATGGCGCGCCCGCGCCTGTGGGCGTCTCGGGCCCTTCGTCGCTGTCCATGTCCGGTCCGCTCTCGGCCCTGGAGGGCTATTTCAGTGACGCGGGCCCCGAGCCGCGTCAGGGTCATCGGCAGGCCGAGTACATCACCATCCGTCGGGGCACGGTCGAGAGGCAGCTGCCGCTTGCGAGCCTCGCGAGCCTGACGTTCACGCGCCAGGCGGTCTCGGGCAGCACGCTGCCGCCGTACTATGTGCGCCGGCACTTCCGATATGCCGCGACCGCGGTCCTGACCGATGGCTCCCGAGTCGAGGGTGACTACGTCAATCTCGGGACACTGGTCCTGCGGGGCCAGACCGGCAATGGCCGTCTGGACATTTCCTGGGAAGATATCGAGTCCGTCCGCTTCCAGCGCTAGTGACGAGGAGAACGAGGACCATGAGATTTCAACGGCTGCGTGATCGGCTCAACAACCAGCGAGGCAACGTTCTCCTCTTCACGTTCACGCTGTTGATCCTCCTCCTGGTGATGGGCGGTTTCGCTATCGACTTCGCCTTCCAGGCCGCCGCGCGCACCGAGCTTCAGCGGAGCATCGACGCCGCCGCCCTCGCCGGAGCCGGCAAGCTCGCCTTCGACGATACGGTCTTCGACACCGCACGCGCGTTCGCCCGCGACTACGGGATGCGGAACCCCATTCGTACCGGCACCGTGGACCTCGACCTCAATGACACGGTCAGGGTCCAGGACGGCCAGACGCTGCAACCCAATGATGAGAACGGCAACATCGTGCTGGGAATCTGGAACGCGGGAACCTTCACCCCGTCGCTGGCGGGCAACCAGGTCAATGCGGTACGTTGCCAGATCCAGACCACGATCCCGACCTCGTTCCTGCGGCTGCTGAACATCCCCACCCTGCCCATCGCCGCCAGTGCGGTCGCCGTGTCCAACCCGCCGATGCTTCCGGGGTGCGGCACGCCGATCCTGCCCATCGCGGTGACCCCCTGCGCGTTCTACGACGCGGGGACGGGACAGTTCAACAACAGCAATGGCTGCGGCACCGGCCTGACCTGGATCTCGAGCAACAATATCTGCGACAACTCGCCGGGCAGCTCGCAGTCGTGCAACTCTGCCGCCTGGGCCAGCCTGGATGGCACCAACTGGACCGGCAATCAGCACCGGGACGCGATCGCGAACGCGGGCCTCGAGAACCCGGCGTGCAATGCCACGGCGCCTGCCGGCAGCAATACCTATCTTGACAACGGTATGGTTCAGCCGACCTTCACCCTGCTGCGCGACACCTTCCTCGCCGAGCGGACACCGACCCTGGCCGGTGGAGACATCATTAGGATGGTGAACGGGAGTCCCACCGTGGCGTACCCCGCCTCGG
>Ga0075421_100001554_pt1 | contig 26974 bp, 22 predicted proteins | sample SoiMetdeltSBSDD5_FD_75292 | JGI IMG/M metagenome (GOLD analysis project Ga0075421, IMG submission 75292) | Bulk soil microbial communities from a Populus tree surrounding site in Tennessee, USA - Soil MetaG P. deltoides SBSDD5 | ecosystem: Environmental > Terrestrial > Soil > Tree plantation... | reverse complement strand
CCCAGCTTGCCTTCCGTCCCCACTTCGCGGGCCACCCGCGTCACCTCCCCGGCGAACGCGTTCAGCTGATCGACGACGCCGTTGATCGTCTCCTTGAGGAGGAGAATCTCGCCCGACACGTTGACGGTGATCTTCTTGGACAGGTCGCCGCGGGCGATGGCGGTCGCCACCTCGGCGATGTTGCGCACCTGGCCGGTCAAGTTACTGGCCATGAAGTTCACGTTATCGGTGAGGTCTTTCCACGTGCCGGCCACGCCCGGCACCTGCGCCTGGCCGCCCAGCTTCCCGTCCGTACCGACTTCACGGGCCACGCGGGTGACTTCGTTGGCGAAGGTATTGAGCTGATCCACCATGGCGTTGATGGTGTCTTTGAGTTCCAGAATCTCGCCCCGCACGTCCACGGTGATCTTGCGCGACAGGTCACCACGCGCCACCGCGGTGGTCACCTGCGCGATGTTGCGAACCTGACCGGTGAGGTTGCCGCACATGGCGTTCACCGAGTCGGTGAGGTCCTTCCACGTGCCGGCCACGCCCGGCACTACGGCCTGCCCCCCCAGCTTGCCTTCCGTACCCACTTCGCGCGCCACCCGCGTCACTTCGGAGGCAAACGAACGCAGCTGATCCACCATCGTGTTGATGGCTTCCTTGAGCTGAAGGATTTCGCCGCGAACGTCGACGGTGATCTTCTTGGACAGGTCGCCGCTCGCCACGGCGATGGTCACCTCGGCGATGTTGCGAACCTGGGCGGTGAGGTTGTTGGCCATCGAGTTCACCGAGTCGGTGAGGTCCTTCCAGACGCCGCTCACGTCGCGAACCTTGGCCTGGCCACCCAGCTTGCCTTCCGTCCCCACTTCCCGCGCCACCCGTGTCACCTCAGAGGTGAACACTCCGAGCTGCTGGATCATTGTGTTCACGATGCGGGCCGAGCGCAGGAACTCGCCTTTGAGCGGCCGCCCATCCACTTCGAGACGCACGGTTCGCGTGAGATCCCCTTGGGCCACGCCGGCGACCGCACGCGTGATCTCGGTGGTCGGCCACACGAGGTCGTCGATCAGCGTGTTGACGGAGCTCTCCATGTCGATCCAGGCACCGCCCGAACGGGCGAACTTCACACGCTGACGTGTCTTGCCCTGCTTACCTACGACCTGTCCCACGCGATTGAGCTCGGACGCGATCCGGCCGTTGGTCGATGCGATTTCATTGAACGTATCGGCGATTTTCCCTTCGAGGCCCGTCCAGTCGCCGGGCAAGCGCACCGAGAAATCGCCGTCGCGCATGGCTTGCAATGCTTTCAACAGCTCGTGGTACTGGCTGGGCGTTTCTCCAACCAGCATGGACACAGGAAAATCCTTGGTGGTGCTCATGTGTTCTCTCGTTGGGATAGGTAATGGGGATGGGTGAAGACGTTCGTGCGCACGGACTTGGATAGTGAGACAAGCGCCCCGTCCCCGGACGGCAACACGGTACCAATCTTGAAAAAGCTCAAGCTATCGGTGGTGCCCCGATATCATCTTTTATCCACAGTTGTGGATAAGATTCAAACGATTACTTACGCCGGTCATGGGGATTCGCCTTAATTGCCGCGGCCCAAAACGTCACCTAAACAAAAATCAGACCATCACTTCTCTGCTTGCTTCGGACCTAACGGGTCTTCAAAATATTGGCTCTCACCCGGGGCAATACGACATCCCGTAATACATTGGTTTAGGGCCGGAAGGAACGAGGCGTGCGCCAAGGATCTCGGTCTACAACCTACGGTTATTTGATCGCCATTCTGGCGACCGCGGCCGCGATCCTGGTTCGCTGGCTGACCGATCCCTGGCTCAACCTGCAACTCAGGGTGGGCATGATTTACGGGGCGGTCGCATTGGGTGCGTACGTCGGCGGACCGGGTCCCGGCGTCCTGGCGACGCTGCTTGGCTACGGGATCAGCGCCTATCTATTCATCAAACCCCGCGGGTCTTTCATCAACGACCGGGAGGCCTGGCTCGGTTTCGGGCTCTATCTCGCCACGAGCCTTCTCATCATCGTCCTCATGGAGTCGCTGCGTAGGGCCCGCCAACGCGCACGAGCCAACGAGCAGCTTCTTCGCGTTACCTTCAGCAGCATCGGCGATGCGATCATCACCACCGATACCGAAGGACACATCACGTATTTGAACCCCGTCGCCGAGGCCCTGACCGGATGGAAACAAGAGGAGGCGATGGGCGCACCCCTCGAAGACGTGTTCCAGATCGTGAACGAGGACACGCGCAAGACCGTAGAGAGCCCGGTAGCGAAATCGCTTCGGGAAGGGGTCATGGTGGGGCTCGCCAACCATACCGTGCTCATCGCCAAGGACGGCACGGAGTGCCCCATCGATGACAGCGCCGCTCCCATCCGCGATGGGGAGGGTGAAGTGAGCGGCGTGGTCATGGTCTTCCGCGACGTGCGGGAGCGCCGGCGCGCGGAACAAACCCGCTGGCAAATGGCGCTCATCGTCGAGTCGTCGGACGACGCCATCGTCGGTAAGGACCTGTCCGGCAACATCACATCGTGGAACCACGGGGCCGAGCGCCTCTACGGCTACAGTGCCGCCGAGGTCGTCGGAAAATCCGTGTCCATCCTCATGCCAGAGGACCGTCCCGACGAGCTCCGGCAGAACCTCGAGCAATTGAAGCGCGGCGATCGGATCGATATCCACGAGGCGATTCGGGTCCGCAAGGACGGGCAGCGCATTCTGGTGTCGGTCGGCATCTCTCCGGTTCGAAACGAAGCCGGCGTAATCATTGGCGGCTCGACCATTGCCCGTGACATTCGCGAAGTGAAAAAGCAAGAGCAGCGGCTCCGGCTTCTCTCCGAGACCGCCGCGCTGATGCTCCGGGCCCAAAACCCCGATTCGATGCTGCGCGATTTATTCACCAAGATCCGGGGACAACTGGGGCTCGACACCTATTTCAACTTCATGGTCAACGACGCCGGCGACGCCCTTCGCCTGGAATCCTGTGCCGGTATTTCGCCCGAAACCGCCGAGGGCATTCGACGTTTGGAGTTCGGACAAGCGGTCTGCGGGCGAGTCGCGCTGGAGCATCGCCCGATCGTGCGCACCCATATTCAGGAATCCGAGGATGCCATGACCGCGCTGGTCAAATCGTTCGGTATCCGCGTGTACGCCTGCAACCCGCTCATGGCCGGAGACAAGGTCCTGGGCACCCTATCCTTCGCCAGCCGTACCCGCGATACCTTCGACCCCGCGGAGCTGGAGTTCCTGCAGACGTTGTCCAACTACGTGGCGGTAGCCTACGAACGGTTGCGCTGGATGCGACAGCTGCGCGAGACCGACCGTCGCAAGGACGAGTTCCTGGCCACCCTGGCTCACGAGCTTCGTAACCCGCTCGCCCCGATTCGCAACGCCATTGAAATCCTGAAGGCCAAGGGACCCAAAGATCCCGAGCTCATGTGGGGTCGCGAAGTCATCGATCGCCAGGTGCAACATATGACTCGCTTGCTGGAGGACCTCCTCGACGTCTCCCGCATCTCCCACAACAAGCTCGAGCTTCGCAAGGAGAGGGTGGATCTTGCCGAGCTCATTCGCCATGCCGTGGAGACCAGCCGTCCCGCCATCGATGCGGGCGGCCAGGATCTCAGCCTGGAGTTGTCGCGGGAACCGGTCTACGTCCTTGTGGACCCGGTTCGGGTGGCCCAGGTGTTCTCGAACCTGCTCAGTAACGCGGCCAAGTACACCCAGCCGGGCGGGCGCATTCGTCTCGTCGAGGAGCGCAAGGGAAGCGACGTCGTGGTCACGGTCCAGGACAACGGCATCGGCATTTCCCCCGAAATGCTGCCCTACGTGTTCGACATGTTCTCGCAAGCCCAGCGCATGGACCGTTCCCAAGGCGGGCTCGGCATCGGCCTCTCGCTGGTGCGATCGATCCTGGAACTGCATGGCGCGAGTATCGAGGCCCGAAGCGAGGGCCCAGGAAAAGGAAGTGACTTCATCGTTCGCTTCCCGCTCGTGGTCGAACCGATGGTGACTCCGGACCTTCCGCCCCGCGAAGCGATCCGTTCCGATGCCCCGATTCCCCGGCGGATTCTGATCGTGGACGATCTCAAAGACAGCGCGGACAGTCTGGCCGTCCTCCTCCGGGCGCTGCGACACGAGGTCAGGACCGCATATGACGGCGAGGAGGCCGTCCTTGCCGCGTCCCAATTCCAACCCGAGATCATCCTCCTCGACATCGGCATGCCGAAGCTGAACGGCTACGAAGCTTGCCGTCGGCTCCGAGCGGAACATTGGGGCAAATCGATGTACCTCATTGCGCTCACCGGCTGGGGGCAGGACGACGATCGGGCCAAAACCGAGGCCGCCGGTTTCGATGCCCATCTCGTGAAACCGGCCGACCCAGACGAGCTCCTGCGACTCGTGGACACGGTGCCCCGGCGCTCCGAAGCAACGATGAGCTAGGTGTCACTCCTCATACAGCGCAGCAATCTCCCGCTCGAATCGCCGCGTCACTTCCTTGCGCTTTACCTTCAGGGACGGAGTGAGCTCCGTTCCCATTTCGAACGGCCGCTCGAGGACGTAAATCTTCTTGATTGTCTCGAACGACGCTGCGTGATCTTGGTGCTGGCGCACACGCTCCTCCAACAAGGCCCGCACTTGGGGGCTCCGCACCAGCTCCGAAGCGTTCTCGAATGCAATGCCGTGCTCGCGCGCATGGGCCTCCAAAACCTGAAAATTGGGGACGACGAGCGCGATCAGATAGGGACGGCGATCGCCTAGAACGACGGCTTCACTGATGAAGCGATCGCCCTTGAGCTTGTTTTCGATGGGTTGCGGGGGGACTTTCTTTCCCCCCGCGGTAACGATCAAGTCCTTCTTGCGGTCAGTGATATATAGAAACCCATCCGCGTCGAATTGCCCGATGTCGCCGGTGTGAAACCAGCCCCCCGCCAGCGCTTCCGCGGTCGCTTCGGGCCGATTGTAGTAACCCTTCATTACGTTGGGACCGCGGGCCAATATCTCACCATCCTCGGCGATGCTGATCTCGACGCCCGGTAGCGGTTTCCCTACGCTTCCCGGGCGAAAGTGTTTCGGGGTGTTCACGGCCAAGAGGGGTGCGGTTTCGGTCAAGCCGTATCCCTCCAGAACGGGGAGGCCGGCTCCATGAAAGAAGAGGGCCAGCTCGGTCGAAAGCGGGGCGCCCCCCGAGATCATGAAACGAATGCGACCACCGAACCTCTCCCGTAACTTGCGGAAAACGAGTCGGTCCGCGATCGCATGCGCCCATCCTTTCGCTCCCCCTCGCGCTCGAGCCATCGCCACTTTCTCCGCCCAATGAAAGATGGCGAGCGAGATGCGGCCTTTCGAATGAGCCGTATCGAGAACACGCGCATACACCTTCTCGTAGACCCTCGGCACGCTGAGCAAGATGGTCGGCCGCACCTCGAGCATATTCTGGGGCAACGTGTCCATCGATTCGGCGAACGCAATCGTGCATCCGCCCAGGAGCATCGAGTACAGCCCCCCCATCCGTTCGAACACGTGGCTCAAGGGGAGAAACGATAGCGCCGTATCGGCGGTCGTGATGTCGAACACGGCCAGGGCTCCACTCACGTTGGTGGCCATGTTGCCCTGGGTAAGCATCACCCCTTTGGGCAGCCCGGTGGTGCCGCTCGTATAGATGAGCGTGGCAAGGTCCTCGGGTTCGACCGCGACCGGGTTCAGTCCCGTACGTCCCACGGAGCGGCCCCGCTCCCGGAGCGCCTCCAGACCGATTGCATCGGCGCGCTCGCCCTCCATGAGCATGAGGGGGAAGCGGCCGCGCTTGGCGCGGAACTCGGCGATCTTGTCCGCCTGCTCGGGCGTGGAAACCACGATGGCCTTGGCTCCCGAATCAAGCAGCACGTGCTCGACGCCGTCAACGCCGAGCGTGGGATAAATCGGCACGACCACGAACCCCGCGGACAAAATCGCGCAGTCGAACGCCGCCCATTCCAGACGCGTTTCCGCGAGGATGGCGATGCGATCGCGGGAGCTAAGCCCCAGAGTTTGAAGTCCGCCCGCGATCTCCGCGGCCATGCGCGCAAACTCCTCACTCGAGACATTCTGATACGTGCCGCCCCGTTTCACTTGAAATGCGTTCGGCTTGGGGTGCTCGAGGAGCGCAACTCGATAGAGTTCGTTCAGCGTCCTAACCGATTTCATGTCGGAAACCTAGCACGCCACGCCCGAACGTGCCTGGCCTCGAGAGTCCTACGCGAGGCCATGTGGGCGAGAATGAAACGAGCCGAGCAAGGCGACACCCCGCAGCACAGGGGGAGTTCGGCGTGGGGCAGTGAACACTTGCGAGGACGTCGCCTTGGCCGGCTACTTTTCATTCGAGCCCACATGGCCCGACTTACGGCCTTACTGGCGGGGCAGATTAACTGGCGAGCTTGGGAAGTTTGGACGCGTCGGTCTGACCGAGCATGGCATTGATGCGATCGACCAGCTTGCGGGGGCTGAACGGCTTGGTGATGTATTCGTCGGCGCCGACGTCGTAGCCGGTCTGCATGTCGACGTTACGGCCCTTGGCGGAGAGCAGAATCACGGGAATGTGCTTGGTCTGCTCGTCGGCTTTGAGGGCTTTGCAGGTCTCGTAGCCATCCATTTTTGGCATCATGATGTCGAGAACGATCAGGTCGGGCTTGAACTCGATGGCCTTCTGGAGCCCTTCTTCACCATCGAGCGCGGTCACCACCTCGTAGCCTTCCATCCCCAAGCTGAAATCGAGGATGTGCACGATGTAGATCTCGTCGTCCACGACCAGAATGCGTCCACGAGACATGACGTCCCCCTTCTCGGATCCTAGGGATCCCGAGGGATACAGAGCCGTAGCCTAGGTATCGGACCGGGCCGGCGGGACTTTAAAAATTCCTCCCGAGCGCGCTCGAGCCCCGTTTCAGCCATCGGAGCCGGTGCGGGGCACTGGCGGAGCCGAGGTCCGTTGGTCCCGCACCACCACGCTTCCCGGAATGCGTTTCCCCCGTTTTTTTAGATCGGCCACAACGTCGTTCAGCATGGCGATGTGGTCGATCTGATAGCGATCCGTTTCCACGAGGGCGATGGTCACGCTGACGAGAGGAAACCGCTCCATCTGGAAGCGCCGGTTCTCGACTTCCACGTAGCCACGTGCCTTGTCTTCGGGCCGGTAGTGGTCGAGCACGGCGCAATCGAACGCGCTCACGAACGTATTACAGATCGCGTCCGCCTTCTCGAGCGTCGTGATGGCGACGAAATCGTCCCCTCCGATGTGTCCGATGAAATCTTTTCGATTCCCGTTCTGGTCGAACACTTGATTCAAGAGTTGAGCGGTGAGCTGGATCACGCGATCACCGGCCCGGTAGCTGTACGTATCGTTGTAGGCCTTGAAGTTGTCCAGATCGATGTACAGAAGCGCGAAGTCCTCGCTTCTTTCAAGGCGAGTCTTGAGTTCCAGTTCGATGGCATAGTTTCCGGGTAGGCCGGTGAGGGGGTTGGAGTCCCGTTGCGCTCGGCTGGTATTGATGTGATTCCTCACCCGCAATAGAAGTTCCCTGCGGTCGTAGGGCTTGGTCAGATAGTCGTTGGCGCCATTGTCGAGGCTCAGCATGCGCGACTCGACCTCGTGCTTGGCGGTCAGGAAGAGCACAGGGAGCTTTTGAAAACGGCGCTCTTCCCGGATTTTCCGGCAGACGGTATACCCGTCCATGCCGGGCATCATGACGTCGAGGATGATGAGGTCGGGGGTCTCGGCTTCCAGGAGGTCGAGACCGATGGGACCGTTCTCGGCTTCGCTGACCCGATACCCATCCGCTTCCAACTGCATCCTGAGCACGCGCCGAACGCTGGGGTCGTCCTCGAAGACCAGGATGTGCTTCGGCTCCGCCGATGCTCCCGGATCGATGAGCGAGAATCCCAAACCGTCCTCCCCGATGAAAAAGCCCCAAGAGCGCAAGTTCGGATTTACGCCTGATTTATCGGAGCGGGAGAGTCACGAGTCATGGGGAGCGGCGTCGCCCCAGGAAACTTTGGGTGATTTGCCATAACGAAAGACTTCGCCAGGGAACTGTTGGTCCGAATGGGGCTTTCAGGTTCCGAACCGGGATTCGAGAAGGGTGGGGATGGCGGGCAAGGTCCAGGGAGAGCGTTCCCCCCGAGCCAGACGGAGAGCGCCGGCAAAGGCGACCATGGCCCCGTTGTCGCCGCAATAACGAAGAGGGGGAACGGCGAACGTCCAGCCGTGCTCTCGGCATCCTGATTCGAGTCGGGATCGTAGCGACGAGTTTGCCGCAACCCCTCCGGCTAAAAGGACCGTCGATACCCCGGACCGTTCCGCGGCGCGCAGGGTCTTGCTCGCTAGCACGTCCACCACAGCCTCTTGAAACGACGCGGCAATATCATTCCTTACCGGGTGATCGAGCGACGCCACGCCACCTTGATTACGCACTGTATTCCGCACCGCGGTCTTCAATCCGCTGAACGAAAAGTCGAGTGACTCCGGTTCGAGCCAAGCGCGTGGAAACGCAAACGCGTTGGCGCTTCCGTTTTTTGCGGCGCGATCAATTTCCGGTCCTCCCGGAAAACCCAGACCCAAGAGAATGGCCACTTTGTCGAAGGCTTCTCCCGCCGCGTCATCTCGCGTGGATCCAAGGATCGTGTACGCGTGCCACTCCCGGGACTCCACGATTTCCGAATGCCCACCGGAAGCGAGCAACGCGATCAAGGGCGGTTTGATCTCGGGATGTTCGATCAACACGGACAGCAAGTGCGCTTCGAGATGATTGACGCCGATGAAGGGCAGACCACGAGACGCGGCCGCTGCCTTGGCGTAGGTGAGGCCCACCAAGAGCGAGCCCAACAACCCCGGCGCATGCGTCGACGCCACGGCGCGGATATCGCTCCAGGTCACCCCGGCCTTTTCGAGTGCCTCGGCCACGACCGGCCCCAAAAGACGGACGTGCGCGCGCGAGGCCAATTCGGGGACCACCCCCTGGAAGGGCCGATGCTCCATCTGACTCGACACCACGCTCGAAAGCACGCGGCCGTCGCTAACGATCGCGGCTGCCGTGTCATCGCACGAGGTCTCGATGCCGAGCACGGGCCCCGGGAAAAGGTGGAGTGGCGTTCTCATAGCCTCTTTGTGCATGCCATGATGGTACCCGAAACCCGCGAGAACCCAACTGGAGCGGCTACGTCCCCTTGTGGCCCAAGGGACACTCCGGTAGAGTGTTTGGGCCCGAGAGTACATGGCATTGACGCATCGCGGGGCGGGTCCGGAAAACGGGTCCGCCCCGCGGCGCCTCGGGCGGCAAGAGAACTAGTTCCGGGGAGAGCCGTATGCACGAAACCGTGACCCGTACCCGCCGCCACGTGCGCGATGAACATGCCCGTGACGGGATTTTGGATTCCGTCTCGAGCAAACTCCAGGAGGCGGGACTTTCCCGAGCTCTCTCCGAACCCCTCGCCGCCCAGTTCGAGCATCTCTACCGGGAAGCCCACGCTTGGCTCCGCTTGGCCGACGCCGTCAAATCCGGCGGCTCCGGCACCGAGGAGCGGATGAACGAGCTCCTTTACGTGTCGCGGCGCATTCGCATGATCCTCGATGACGCCGTCCCGTTTCTGGAACGGGCCGAGGACACGTTGAGCGAAAAGGACGAGATCACCCATCGCGAAAGCGCCTACGAGCGGGATGTGGTTCCGTTTTCCCGTCTCGAGAGCACTCAGGGCTTTCGCTCATTCTTGACCGAGCGGCCCGAGTTCGGGCTGGAGCTTGCGTCGACAGGAGCGCAGCTCGAGGCTGACCTGCTCAAGATCGTCTATCTGGAAACTGTCCTCGAAGATACCTCGCCCAAACCCAGCGACCTCTACGCGATGGTGATGGAGCTCTTGCTCGACGCGCGGCGGCATTTGGGGCCGGGGTTCGAGGATGGGTCTGCCTTCATGAAGGCACTCGGCAAGGCCGCCCAGACGCGTTAGACGCCGACCCCTTGCTTGCGGCGGGCGGAGCGCCCGATCCGAATCCGGTTCTGCGCGCGCTTCAAGGCCGACTCGACTTCCGCCTTATCGATCTCGGGATCGTGCTTAGCCAGAAGCTGCCGGGCCGCTTCGGCCGCCCGTTCCGCGCGAGGGACATCGATCGCCTCCGCTTTTTCGATCGCATCGGTCAGCACGGTGGCGACGTTCTTTCGCACTTCCAGAAATCCGCCCGAGATGGCGTATTCGTCCACCTTCCCCGACAGGTCGGTCACGGTGAGCTTTCCCGGCATGAGGCCGGTCACCAGCGCGGCGTGATTGCGGAGCACGCCCAAGTATCCCTCGGTGCCAGGAGCAATGAGCGACTGAACGGTCTCTTCGAGCACGCTGCGCTCGCCGGTCAGCACGCTCAGGCGAAAGCCTCGATCGGACATTTGCATCAACCCCGGAGGCGCTCGGCCTTTTCGACCGCTTCTTCGATCGTCCCCACGTACATGAAGGCCTGCTCGGGAAGCTCGTCATACTTGCCGTCCACGATCTCCTGGAAGGCGCGAATCGTTTCGGGGAGCTTGACGTAGCGGCCCGGCGTTCCGGTGAACGCTTCGGCCACGAAGAAGGGCTGGGACAAGAACCGCGAGATGCGCCGCGCCCGCTGCACGATGACCTTGTCGTCGTCGGACAGCTCGTCCATCCCCAGAATGGCGATGATGTCCTGGAGATCCTTGTAACGCTGGAGAATCTGCTGCACGCGACGGGCGACCGCATAGTGCTGCTCGCCGACCACGCGCGGATCCAGAATGCGGCTCGTGGAATCGAGCGGGTCGACAGCCGGATAAATACCCAGCTCGGCGATCTGCCGTGAGAGCACCGTGGTCGCGTCGAGATGCGAGAACGCGGTGGCCGGAGCGGGGTCGGTGAGATCGTCCGCGGGCACGTAGATCGCCTGCACGGACGTGATCGAGCCCTTGTTGGTGGACGTGATCCGCTCCTGCAAGGCACCCATCTCGGTTCCTAGAGTGGGCTGATAACCCACCGCCGACGGCATACGGCCGAGAAGCGCCGACACCTCGGAACCGGCTTGCGTGAACCGGAAGATGTTGTCGATGAAGATGAGGACGTCACGGCCCTCTTCGTCGCGGAAGTATTCGGCCTGGGTGAGGCCCGAGAGTCCCACGCGAAGCCGCGCTCCCGGGGGCTCGTTCATCTGGCCGAACACCATCACCGTCTTGTCGATGACGCCGGACTCGGTCATTTCCAGATAGAGATCGTTTCCTTCGCGCGTCCGCTCCCCCACCCCGCAGAACACCGAGAACCCACCGTGTTCGGTGGCGATGTTATGGATGAGCTCCTGGATGATGACGGTTTTTCCCACGCCGGCGCCGCCGAAGAGACCGACCTTGCCACCCTTGGAATACGGGGCGAGCAAATCCACGACCTTGATACCGGTCTCGAAGATCTCGGTGGTGGTGGACTGCTCGGCCAGGGTCGGCGCGGGGCGATGGATGGGCAGCTTGCGATCGGTGCCCGACGGGCCTTTGCCATCAATGGGCTCGCCGAGCAAGTTGAACACGCGACCCAGGCACTCCTTCCCGACCGGCACCTGGATGGGGGCGCCGGTGTCCACGGCGGGCATGCCGCGTACCAAGCCATCCGTCGACGCCATGGCGATGCAACGCACGACGTTGTCTCCCACGTGCATGGCGACCTCGAGGGTGAGATTGATCTTCTTTTCCTCGTCGCGCACCTTGATCGCGTTCAGGATGTTGGGGAGCGCATCGGAGCGAAACTCCACGTCCACGGTCGGCCCAATGACTTGCTGGATCTTGCCGACGTTCGCTCCGTCTTTGCCGCCCTGGCGGGTCGGCGCAGACTTGCGCTCGGTTCCGGTCGTGCTCGACATACGATCTCCCTTCGGGTTACTTCAGGGCCTCGGCCCCGCCCACGATTTCGGCGATTTCCTTGGTGATTTGGGCCTGACGCACGCGGTTTCGAATTAGCGTCAGGTCGTCGATCATGTCCTTGGCGTTGCGGGACGCGGACCCCATCGCAATCATGCGCGCTCCATGCTCGGATGCCGAGGCTTCCAGGAGCGTGATCACGAGCCGATTCGTGACGTAGCGCGGGATGAGCGAGGCAAAGATCTCCTCTGCATTTGGCTCGAAGATGTAGTTCTCGGGATCTTTCTTGCCTTCGGGCGGTTCGATGGGCAGAAAACGGCTCTGCTCCACCGCCCGCGACATGGCCGAAATGAAACGCGTGCCCAAAACGAGGATCTCGTCCACCTCGTGGGCCAGAAACGTTTTCACGATGTCCCGGCTGACCGCGTCCGCTTTCTGGTAGTTCACCAGGTCGCCCATTTCCTGATAATGGGCGAGCACTCGCGCGTGGCGCCGGCGGAAGTAATCGCCGCCTTTGCGACCGATGGTGATGAGCGAGGTGCGCTCGCCTTCCGGCGATTTGAGGTAGGCCTCCGCCCGCCGGATCACGTTGGTGTTGAGCGCCCCGGCGAGGCCCTTGTCCGAGGTCACCACGACCAGAGCGCGCTTCTCGACCGGGCGCTTCTCGAAGAGCGGATGATTCACCTGAGCAGCAACCGCGGCCAGGTTCTCCAGCACTTCCTTGAGTTTGGCCGCATAGGGACGCGCCTCTTCCAGACGCGTTTGCGCCCGACGCAGCTTGGCCGCCGAGACCATTTCCATGGCCTTGGTGATCTGCTGCGTGTTCTGCACGCTCCGGATGCGCCGGCGTATGTCCCGAAGATTTGCCATTTCAGCGGACCTTGAACTTCGCCTTGAACGCCTTCAGGGCCGAGTGAAGCTTGTCCTGCATTTCCTTGGGCAAGTCCTTCGTCTTCGCGATGGTGTGCGGGATGTCCGGATAATCCTTGGCCACGAACTCCAGGAACTCCGTCTCGAACCGCCGCACTTCGCTCACCGGCAGATCGTCGAGATAGCCCTGGCCACCCGCGAAAATGACGATGATCTGGTTCTCGAGGGGCTGGGGCACGTACTGATCTTGCTTCAAGGCTTCGACCATGCGCTGTCCGCGCGTGAGCTGGGCTTGGGTCGCCTTGTCGAGATCGGAGCCGAACTGCGCGAACGCGGCCAGCTCGCGATATTGGGCGAGGTCGAGACGCAGCGACTTGGCCACCGCGCGCATGGCCTTGGTCTGCGCATTACCCCCCACGCGGCTCACCGAGATACCCACGTTCACGGCCGGACGCACGCCGGAGTAGAAGAGCTCGGCTTCGAGATAAATCTGCCCGTCGGTGATCGAAATGACGTTGGTCGGAATGTAGGCCGACACGTCGCCGGCTTGGGTTTCGATGATGGGGAGCGCGGTCAGCGAACCGCCGCCGTTGGCTTCGGAAAGCTTGGCCGCGCGCTCCAAAAGACGCGAGTGCAGGTAGAACACATCGCCGGGGTAGGCTTCGCGGCCCGGTGGACGCCGGAGCAAGAGGGAGAGCTGCCGGTAGGCGGTGGCGTGCTTGGAAAGATCGTCATAGATGACAAGCACGTCCTTGCCTTGCGACATCAGCTCTTCGCCGATCGCGCATCCGGCATAGGGGGCGATGTACTGAAGCGGGGCCGGTTGGGCCGCGCTCGCCACGACTACGGTCGTGTAGTCCATGGCCTTGTGCCGGTCGAGAATGGCAATGACCTGAGCGACCGTCGATTCCTTCTGGCCAATGGCGACGTAAATGCAGTAGAGGGGATCATCGCCCTTGTTGGTTTCGCGCTGGTTGATGATCGCGTCGATGGCGAGCGCGGTCTTGCCGGTCTGCCGGTCGCCGATGATGAGCTCGCGCTGGCCGCGACCGATCGGAATCATCGAGTCGATGGCCTTGATACCGGTCTGAACGGGTTCCTTGACCGGCTGGCGGTCGATGACGCCCGGCGCGCGCCCTTCCAGGATGCGATGGCGATCGGTCACGATCGGCCCCTTGCCGTCCAAGGGCTCGCCGAGCGGGTTCACCACGCGACCGATGAGCGCCTCCCCCACCGGAATCTGGGCCACCCGGCCGGTGCGCTGCACCGTGTCGCCTTCCTTGATCCCCGTGTCGGAACCGAAAAGGACCGCACCCACGTTGTCTTCTTCCAAGTTCAACACCATGCCCATGACCCCACCCGGAAACTCGAGCAGTTCGCCGGCCATGGCGTCCTCGAGTCCCCACACGCGGGCGATACCGTCTCCCACCTGGAGGATCGAGCCCCGGCTTTCCAGCTCGAGGGTGTGCTCGTACTTCTTCAGCTGTTGCTTGATAACCGCGGTCACTTCATCGGGTCGAAAGCTCATTCTGTCCTTCCTTAATTCACTTCCGCGCGATGCAGGTTCTCGCTCAGAATACGAAGTCCATTGCGCAAACTACCGTCGAGGATGCGCGTGCCGAGATGCACGACCAGGCCGCCGAGCACGTGGGGGTCGATGCGTTTTTCCAGCACGATGTTCTTGCCGGTCAACCGGTCGAGTCCGCTTTTGAGCCGGCGTTCCGCGTCGGGAGTCAGGGCGACGGCGCTGTAGACCTGCGCCCTCAGCACACTCCGGTGCTCTTCCATCAGCTTGTCGAACGCGTTCACGATGTCGGGAAGGATGTCGATCCGTTTCTTTTCTATCAGAAGCTCGAGAAAATGCAGCGTCATCGGGGCCACACGCGACCCGAACACCGCACGCAGGAACTCGAGCTTGTGCTCGGTCAGCATGCGGGGGGAAACCAGAAACCGAAGATAGGCGGGATCGGTTTCCTCGAGCTTCCCCAGTCCGGCCAGGTCCAAGCCGACCCGATCGAGACTGCCCTCTTCCTCCGATGCTTCGAAGAGGGCACGGGCGTACTTGTAGGCGACGCTGATCTCTTTCATGTCTTCTTCACGCGATCGGCCTCGACATCATCCAGGAACCGCTCCACGATCCGGCCATGTTCCTTGGGATCGAGACGCTCCTCCAGGAGTCGCTCCGCGGCCCCGAGGGCCAGGGTCACCACCTCGTTTCGGAACTCGACGCGCGCCTTCTTGAGCTCGAGCTCGATGTTCGCCTGCGCCCGTTCCTGAATCATGCGCGCTTCGTGCTGCGCGGTGGCGCGGATTTCCTCCGCTACCTTCTGCCCTTCGGCCACTGCTTCCTGTATGCGTTGGCGGGCCTGATTCTCGATCGTGCGGAGCTGGTTTTCGACTTCGGCTTTGATCCCTTCCGCCTCCTTGCGCAAACGCTCCGAGGCGGCGATCTCATCGGCGATGCGCTGGCGCCGCGCCTCGAGCATGCCGAGGACGGGCTTCCAGGCGTACCGCTTCAGGATCCAAAGGACGATCAGGAATCCGACGATTTGCGTGATGAGAACGTCGAGTCTCAGCTCCACGAGGCGACCTCCGGTTCCAGGGAGTTAGAACTTGGCCTGGAACACGAACAAGGACACGAACACGTAGATCGTCAAGGCCTCGATGAACGCGGCGCCGATGATCATCGCGGTCTGAATGCGGGGAATGGCTTCGGGCTGGCGGCCCATGGCTTCCATGGCCCCCCCGATCGCGCGGCCGAGACCCACGCCCGAGCCGAGCGCAGCCAGGCCGAGGGCCAGGGGAAGACCGAGAGCAAACAAGTTCATGGCATCCTCCAATGGAACGTTTTGGAACTGGTCACAGTGTGCTCCGTGTCATGACTTGTGATACGGAACACTAGTGGGCTCCCTCTTCCTGGTGGGAATGAGGCAGCACCAACGCGAAATAAATCGTGCTCAAGAGCGTGAATACCAGGGCCTGAATGAGCGTGGTGAGCAAGGCCAGGAACATGAAGGGCACCTGGAGGGGAACGCCGATCGGCAAGTGAGTGAAGCTCAACACCGTGATCCCGAGGCCAATGAAGACGGCGATGAGCGTTTCCTCACCCATCATGTTGCCGAAAAGTCGAAGCGACAGGCTGAGTGGCCGGGCGAGCTCTCCGATCACGTGGAGCGGGAAAAGAAGCGGGGACATAGCCCAGCCGGTCACGTCTTGCGGATCACCGGCCAGGTGGCGCAAGTAGCCGACCACGCCGTTCATCCGTACCGCGGTCCACTGCACGTAGAGGAACACGCAAATGGCCAGCGAGGCGGTGGACTCGATCATCGACGTCGGGGTGAACATGAGCGGGATGAGACCGAACACGTTCTGAAAGTAGATGTAGAGAAAGAGCGTGCCCAGAAACGGAACGAAGCGCCGGCCCTCGGGTCCCAGAACGCCACCGATGAAATTGGCAAGCCCCTCGAGCGCCCACTCGACCAGATTCTGCAGCGGGCCGGGGATCATCTTCATGGAGCGGGCACCGGCGATGCACAGCGTGGACAGGATGATGATGATGAGCAGGCTGAAGATGGGGGCCTGGTAGCGAAGAATGAAGCGCGCAACCGGGTTCAGGGCGTCCTTGGACTCGTGCACCGCGTGGCCTTCGATGAGCCCCGCGGCAATCGACACGAGCGTGGGCGGATGAATGGTCCCTTCCTCGTGTCCGCCCTCGGCGTGCGCCGGCGCCGCTTCATGCTCCGACGTCCTAGTCGCGTGCGGCGTGGCCAGCGTGTCCTCTTCGTGCTGGGCGAGGATTGGCGTTCCGAAAAGCAGCGCCAGCCCAAAGCAGAGCGCAACGATCGAGAACGCCGGGTGGCGCGACCAGGCTTTCACGCGGGGGGAGATCATCGGATGGCTCCTCGATCGCGGCTCGGTACCGGCAGGCGCGGCGTCCAGGCGCGGAGGGCGCCCACCAAGAGCGGCCATCCCATCCCAGCGGCAAACACACCGATCGGGAACCAGCGATGCACGAGAATCCAGATCGCGGCGCCGTAGAAACCGATCAACTTGAGCGCGGTGAGACCAATGATCTTTTTCTTGTCGATTCCGGAAGGATTCGTAGCGGTGCGCAGGATCGCGGCCAGCACGGCCACGTTACCGAGGCTCCACAGAAGCGCAAGCACGAACCCCGATCCGGCCGGCCAGCCCCACACCCACGCCACGCACAATCCGGCGACCACGCCGGAGACCAGCGTCGCAACACCGGTGCGTTTCAGGAAGTCGGGAGAGTTTGTGCTTTCTTTCACAAGCGTCACCAAAAAAATCAATCGCTTTGATCGCGATCGTCGTCTTGAGCTTTCTTGATGATCAGGATGGTCTCGCGCGCCCCCGCGATAAGACCGAGACCTAGAAAGACGAGCATGAACCAGGGATCGGTTCCTGCTTTTTTGTCGATCCAATGACCGATGAAGTAACCGATGAGCGGCGCCGCAGCCAGGATCATCGGGACCGTGGTCAGCAACCCTAACTGCCGAACTCTCTTGTATTTATCTGACGATGGATCGGCCAACCCGCACGTCCAGAGAGGAGAAGCGCCGCGCCGCCTAGGGCTCCTCGAATCGGACCGGCAGACTATGCGAGAAGTGGGCCAGAGTCAAGTCAATTGGGGCAGAGACGAGATCTCGAGCGCAGTCAGTGGGTGAATACTCACTCACTTCTTCTTTTCGCCGGCGAGAATGAAATCCGCCGTCCACGTCGACACCCCGCAGCACAGGCAGAGTTCGGGTGTGCAATGCGTACTTGCGAGGACGTCGACGAGGAGCGGCGGGTTTCTATTCGAGACCGGCGAAAAGAAGGGGTAAGGATTAAGCAGCGAAGGCGCCGGCTTCCACGACTCGGCCCGCGGCGCCGATGACGGTTGGATCGAACTGGATGCCGCTTTCGGGGCGGAGGCGGTGGAGTGCCTCATCGGGGGTGATGGCAGTGCGGTTGGGGCGGTCTGACGTCAGCGCATCCATGGCGTCCGCCACGCTGAGAATGCGGGCATCCCACGGAATCGAGGAACCGGCAAGACCGAAGGGATAGCCATTCCCGTCCCATCGCTCGTGATGGTGTCGGACCGCGGAAAGAATTTGCGTGGGCCAGGAGGCTTCGGCCAGGATGCGCGCCCCCTCCACCGGATGGCGGCGAATGTGATCCCAATCCGCATCCTCGAGTGGCCCCATCTTGGACCAGAGCGCGGCATCGATTTGAAACCGTCCGATATCGTGAAGAACGGCCGCGGCAGTGAGCGTCGATAGTTCGTCCTGGCTCATCCCCAGCTCGAGACCGAACGCTTCCGCCCAGCTCGCGACGCGCGCGCTGTGTCCGGTGAGGAAGGGGCTTCGAGACTCCAGCGTGGCCACCAAGAATCCGAGGGTGCCCGCGGTAATGTGCCGTTCCCGCGCCCAGCGCTCTTGGGCCGCGAGCGTGGGCCCCATCGCGGAGACCAGGAAATGGGCGAGCCGCAGCGTTTCCTCGGAGGGCGTGCCCCCGGTTCTGGATTCGCCGAGCAGCACCACCGCCAAGAGTTCATTCTTGACCAGCACCGGGACGCAGGCTTTGAACCCGCCCGCGTCAAGAATCCCGAGCTCGAGTCGCAAGGACGGATGCATACGCACGCGATCGGTCACCAGCGGCCCCCCGCCGGTCTTGAGCAGAGTGGCCAGCTCGCCGGTGACGGGAAGCCGCAGCTGATCGGCCAGGCGGCGCGGCAGGCCCCAGCTCGCCTGGGTGACCAGCCAGGACGCGTCCGAATGGCGCGCGGTCAAATAGGCGAGACGGTCGATGCCGGTCTCGACGCTCAAGTGACGCAAGAGTTGCACTTCGAGAGCGACCCGATCGCCGGTCGGCGAGAGGCGGCGATGAAACTCGACGGCGCGTTGCAAGAGGATGGCGTTTCGACGAAGGTCTTCGCGGAGCGCGCGAAGATCGGCCCGATTGCCTTCGCATTGTTCCTCGGCGGCTCGCTTCGCGGTTTCCAATCGCGCCAGCGTCTTCCTGCTTTCGACAAGACGGCGCACCCGCAATACCGCTTCCGCGGGAATGCACGGGAGCGCGATGCAATCGTCCGCGCCCCAAAGGAGCGCTTTCAAGCGAAGCTGGCTGGCCGACTCGGGAGCGACAACCACGATCGGGGTGGCACCGCCTTGGCGGCGAAACGTGTCGAGAAGCTCGAATCCGGCGGTATCGAGAAGGTCACCGTCTACAACCACGGCCAGGGGGTTGCGGTAGCCCACCGCGAGTGCGGCCGTTTCGGCGGAGGGAGTGCGGTGCGGCACGAAGCCGGCCCGCATGAAAGCCTGAATCAGCTCGTCGGCCCAGGGGGAATCCGGAAGGGCCAGCACGACTCGCATCGAGGCGACGTCGGATTGTTCGTTCTTGGACTCTGGCCTGGCCACGATGCCCTCCCCGGGCGTTCCCCCGTTTTATTAAACAGATACGCAACCCGCATGCCAGGAAGGCCCCGAATCGCGAACCGGGGTGGCGCGACACGGGTAAAAGTGTCACTCCTTTGGTAGACAAGGAATTAACGGAGAGGAGGGGCCAAAATAGGGTGGCTGCAATTGCAAGACAGCATCAATCCATTGCGGCAAGAACGCAGGGGACGGTTCATGACGACCTGGCATCGGGGGAAAAACCCCGACCCTGGGTGGGGGCCGCCGCGGGAAATCTACGCGTAGCTCGTTGGTAAGGTAGATGTTACCGATACACAATGGCACGGAGGACCTCGTTTGGACGCGTCACGTTTTCTCTTCACAGATCTGACCGATGCCGCGCGCAGCGTGAAGCCCAGCTATTACTTCATGATGCGTTCACTGCTCCATTCGCGGATCGATACCGGGCTGCCCTCGCAATCGGGGGGTGAAGAGGAAGACGTCAACGTCTACCTGGCCCACCTGCTCCAAGCGTTCGGGGACTCGGCTTATTTCGAAAGCTCTCGGCCCTACCTTCATCGCTACGACCACGAGGTGTTCGACCGGCTCTCTCAATCCACCGATGCTCGCTTGAAGTACAAGATCTACAAGACCAACGCCGACTTCCTGCTCATCTCGATCGGCATCTTCGACAACCCGTCCCAGACGCTGTTGGGGACAGGACACGGGCCCGGGGCGGCCCACCGGTCGGGCTTCGAGCCCAGCGAGGAAGCGACGATCGGACGCGGACGGACCTATTACCAGTTCGCCTACGAGTACAGCCAGGTGGTGAACCGTAAGCATCCCGCGGTGACCGACGTGCTGGAAAAACTCTCCCACGGATTCGATCGATACGCCCAGATCCTCGCCCACTTACGGGGAGAGTACTTGGATCTCATCCAACAATTCAGCCAAGGCGAGATCTATCACCTCGAGCGCTCGGTCAATCGGGAGCAACTGCGCGATAAGCTGCACGAGCTTCAGGACAAGTTCCTGGATGCATACGCGGTGTGGCGGCGTAGCCAGAACGAAGAGGATCGGAAGACAATGCTGGCCGCCGCCGAAGCGCTGCGGGAGCTTGACCCCAATTTCAAATTCGATCTTGAACGCGACCCCGGGGATTCATCTAGCGCGGAAACGAACGACACCCCGGACGAACCCTGAGTTGTGAGGGCCAGGGGCCCTGAGTCTTGGAGGGCTCCTCACCCCCGCCACGGCGGGGACAGGGGACCTCGCCTCCTCCCAATCCTCCATCGCCCACATCTATGCGGGAGGAGGTTTCTTCCTTCACCGGATCTCGTAGTTGGGAGCTTCCTTGGTAATCGTGACATCGTGCGGATGACTCTCGCGAAGCCCTGCCTGAGTAATCCGAATGAACCGCGTCTTGGTGCGGAGCTGTTCGATGGTTTCCACACCGCAATAGCCCATCCCCGCACGTAAGCCTCCCACGAGCTGGTAAATGAGATCGTGGAGGGGACCCTTAAACGGCACCCGACCCTCGATGCCCTCGGAGACGAGCTTCGATTCCTCGACGCCTTCCTGGAAATATCGGTCGCCCGAGCCTTCGCGCATGGCGCCCACCGACCCCATCCCCCGGAACACCTTGTAGGCCCGCCCTTCGAGAAGGATGCGTTCGCCGGGGCTCTCGGCCGTGCCTGCAAATAAGTTGCCGATCATGACCGAGGCCGCACCGGCGGCAATCACCTTCACCACATCGCCGGAATACTTGACGCCGCCGTCGGCGATCACCGGAACGCCCTTCTTGCCTGCTTCCTCGGCACAATCGAGAACGGCGGTGATTTGCGGCACACCAATCCCGGCCACGATACGGGTCGTGCAGCTTGCCCCCGGACCCATGCCCACCTTCACCGCGTCGACGCCTGAGGCGATGAGATCCCGTGTGCCCTCGCGGGTGGCAACGTTGCCTCCCACGACTTGTAGATCCGGGAACTCGCTCTTCACCCGAGATAATGAGTCGAGCACTTTCCGCGAATGGCCATGGGCGGAGTCGAACACCACGACATCGACGCCGACGGCGCGAAGCGCGGCCACGCGCTCCATCATGTCGTCTGAAAACCCCACCGCGGCTCCCACGCGCAGACGGCCGTGCTCGTCCTTGCAGGCTTCGGGATACTTGAGCTTCTTCTGGATGTCCTTGACCGTGATGAGCCCCCGCAGGCGTCCCGCCTCGTCCACCACCGGAAGCTTTTCGATCTTGTGACGGATGAGCAGGCTCTTTGCCTTCTCGAGCGTGGTGCCCACCGGCACGGTAATCAAGTTGCTCGCGGTCATGAACTCCGAGACCGGCGTTTGTACGTGATCGGCGAAGCGAATGTCGCGATTGGTGAGGATGCCGACCAGCGTTCCGTCGGCGCGGGTAATGGGAACGCCGGAGATGTGGTACTTCTCCATCAAGGAGAGCGCTTCGGCGAGTGGTGCATCGGGGCGAAGCGTGATCGGGTTCATGATCATGCCGCTCTCCGAGCGCTTCACTTTGTCCACTTCCTCGACCTGGCGTTCCAGGGGGAGGTTCTTGTGAATGATGCCGATCCCGCCTTCCCGGGCCAGCGCGATGGCCAGTTCGCTCTCGGTCACGGTATCCATGGCCGCGGACAGAAGGGGGATGTTGAGCGCGATCTTTCGGGTCACCCAGGAACGGATATCGACGTTCTGCGGGTGCACCTCGCTGCGATCGGGCAGGAGAAGAACGTCGTCGAAGGTCAACGCCTGACCGACGATGCGGGGATGGTCTTTCATGCGCCACCTCCTACGAAAAAGCCGGCCACCCACGAGGCGACCGGCCCCATGCCTACTTCTTTTCTTCGGGCGGACTCGTGGGCGCGGGCACGTCCTCGTGCTTGAACGCGAAATAATAGTTTACGCCCAGCCGAGCCTCGCTAAACACCACGTTTTGCAAGCCCCACGTGTTATTGAGCGGGGAGTTGGGATCCGTCCCCGTGTACTGGAATTCCCAGTTCTGGGACCACACGCGGTGGAAGAGCACATCGAAGTTGATTGAAACGCCGTTGTTGAACAGGTACTCGGTCCCAATCTTTCCGTAAAGACCGGGGCTGGTCCATTTCAGTTCCTTGTCGGCGTCGCCTGCGGACGCATAGGTGTCCGGCGTGTCCTTGACCCCCATCCAGTAGAGGCCGCCCCCGATCGCGGCGTGGGGCCAGAACTTGCCGCCCATGTGCCGGCGATACTCGATGCCCAAGGTCACGGGAACGATGACGACGATCGTGTCCTCGGCGCCCTCGGAGTAGGTGTTCCAACCCCAACCGAACTCGGCCACACCCGCCAACGCCGGGGTGAAGTTGTACTTGAACACCGCTTGCCCGATGAGACGCGTCTTGTTGAGTCCCTCGTTGCCGTAGTTCCCGCCGTGCAGGAACAATACGGCGCCACCCGAGACGCCAAGGGAGCCTCGGCCGGTGATGTCGACAATGTCGGTGGTATCGAGGGGCACGGTGGATTCGGGGGTTTGAGCGTGAGCCGACGCCGCAGACATCATGGCCCAAGCACCCAAGAAGACAATAGTCCGCTTCACGGGGCGAAGTCTCCTCTCCTCAATGTGCTCGGGATGGATCGACACAGCGGGCCTCTGCGGGATGCCTCTCATCAGGAAGGGAGCGAGTATAGGTAGGGCGTTAAGACCATGTCAAGGCGAGGGCTGCGCGCTTGACACTGCCGAATGCGACTCCTAGACTCTAACGCCTTTCTCGTGACGTGCGGTTGCATTCGCGAGACCTGATCTTTGGCTAATTCTTGGCGGCTTAGCTCAGCTGGTTAGAGCAGCGGAATCATAATCCGCGTGTCCGGGGTTCGATTCCCTGAGCCGCCACCATTTTTATGCTTGAACCACGCGTGCTGGATTTCTTCGAGACCGTCTGCGAGACCCGCACCGACGATTGCCTGTTGATCGCAGTGTCGGGCGGTCCGGATTCCGTCGCCCTCCTCCACTCCCTTCTCGCCGTGCGTGACACTCTCGGCGCGCGCCTCGAAGTCGGGCATCTCGATCACAGCCTCCGTGGCCAGGACGGTGAAGCCGACGCAGAGTTCGTGAGCGATCTCTGCAAGCAGGAGGGGCTCACCTTGCATCGCCGGCGGGTGAACATTCCACGCTTGTGGGAGGAGCAGGGCGGATCCATCGAAGCGCTGGCGCGACGGGAGCGCTACGCGTTCCTCGAGGAAGCGCGCGGCGTCGCCGGCGCACGCTGGATCGTGACCGGCCACAACGCCAACGATCAAGTCGAAACGTTCCTCATGAACCTGTTGCGCGGAGCGGGACCGCGAGGCATGGGCGCCATGCTTCGCGTGGGTCCGGGGCCCATGTGCCGCCCGCTCCTCGGCACCTGGCGCTCCGAGATCCTCGAGTATCTGGAAGCGCGCCGCGAGCCGTACTGCAACGACTCCACGAACCAGGACCTCTCCCGCACCCGGAATTGGGTTCGACATCGTTTGGTACCGTTTTTGGAAAGTGAAATGGGTATTCCCGTGCTGGAAATCTTGGCCCGGGAGTCACAGATCATGAATGAAGTGGACGGTTTCATGACCCAGGAAGCCGAGCGGTTCCTCGAAGCGGCAAAGATCGGCGATTCTTCCGAATCGAATGCGGTGCGCGTGGAGATCGCAAAGCTTGACGGGCTCCATCCCGCGCTCAAACGCGCCGTGCTGCGCGAAGCGGTGCAGGACGCGGCGGGACATCTCCAGGAAATTTCCTGGAGCCATATCGACACGCTCCTCGATCTCATGCAGAAAGACGAAGGGCGCGGATCGATCGATCTTCCCGGGTCCCTGGCGGCCCGCCGCGAGTACACAGCGCTCGTGATTGGCCCCGCCTCCGCAGCGACAATCCCGGTGCCTCCCGAACCCTCCCCTCCGCTCGATCTCAGTGCTCCAGGCGAAGCAAAATGGGGACGGGTGAAGGTCCGGTGGACCACGGGAGCGCCCTCGACGCTCAATCCGGAGGCGTGGGCGAGAGACTCAAACCGGAGCGCGTTTGACCTGACTGGGGTGACCGCCCCCGTCTACCTGCGGGGCATCCGCCCCGGTGATCGTATGGAGCCTTTAGGCATGGACGGCTCCCAAAAAATCTCCGACCTGCTCATCAACCGCAAGGTCCCTCGGCATTTGCGGACGCGGGTACCGGTAATGTGCGACAATGGTGGGTCCGAGGGAGGCGAGAGGATCCTGTGGGTGGTCGGCCAACGCCGATCCCGCCAGGCGACGGTTCGCTTGGAAACGGCTCAAGTCGTTTTTTTTGAAGCCGAAACGATCCTCTGACACGCCGGATTGCGGCGTCCTCCCCGTCCCCGGAAAGGAACGTTAGACCAGACCATGTTGTATCGCTCCCCAGACGATTTCTCCCGGCATTTCCGCACTGGCGGGGATGAGGACCCCAATCGGGGCAAGCGGCGCGGAGTTCCCCCGGAGGGTGGACGCAAGCAGCCGCAGTTCAACACGCCTCGGCCGCTCAAGACGCTGGCCTTCTGGCTCATGATGACCGTGGTCGTCCTCGTGGCGGTCAACGTCTATCACCTGAGCCGGCCTGAGGAGCGCAAGCTCACCTATTCCCAGCTGTATCAGCAGGCCCAGGACGGCAACATCAAGACGATCACGATTTCCGCACGCGAAGCCCGCGGGGAGCTTCGCAAGGCGGCGACCGTCCCGTCCGAGTCCAACAACAACCGTACGGAAACGGTCCAGCGCTTCGTCACCCAGATTCCCATGGAGCCCGATGCCCTCGTCGCGGTGATCCAGGAGCGTGACCTCACTCCCGGCGAAACGCCGACGGTGATCGACGGGGCCAAGGAGCACCCGAACTGGTTCGGGGTCGTGCTCACCTATCTGCCCATTTTGCTGATCGTCGGATTCTGGCTCTTCTTCATTCGCCAGATGCAGTCGGGCGGTTCGGCGGCTTTGAAGTTCGGGAAAAGCCGCGCCAAGCTTTTGGTCGAGAACAAACCGCGGATCACGTTCAAGGACGTGGCGGGCGCGGACGAGGCCAAGGAAGAACTCCAGGAAATCATCGAGTTCCTCAAGGACCCCAAGAAGTTTCAAACGCTGGGCGGACGCATTCCCAAGGGAGCGCTCTTGCTCGGCCCTCCCGGCACGGGAAAGACCCTGCTTGCCAAGGCCGTGGCCGGTGAAGCGGCGGTGCCCTTCTTCAGCATGTCGGGTTCCGACTTCGTGGAAATGTTCGTGGGCGTGGGCGCATCGCGCGTGCGCGACTTGTTCGACCAAGGCAAGCGGAATGCGCCCTGCATTATTTTCATCGACGAGATCGATGCGGTGGGACGCCATCGCGGCGCCGGTCTGGGGGGCGGCCATGACGAGCGCGAGCAGACCCTGAACCAGCTCCTCGTCGAAATGGACGGCTTCGAATCGAACGAAGGCGTGATCTTGATCGCGGCCACCAACCGGCCGGACGTTCTCGACCCTGCGCTCTTGCGCCCGGGACGGTTCGACCGTCAGATCGTGGTCGATGCGCCGGACGTGAAGGGACGCGAGGCGATCCTGCGTATTCACACCCGCAAGATTCCCCTGTCGGACGACGTGGATTTGAACGTGCTCGCGCGCGGAACTCCGGGCATGGTGGGCGCCGATTTGGCCAACATGGTGAACGAGGCCGCGCTTCTGGCGGCACGCCGTAATCGCCGCCGGGTGGCTCAGGCCGATTTCGAGGACGCCAAGGACAAGGTGATAATGGGCACCGAGCGCAAGAGCCGCATTATCAGCGATGACGAGAAGAAGCTCACCGCCTATCACGAATCGGGACACACCCTGGTCGGAAAACTCACCCCGAATGGCGATCCCATCCACAAGGTGACGATCGTGCCGCGTGGTCGGGCATTGGGCGTCACCCATTTCCTGCCCATCGACGAGCGGCACTCCTACACCCGCGAATACTGCGTGGGCGTGCTCACGCGGATGCTCGGCGGGCGTGCAGCGGAGGAAGTGATCTTCGGCCAGATCACGACCGGCGCCGGCAACGACATCGAGCAGGCGACCGGCCTGGCCCGGAAGATGGTCTGCGAATGGGGTATGAGCGAAGACCTGGGCCCGCTCAAGTACGGCAAGAAGGAAGAGATGATCTTCTTGGGCAAGGAAATTGCCCACGAGAAGGACTACTCGGAGGCTACGCAGCAGCGGATCGATCGCGAGGTGCGGCGCCTGGTCGAGGAAGCCCATGAGCATGCGCTCAAGCTCCTTCGCGAGAACGTGGAAACCTTGCATCGCATGGCCAAGAACCTGCTCGAGCGCGAGATCCTCGATTCGGTGGAAATCGATAAGATCATGCGCGGCGAAGAGCTGGATCCGATCGAGGTTGCGCCTCCGCCGCCTTCGGCGGGACACCCCGCTCCCGCCGCTCCGCAGCGACCCAAGGACGAACCCCGCGGTCTCAAGCATCCGCCCGAGCCGCAGCCGGGTCCTGCCTAGAGCTTCATTAACGTGTTCTGGCGAGTCAGGGGTCGCGTGCTGGATGGCGCGCGACCCCTGGTCGTTGGAATCCTCAACGTCACCCCCGATTCGTTTTCCGATCGCGGCGCGTTCGCTGCACCGGCGGATGCGTTACGCCAGGCCGAGATCTTGGTCCGCGAGGGCGCGGACGTTCTAGATATCGGAGGCGAGAGCACCCGCCCCGTGGCGGACCCCGTTTCCGCGGAGGAAGAGCTATGCCGGGTGATGCCGGTGTTGCGCGAGGCGATCGGGTTCGGGGTGCCGGTGTCGATCGATACCTACAAGGCCTCGGTAGCCCGGGCCGCGCTGGAGGCCGGAGCGGCGATCGT
>Ga0075421_100001552_pt1 | contig 26982 bp, 29 predicted proteins | sample SoiMetdeltSBSDD5_FD_75292 | JGI IMG/M metagenome (GOLD analysis project Ga0075421, IMG submission 75292) | Bulk soil microbial communities from a Populus tree surrounding site in Tennessee, USA - Soil MetaG P. deltoides SBSDD5 | ecosystem: Environmental > Terrestrial > Soil > Tree plantation... | reverse complement strand
GTCGATAATACTCGAATATGGAAGAAGTCAGGGTTGGGATCGTCGGTCTGGGCAATGTTGGCTCCGGCACGTTAGCGATACTTGCCGAAAACGCCGATCAGATCGCCCTCAAATTAGGATTTCGTATTCGGGTCACCGCAGTCTGTAGCCGATCCGTTGCGTCGGTGATCCTCCCCGGCGCTCTGGGTCCCGTCTTCAAGACCACCAACTGGCGCGAGCTGGTCGACCGCTCCGACGTCGATATTGTCGCCGAGCTTGTTGGCGGCACTACCACCTCAGCCGAGATCATCGACGCCGCCATCTCCAAAAAGAAATCCGTCGTGACCGCCAACAAAGAATTAATGGCCCTCTGCGGACCCGAGATCTGGGATCGCGCCATACGCGCCGGAATCAATCTGGCGATGGAAGCCAGCGTAGCCGGCGGCATTCCCATCCACGCCGTACTCCGTGAAGGCATCTCCGGCGATCGCGTGGTCGCTATCTCCGGTATCCTTAACGGCACCAGTAACTTCATCCTTACGGAAATGGAAAAACGCGGCGACCCACTCGAGACCGTACTCGCCGAAGCCCAGCGGCTCGGATACGCCGAAGCCGACCCCAGCTCTGACGTCGACGGGTTCGACGCCCGCTCGAAGCTCTCCATTCTCGCCGCGCTAGCATTCGGCGAAAAGATCATGCCTTCCGACATCTACGTCGAGGGCATCCGCCGCATCTCCCCAATGGACTTCCGGTATGCCCGCCAGCTCGGCCATACCATCCGGCTTATCTGCGGCGCCCAGCAGACGCCGGAGGGCGTAATTCTCTCGGTGCGGCCCGCCCTGATCCGCACGTCGACGATTCTAGCCGGTGTTCAGGGAGCCTACAACGCGGTCTGGGTCAAGGGACTCTACGGCCAGGACACGTTCTATTACGGACGCGGAGCCGGTCCCCAGCCGACCGGCGTGGCCGTGGTCAGTGACCTCATGCGAGTCGCCCGCGAGATCCGGTCCGGCAGTCCCGAGCGCGTCTCGCCATTCGCCCATGAGCGATTGGGAGAGTACAAACCGGTCTCGGTAACACTGCAAAAGCGGGCCTACTACCTCCGATTCCGCGTGAACGACCGCCCCGGTATCATCGCCGCGCTGGCCGGGATCCTCGCCGCGCAGCACATCGGTCTTGACGCCGTCCTGCAGGAGCCGTGCGAGACCAAGCACGACCTGCCCTTTGTGATCACTGTCGAGCCCACCTCCGAGCAGTCCATCCGGGAGGCCGTCCAGAAGATGTCCGCTCTCGATTTTCTGGTCGAACCACCGCTGGCGCTTCCAATGGAGCCACCATTGTAAGGGTCGGTGTGAAAAACCCTGTCCCATCTTGACCTCACAACGAAACTCAGGCCTCCAGTAGCTCAGGACTAAGCGGAAGGCCTCATTGCTCGAATCTATCGGGTAACAGCATACTGGCCGAGACGGAGGCTATCCTTTGAGACTGCTCCTATTACTACTTGCGCCCGCGCTGATGCTCGCCCAGCGTTTTGAATCCAAGCTGGGAACCGAGACCGCAGAATTTCTCGGTGGCGTCCAATATCAACACGGCGATGGACCGACCGATCCAGTGTACGCAGGCAAGATTGTTGGCGGTCTGAATCGGTTTCTATCGTATTACGGAGAGTACTCCTACAGCCGGCTTTACACGGATGAGGTCTATCCGGGTCCCTCGATCCGAGTGCGTGGGAGCCTGTCGGATTTCGGCGGTGGCCTGGAGGCTCATTATGGCCGCCATCGAGTCCAGCCGTACGTGCTCGCTGGCATCGGATCGGTTCGGGATAGCGTCAAGGTATCGATCGGCGCCGATAAAAGCGTTTCCAGCTCTTATCACTTCGGCTATAGCCTGGGCGCGGGAGCCCGCTTCTTCGTTGTACGGAACTTCGGATTCCTGGTCGAGGCCAAAACGGTCGACGCCATCGACATTCGCCGGTTCGATCGATATGCTCTGGGCGTGTTCTACCGCAAGTAAGGACCTAAGGTATCTTCCCTATCTTCGCTTGGTCTCATTCGGTCGAACTTAAATTAGCAAGAACCCAATGACCGAAAACGATACCTTTGTCGACTACTACGAGCTTCTTCGAGTCGCCCCCGGGGCCGAGATCGAATCCATACAGCGAGTCCACCGCGCCCTGGCGGCCCGCTATCACCCGGATAACACCGAAACCGGAGACCTGGAGAAATTCCTGCGAGTCAACGAGGCTTACAAGGTCCTTTCCAATCCGGAAAAGCGCAAGGAGTTCGACGCGCTTTACGAGACCAGGAAAGAATCTCCGCTGCCCGTCTTTCTGACCAGGGAGTTCGCGGAAGGCGTCGATGGAGAGATCAACCGTCGTATTGGCATGCTCTGTCTTCTCTACACACAGCGGCGCGCCAACCAGGCAGCGCCCACGCTATCGGTCCTGGAGATCGAGCAGAAGATGTCGATTCCCCGGGAGCATCTCCTCTTCACGATCTGGTACCTCAAGGCCAAGCGCTACATCCAGCAGGACGATCGCAGCAGCCTCGGAATCACGGCCGAAGGAATCGATTTTCTCGAAACGAATCTGCCGGAGCACAAGAGCATGTACAAGATGCTCGAAGCCGCCGACATGGGCTCCTCACGATCGAATGGGATCGTGAAGTCCGAAGTTACCCACTAAGACGTCTCAGCGCCGACTCCGCCGCGCGCACTCCGCGATACTGCGCCTCCTCGAAAATGGAAATTCCGCTGAGGTCCGAGTTGGCGAACCACAGGTTCCCGCCCCGGTCGTTAGTCAGTCGTGTTCGATGCTCGGAAGATAGAAATCCTACTAACGGCCGAATCATCGCATGCCCCATCCGCATGATGTCGATCCGCGAGACGCACTCCCGAATGTCCGGGTGCGCGCGCGACAGGTCATTGAGAATCGCCTCTTTCCAGTAGCCCCAATCCCTCTCGAGCAACAGCCGCCGATTCTGCGCAGCAGTACCCTGCGCCAGCGCCCAATAGTAAGTCCACACCGACCGATCCACCCGCGACGCTAGATTCTGGTGCGTTGCCACGACGTAGCCAAGCGCCGGCGAGCCGTAGATGACGTTGTCCCAGGCAAGCTCGCTACCGCGTTCCCGCGGCATCCGATCGAGCGTCAGGTTAGCAGTAAGCCAAGGCGAGTATTCAAATCCCTGAGCCGGCGGCGCCCCTTCCAGAAGGTAGTGGGCCAGGAACGTCGGAGCCGCGAAGATCAGCCCCTCGGTTACGTACTCCGTGTCCTCCGTAAGAACCCGCAGCCGCCGCCCCTCCCGAACGATCCCATACACCGCCGAATTGGTGCGCAGATAGCGCCCCAATTTTGCCAGCAGACGCTTCACGATCCACCCGTTCCCCTCCGGCCAGGTGAACGGACCCTTGTCCTCTGTCTCGCGCGCCGCAAAGTAGTGAATCCCCGCCCAGGCGGACACTCCGGACGCAAGCGCGCCATAATCGTCGCGACAAGCGTAGTTCACGTACCAGTTGAGGGAGCCAGATGTAAAGCGTTGGTTCCGCAGCCATTGTTCCATCGAGATAGCGTCTAGCTGCGACCGCTTTGCTCCCAGATCCATGGGAATCGTAAATTCTCCGCTAGCCCGAAACTCTTCCATCCGCTCATGGAAGGCTCGATACTGCCGCCGATCTTCTGCAGTCACGCCGATCCCGGGCTCGAGAGAATCCTGCCAACGCCCGTGGATAAACAACCTCTCCTGCGGCGAGAAGCACAGATGCCGCTCTTCGAGTTTTCCCGCATGCATCAGCCCCAGTTCTTCAAACAACTCCCGAACTAGCGGCGACTTCTTATTCGGAATCGGAACGTAGTGCGCGCCCCACGGATAAGCCGAAATCTCGCTGTCTCCCCATCGTGAATTGCCCCCTGCCTGTGGAGCCATTTCGAGCAGGATGAAATCGCGAAATCCCGACTTGTCGAGCCGCCATGCCGCGCTCAATCCCGCAATCCCGCCGCCGGCAATTACCAGCGGAACTGTGATCCTCCGCGCCGGGGCCCTGAACCCCGACCGGTCGCGCAGCCGATGTCCCAGCGCGTGCGCATCGTTGACGAACGAGCCCGAAATTGCGCGCTCAGCTTTGGCTGTGAGGCCAATCAGAGCTGCGCTCAGAAATCGGCGACGTGACGTCAATGCGCGATGTCCCGCCATTCGCGATCGTAGTACCGCACTAGGATCTGGTCGTTGAGCCGGTTCGGCTCCGCCTCGACCGGCAGCATGTCATTGGGGAAATGGAATAGTTCCGGCAGATTGCGCGCCGAAAGGAATCGCAAATTCGACGGTACTTGCGACGGCGGATCGTACGGATTCAGGCCCGCCAGCACGAATCCCCACTCCCCGAACGATGGCACATAAACGTGGTATGGATACGTCCTGAGTCCCGCCTGCTTCAGTGTCTCGACGATGCACCAGTACGATTGCCGGGCGAACAGCGGCGAAGTGCTCTGCACCACAACCATCGCCTGCCGGCCCAGATGCTTCGCTAGAACGCGGTAAAACGCCGTCGTGTACAGCTTGCCCAGCGAGTAATTGGTCGGATCCGGCAAATCCACCACCACGAAATCGAAAACGTCCTGATTCTCAGCGAGCCATGGAAACGCGTCGGCATTGATGACCTTCACCCTGGACGCGGCAAGCGAGTTCGCATTGAGCTTGGTAAGCAGCGGATTCGTCGAAAATAGCTTCGTCATCTCCGGATCGAGATCCACCAGCGTGATCTTCTCGACGTCCTGATACTTCAGAATCTCCCGCACCGCCAGCCCATCGCCCCCGCCCAGCACCAGCACCGACCGCGGAGCTGCGATCGCTGCCAGTCCAGGATGCACTAGCGCCTCGTGGTAGCGGTATTCGTCGCGCGAGCTAAACTGCAAGTGTGAGCTCAGGAACAGCCGGATATCGTCCTTCCACCGCGTCAGCACGATCCGCTGATAAGGCGTCTGTTTCGCCAGGATCACCTCGTCGGCATACAGGTTGTTGTCGGCAGCGGCGGAAATGTTGTCCGCTCCGGCCATCCCCGCGCCCAGCGCCATCAACACCACGGCGCACGCGACGCGCAATCCGCCGCGCGCCCCGATCTGATCCCGAAACAGAAATGTCGACCACAGCGCGACCGCCGCATTCAGCATCCCGAACAGCAGCGCGGACCGCACCATCCCCAGCTTCGGCACCAGAAACAGCGGAAACAGAATCGACGCCCCCAGCGCCCCCAGGTAATCGAACGTGAGGACGTGCGCCACCAGCTCCCCAAACTTATACCGGTCCTTCAAAATCCGCATAAGGAGCGGAATCTCGAGCCCCACCAGTGTTCCCACGACGAACACCACCAGGTACAACACGAGCCGAAAGCTATCCGTATAGGCGAACGCCAAGAAGAGCAGGGAAGACGAGAACCCTCCCACCAGTCCGACCAGCAGCTCGATGGAAATGAATTGCGCCACCAGCCCCCGCACGATGAATCGCGACAGAGCGCTCCCGATCCCCATCGAGAACAGGTAGGCGCCAATAACAGTGGAAAATTGTAGAACGCTATCGCCGAGAAGGTAGCTAGCCAGCGTTCCGGCGATCAGCTCGTAGATCAGCCCGCAGGCGGCGATCAGGAAAACCGAGAAGAAGAGGATCGCCGACACTTAGTGCACGGCCGCGGCGATGATGATGCACAAACCCAGCGACATCGCTCCCAGCAGAATCGCCAGCGCCACATTTTTGTGCTCGCAGACTTCCTTCCAGAGATCGTACGGCGTAATCTTGTCGAGGATCAAAAACGCGATGACAAAAATGAAAATGCCCAGAAACGCGAATATCAGCGCGTTCACGACATATGCGGGATGAAAATCCGTCATGTTCATTTACCTCCGACGTAGCGGCCATAACCGCCGTATGTTGATCGATAGGCGCCAGGGTTGTCGCGCACAGTCTTGGGAATATTTCTTAGCTCGTTGACGCTCGCTCCCAGAAACGGCGAGCCGCGATACGCCGTATTCCCGAGCCAACCCAGCAGCAACAAACCGTAGAGAAGGTACAAAGGATGCCGCATCAATCGTCGTCTCCATCGTCCGAATTTACCGGAGCGTAATCGCTTTCCTGCCAGCGCCGCGTTTCAAAACTGTAGCGCCGGATCGTGGACACCACCGGAGGAATTAACAACAGGATCGCCGCCAACCAGAAATAAGCCGACCTCGGAACATCGTGCCGCACGCGGATGCTGTAGTCCAGCGACGTCAACCCCGGCGCCAGCTCCGGATCTACCAGCAGATAGTATCGCCCGGCAGGTATCGAGGAAAGTGTCGCCGTATCGCTCTTGCTGCCCTCCGTCCACGACCCATCGCTATCCCGTCCAGAGTAGTAGCTGACCTCGCGCCCGAAGTCGTAAGCCTGTCCTGTGTCGTGATTGATCAGAGCGAAGTTGAAGTACGCCCAATTGTTCGACAGATCGGTAGTCGTTTCGATCTCCACGTTCGTCGGACGGCCACGCAGCTCGAACACCGGCGTCACGTAGGAAGATTCGGCCTGCGGGTTCGCCCAAAACCGGTATCGCTCCGAAAACACCTGCTTGTTCTGCGCAGTTACATAGGCGGCCACTACCACCGCCAGTCCGATCAGAAGAAACGTCAAGTACAGCCGCCACAACTCACGCGGCGCATCCCCGTACGGCGACGGCTGATTGAGATAGATGCCTTCCGGTTTCGGCGGCGCCCCAGGCGCCTTGAATGCGCTCCAGATGTCCTTCCCGCTAACATACTCCCCGATCGACCAAGTCGTCTCCGACGGCGACGATTCCGATGACAGAATCTTCGGTGGCGCGATGTAATCCTTGGCCGCGAACGCTTCCCCGCGCTTCGCTTGCCACGGAAATTCCCCCAGGACGTAAGTTGTCCGCGCCTGCGCCGTGGAGAAATGTTTATACGTGACGCCGTCGTACTCCACGCTAGGCTTCGTCACCGCCCCGCGAACCGGACGAGGCAGCGCCCGCAGCGACCGGACGAAATTCCAGTGCCCGTTATACTCGGTGAAGTAGCGGAATCCCTTATACGGATTGAACAGCAGGTACTCCGACCAACTGTACTCCGTTTCGTCGACTTTAATGGTCCGCTTCTGGTACCCGATCACCTCGTACAGCGTGCCGCCCCACGTGCCGCGGCTGCCCAGCGGGAGCAATAGCTTCAACCTGGTCTTGTCCGTGAACTTCTGCAGGATCTGCAAATTCGGATCCTTGGCGTCGAGAATCGCCAGACACTGCGGACAAACCACCGTCACGGTATGCTCGAAGCCGCGCACGTTCATCGCCGCGCCGCAGCCCGGGCAGTTGAGTCCCTTTACTTTCGACCCGGCAATTCTGGTGTCCGAGGACGCGGGCGTCATCGCCACCCCTCGAACTCGCGCAGATTTTTCAGGCGCAGCGCGTCAAAGTCCACAGCCTCGCCAAGAAACAGTAGAGGGGGCGTCTCGCTATAGTCGATCGTGGCGAAGCCGCCCATTGCCGTGCGCAGATCGACGAACAGCGAGTCCGATTTGTCCCAGTACTCGAACGGAAGCTCCCCCTGCACCCCTTTGTAACGGGCGCTCGTCATCGACGCGACTTCGTACTCCGCGCCGTTCCACTGAAACCGGTTGCCCGTCACCAGCGCATTATTAGCCGGCAGCTCGCCCGGCGGCGGCGTCAAAAACGACACGTCGTAGTCGAGCTGCGCGTCCGACAGCCAGCCGCTCTTGCCGTCATTAAATATGAGATGCCATTCGTTCCAGAAGCCCAGCTCATACTCATAGAGAATCCGCCCGACCACGACAAACGGCTTTCCGCCGTAAACCCCTTCGCTGCCGATCTGAAGCGGTGAGCTGTCGGGCGGAAGATCGGCGACCTCTCCGACGCGCTCCAAGTCCACGTCGCGCCGCAACAGAATCGAGCGGCAGAATTCGCACGTCGTCTGGATAGCGCTCGACCAGAGGAACCTAATTGGCGCGCCGCAATTCGGACAGTTGGCGACTCTCTCGCTCATGCGTGTAGGGGCGCTCCATTCGACGGACACTCACCGTAGTAGCCCCAAACTCGCGTTCGAGGTAACCCGAGAAGTCCCAATCGGGCCGCGGATGGCAGCAAAACACGTTCAGACAAATAGATTGGTGTTCCGGAAAAGTATGACAGGCGAGGTGCGATTCAGCAAGCAGACACAGCCCCGTGACGCCGCCGGTGTTTGGGAATTGATGCCAAACCGCATCAGCGACCGGACGCAACGAAAGCGCGCCGACCAGGGTCGCAAACAGCTCGCGCAGCTTCGACAGGTCCGCGAGCGACGCCTCGTCGCAGCCGTAGCCTTCGATCAGCCACTCCTGCCCGGACCCGCCGGCTACTGCTGTGGCTTGCCGCATTCCGGACAGAACTTCGAGCTTCGGGAAATAGACTTACCGCATTCCTGGCAGAATTTCGTTTCGGCCGACGCAGCGGGAGGCGGAGGCGGTGTTGTCGACGGCTGGCCTTCGCCCGGCTTCATCGCATTCATCATCTGCTGCGCCATCGTCAAGCCCGCGCCCAGCCCGACGCCGATACCCGCCGCGCCGCCACCCTCATTTCCCGCCGCGATCGGCATCGATTGCGCCACCTGGAACTGCGTATACCGCCCCATATCGCCGACCATGTTCATGCCGATCCGTTGGTCCAGCAGCTTCTGCAGCTCGTCGGGTAGCGACAGATTCTCCACCACAAACGTATCGAGCGTAAGCCCGAGCGCTGTGAACGTCGGCTTCAAAAACTCGGCGATCGTCTGCCCCAGCTCTACCTGGTTCGCCGCCATGTCGAGAAACGGCACGTTGCTGCTCGCGAACGCGTCCGACATGCGGCCGACGATCGTGTTCCGAAGCTGCCCTTCGAGATCGCCCACCTCGTACTGTTCCCGCGTGCCGCTCACCTTGGAGTGAAACGTCCGTGGATCGCTCAGAAAGTAGGAGTAAATGCCGAACGCCCGCAGCCGCACTGCCCCGAATTCCTTGTCGCGAATCGTGATCGGATTCTGCGTGCCCCATCTCTGATTCACCTGCAGCCGCGTCGAAAAGAAGTAGACGTCAGACTTGAACGGAGAATCGAAGAACTTGTCCCAGTTCATCAGATTCGTTAGAACCGGGAGCGTCTGCGTGCTCAAAGTATACAATCCAGGCCCGAACACGTCGGCGACGCGCCCTTCATTCACGAACGCGGCCATCTGAGACTCGCGGACCGTCAGCTTGGCTCCGTTCTGTATCTCCATATCCTGCATGGGATAGCGGTAGGCAAGAATCCCATCGGCGGGCTCCGTCCAATGGATAACATCAATGAACTGCTTCTTCAGAAAGTCACGAATACTCATAGTGGAGGGGGCTCCTGAAAAAGTATAACGCTACCGGCCGCCCATTTGTTCCCTCACGTCAGTTGCCTGGGCGCTGCCGGGCCCGAAGTTCTTTTCGTAGATCGCAAGTGCCCGCCGCAGTAGCGGATCGGCTCCCACGCGATCGCCGCTCTCCTTCAACAGCAGTCCCAGATTCGTCAAATCCCCTGCCACCTCGGGGTGGTCCGGACCGTACACGGACTCGTCAATGGATATCGCTTGCCGATACAACCGGGTTGCCTCGACGCGCGTCCCCTTCATCCACAATAATTCCGCAAGGTTCGTACAAGCTGCCGCCAGCTCGACGGTTTCCGGCCCCGGCTGCAGAGCGAAGATACGGACGGCGTTCCGTTCCAGACGCTCCGCCTCGACCACGCGCCCCGTGCTTTGAAGCAAGCTCCCCAGATTCATCAGCGTCAACGCCGTGACTGGGCTTTCAGCGCCGAGTGCCTTTTGCTGAATGGCGTAAGCGCGCCGGAAGAGCAATTCGGCCCCGCGATTATCGTTTCTTTTCCGAAGCTCCAGCGCCAGGTTATTAAGAATTACGGCCACCCGGGGATGATCCTTACCCGACGCTGCTTCCTCGGCCTGCAGCGCCTGCCTGTAGTAGAATTCTGCTTTCTCAGGCTCAAGCGCCGCCAAAATGCTGAGCGATCGCGCCGCAACCGCCGGGTCGCCGCCTTTCGAAGCCTGCTGGAATAGGTCGAGCGCCGCATTGTTCTTCCCAAGGCCTCCCAACGTCGCCGCCAGGTTCTCCTGATCCGCCGACACCATCGGATCACTGTTCGCCTCATCGATCTCCAGTGCTTTCAAGAGCGGCGCCAAAGCCGCCAGCGGATCTCCAATCGACTTCAGGAACAGCCCCAGGTCTGCCGCGCTGCGAGCCACGCTCGCGTGCTTTGGCCCCAACTCTTTCTGCCGATCAGCCAGCGCCTGTTCAAACAGCGCTCGGAGCTCGGAAGGATCGGCCGGCGGCGCATCGAGTTGCACAGCAGTTACGGGAGGCGACTTTGTGCGCCGCATCGGCGCCAGTGTCTTTCCCTTTTCGTAAACGCCGATCCAATGGTTAGTGAAGTGAAGATCAGACCCAGTGGGAACCTGCGGCATATGGCAATCGACGCAAGACCGGGCAGCGAGCGCCCTGCGATGTTTCACCGTACGATGACAGCCCGAGCACCGCTTGTCGTAATCCGCCGCGGTCCGGCTGAGTGGCGCATGCGGATCGTGACACGTCAGACAAGATAACTTCCCCTCGCTCTTTCGAAAGCAAGCGGCCTGATTTAAGTAGGAAGGCTGGTGGCGCACGTTCCATGAATTCGACCAGTTCATTTCCTCGTCGGCCTTACGATGGCAGCTCCCGCAATACTCATTCAATTGCGCCGCGGTCAGCTTCCCCGGATTTCGAATCGTCCCCGCCGACTTCACATGAGCGCCGCCCGGTCCGTGACACGACTCACACTGCACCCCCAGCTCAAATGGCTGTATCGTCTGCCCCGGCCCTAGGCTCGGTACGCCGGTGGAATGGCATCGAAAGCACCGCAGAGCGGTAGCAACCGCCTCGAAGGTCCGATACCGCCGCCCCTCGCTATTGCTGTGCCCCGGCGTCAACCCCATCGCCTTTTTCGCCGGGTAGTAGCTCAGCCCATGTTCGATGTACCAGTCTTCATCGACCTGACTGACATAGGTGATTGCTTTCTCGCCGGCCCCGAAAGCCCAATGTCCAGGACTGCCCGCAGGCGCGACCGCTAACGCGCGAGCATGACCGGTCTTCGACTGCGTCTCAGATTTGGCTGGATGGCAGGATCGGCAAGCCTCGCTCCGCACGTATTGCGCGAAGACAGACGTGGACATCAGCAGCAGCGAGATGGTAAGACCCCAGATACGCATGTCGAATTTCTTCGATTGTACGCCATCCGGGCAAAACTAATTCTTATCAACAGGTTATTTGCGCCGTCGTGGATTGAACGACAGGGGCTCGACCATCTGAATAACGTGTACACCGTTATGCGGTTCGAAACTATATTCGAGTATCGTATCCGCCACGGCTTCGCTAGGTTCAAGCTCCAGCTCCGGATTGCTTACCGAAATCTCACCGTTACTGTGAATTTTGAGCAGACTCCCAAGCTGCATCGGAATTCGGACTTTCTGCGCATTCACCGCCATTGTGCTGGTCTCCTTGGTCGTATTCCAGCACTCCCTTTGCCATCATGCGATTATGTCCGAAAATGGCTAGTCCCTCCAGCGCGACTCCCGTATACTGCCTATAGATGAACCTGGACAGAGAAATTTGCGAACGCGCTCGGCTATCTCGCGATGCGAGATTCGACGGCCGTTTCTTCATCGGCGTGACGTCGACAGGCATTTATTGCCGTCCGATCTGCCCGGCGCCGTCGCCGAAGGAAGCGAATGTCCGCTACTATCCATCCGCGGCCGCAGCAGCTGAAGCCGGATTCCGCCCGTGCCTGCGATGCCGTCCGGAATCATCGCCTGGGACCCCGGCATGGGTCGGAAGCTCGACCACGGTCTCTCGCGGACTACGCCTGATTGAAGAGGACGGCCTCGCTGACTCGTCGCTGGAAGATCTCGCCGCGCGCCTGGGCATCGGATCGCGCCAACTCCGCCGCCTGTTTCTGAAGCACCTTGGAGCCACTCCAGTCGCCGTTGTTCAAACACGCCGGCTGCACTTCGCCAAGACCCTCATCGACGAGACCGATCTCCCGTTCACACAAGCGGCTCTCGCCTCCGGATTCGGCAGCATTCGCCGGTTCAATGCCAGCTTTCGAGGCTTGTATGGCCGGACACCCACGGAGCTGCGGAAACTCGCGCGGCGCGCGGGAATCAGCCGTTCCGAATGCTACCAATTCCGCCTCCCCTTCCGTCCGCCCTACGATTGGGAAGCGCTACTGGCATTTCTTGCGTCGCGCGCGATCCCTGGTGTTGAGGAGATCGATTCGGGGACCTACCGGCGCACCATCGCGCTCGATGGCAAATGTGGACATATAGAAGTCCGAATGTCTTCCCGTGGCGATGCTCTCGATCTGCGCATTGATTTCCCAGAAACCCGTTCGCTCATCACGATTGTCGAACGCATGCGGCGGTTCTTTGATCTGCGCGCCGACCCGGCTCAAATCTCCACGCGCTTCGAAAAATGCCCGCTCCTAGGCAAACGCGTTGCAGCCCGGCCCGGTCTCCGCGTTCCAGGCGCATGGGACGGATTCGAGCTGGCCGTGCGTGCGATCCTCGGCCAGCAGGTCAGCGTGAAAGGCGCTAGCACCCTCGCCGGCCGTCTGGCCGAGGCTTTCGGAACGCCGCTCGTTTGCGGTGGCGCTCTCACCCATATATTCCCGACGCCCGCCGCGCTCGCCGCCGCCGACTACGCGGCCATCGGTCTGACCGTGGCGCGGGCCGAGGCCATCCGCCAGCTTGCTCTCGCAACACACAGAGAAGAAATAGTTTTCGCCGGTGTCGTCGATCCAGCCCGTTTCATGCAGCGCCTTCGCACCCTGCCCGGAATCGGTGAATGGACCGCGCAGTATATCGCGATGCGTGCGCTTGCAGAGCCAGACGCGTTCCCTGCCGCCGACCTTTGGCTGCTGCGCGCATCCGGAGCCGCCGGGCCGAAACAATTGGAACAACTTGCCGAACAATGGCGCCCCTGGCGCGCCTACGCGGCGATGCACTTATGGCAGACAGAGGAGAAAAATGCAGATAACTTACTACACGTACGCCCAAAGTCCGATCGGGCCGCTGCTTCTGGCAGGAGATGAATCGGGATTGCGACGGATCGGTTTTCCCGAAGGCAAGAATCCCCCACAACCCGCGCCGGATTGGCGACCCGACGCTCAATGCCTGCGCTACGTCGTCGAACAACTCGACGCCTACTTCGCCGGCAGCTTGCGCGATTTTGACCTGCCGCTCCAAATGCAAGGCACTCCGTTTAAACTCTCGGTTTGGAAGGCTCTGCGCGATATTCCCTATGGCGAGACGATCTCGTATGCGGAGCTCGCCCGCCGGGTTGGAAAACCCAAGGGACCGCGAGCCGTGGGTAGCGCGAATGGAGCCAATCCCATTCCGATCGTCGTCCCATGCCATCGCGTAATCACTAGCGACGGGAAGCTGGGCGGCTTCGGGGGAGGCTTAAAAACCAAAGAAACACTGCTGGCCCTCGAGCGAAATGGCGCCCTTATTGCAGATTCCACCGTGTCGGCTCCCCCGACCAGGAGAATCTCATGGCAGCCTCGCAAGATGAACGCCTCAATGCCTTGAAGCAGAAGTATCAATCTGTATTCAGAATTGTCGAACAGCAGCAGGTTCGGCTCGAGCACGTCCACGTGCAGGACAACAAGCTCTATATGAGCGGCGAAGCCCCGTCCCCGGAGGCGAAGAACAAGGTGTGGGATCAGATCAAGCTGGTCGATCCCACATTTAGCGATCTGACCGCCGACATCCGGGTGCAGGAGGGTGTGCGCACCCACACCGCCGGAGCCGCAGCCGGCGGCGGCCAGCAGGAGCAGCAGATCTACGTCGTCCAACCCGGCGATACGCTCTCAAAGATCAGCCAAAGGTTCTATGGAGAAGCGTCCAAATACATGAGGATCTTCGAAGCAAATCGGGATAAGCTATCCGATCCGAACAAGATCCAGCCCGGGCAGAAACTGACAATCCCGTCTTAGAAAGAAGCTATGGGGCAGGCGATCCGCCTGCCCTTTTTTACCTTGCCCGCTTCGGTACAGAAATCCCAAATCCCAAATCCGCGACCCCCGGAATCCTGACCGGTAGTCGACCACCAATATCGATCTCCCCGAACAGCGCCCTTACCGCCGCGATCTCCGACGTCGGCACAGGACTATAAGTCGTCAGATACGCGCTAACCCCCGGAAAGCTGCGCGCCAGGTAAGGACTCCCTAGCGCAACTAGCGTCACCGGCCGCCCACTGGCAATGAGCGTTTCCACCAGCTTGGGAAAAGGCCCCGGCAGCGCCAGGTTCCCTCGAAATGCCGCGACCGAAGCGAACGCCGCGACCACGATCTCCTCGCAGGCGATAGCCTTTTGACCCGCCGCCTCTATCTCGGACTCGGGCATCACTGGATCGAGCGCAAAAATCTTGCCCCCCGTCGTGCGCCGTTGCAGCTCCTGCAAAATCGCCTGCCCCTGCACCGAATAGCGGCCCTCAGCGAGAACGACGAAGCATGCGCTTGCCGGATTGCGTAGCGGTACGATTCCCCCATCATTCTTCACCAGCGTGACCGCCCGCTCGGCAATCTCCTGCGCGCGCGCCGCCGCTTCCGGCGTGTTTACCACATCGGCGATCGCCTCCAGATCCACCAGCTTGGCGCGATCGAGCCCGACGCTCTGCTTCGCGGCGAGTATCTTTGTGACGCTCTGATCGATTCTCTTCATCGTGAGCCGTCCGCTCCGAATTGCCGCCAGCACCGCCTTGATGGCCGCGTCCGGATCGGCGGGCATGAGCAGCACGTCCGCCCCTGCTTCGAGCGCCCGCACCGCCGCCTCTCCGCTCGAGTACCCCTTGGCGATACCCCCCATCTCGAGCGCATCGGTCACCACCAGGCCCGGAAACTTGAGCTCGTCCCGCAGCAAGCCCGTCATGATCGCCGTCGACAGCGTCGCCGGAGTGTCCGGTGTATCGAGAGCAGGCACGCCGATGTGCGCCGTCATGATGGAATCCACGCCCGCTTCGATAGCCGCGCGAAACGGCACGAGCTCCACGCTCTCCAGGTGCGCCTTGTCAGACTGAATCGTAGATAGCGCCAGGTGGCTGTCGACCGCGGTGTCCCCGTGCCCCGGAAAGTGTTTGGCCGTAGTCAGGACCTTGCTCTTGCTGTCAGCGCGGCTCCCCTCGATGAAAGCGCGTACGTGCGCCGCCACATCCTGCGGGCTTTCCCCAAACGACCGGATATTGATAATCGGATTGTCCGGATTACTGTTGACGTCGGCCACCGGGAAAAAGACCCAATGCACCCCGAGCGCCCTCGAATCGCGCGCCGTAATCTCCCCGCTGAATTTTGTCGCTTCCGGATCTCCGCTCGCGGCAAACGCCATTGCGTGTGGAAAAAGGGTCGTCGAATCCACACGCATCGACGCCCCACGCTCGAAATCCCCAGCGACAATCAACGGGACCTTCGCCATCCGCTGCATTCGGTTCAGAAACGCCGCTAGAGCGTACGGTTCGGCGTGCCGGATACCGCGGCTGGTGATGTTGATCAGCACCAGGCCCCCCACCCGCTCGTCGCGAACCAGCCGCACGAACCGGCGGTATTGGCGGGAACGCGTATTCTGCACTTCTCCGGAGAAGGCGATCATGATCAACTGCGCCACTTTCTGGCTCAGCGTCATCGAGCTGAGCCAGCGCCGTACGACCGCCGGCTTCTCCACTGGCCGGCTTTTCTTCGTCGATTTCTTGGGAGCGGGCCTCGCTGCGCCGTGAATCAGCGAACCGGAGACCAGTGAGATGACTAACGCAGAGAGGATTAGGAATTTTCGCACGTTCAGACGGATTTGGATTTCACCTTCGCCCGGGCTGATTTCTGAGAGGCAGGAGGCCGCTTTACCACCTGCCGGGCAGCTAACCGCGCTACCGCTCGCAACAGGTGGGGGATTTCATGGGCGCCCTTGTTGATCACCACGTCCGCCCCGGTAGATTTTTCATCCAGGCCCAGCGCATCGACAAACCCCGACAACAGAATAATCGCAATCGCCGGCTGCAGCGGCCGGACACGTCGAATCAATTCGATGCCGTTCAGTTTGGGCATCTTGAAATCGGTTACCAGCATGTCGAATTTGCCCTTGCTGAAAACCTCGAGAGCTTCCTCTCCATTAATCGCAGTGGTGATCTCGAAACCTTGCTCCTGAAGGAGCGCCTTGCGCGCGAGTAATCCATCGCGATTATCATCCACCAGCAAAACATGAGTCTTTACCCCCGACTTCTCGATCGATGACTGTCTCATGGGAACCGTGCGAGAGTAACAAACGCATGACGAAGAGTCAATCCTCCTGCATCAAATTGGAAAGAGGCCAGATGGAGCGCTTGACTTTCCGGAACCAGCGCGTTACTCGACTTCGCGCGGAGCGGTGTAGCCCGCCTTCGCCACGATCGAATACTTGATTGGCTTACCTTTCTCGTCCGTGATCCGCAGCGGCTCGTTGTTCGCCGGATTTACCAGCTCAACTTTGATCTTGCGGAACTTTCCATCCTTGGAGGTATTGGACGGCGCGTACCCCAGTGAATACTGGTTGCGCAACGATTCGTGAATGGCCCGATAGATAGAAGGGAACTCGCCGTAGAAGCGCGGGAAGAAGGATTGCCCACCAGTCTCCTTGGAGAACGTGCGCATCTGATTGTCGGCCTGCAAAAAGTCGAGCCGCGCGATCGGACCCATTGCGCCGCGGGCGTCATAATATTCGCGCAGCGCCTGCATCAGCCCGATCGCGTAAATCGGCACCGCGGCATTCTGCAGGATCTTCCGGGTCTTGTCGAAAGTGAGTTTACTGAAGGTGTCCATGCCGGAGGCGATCAGCACGATCGCTTTTCTCCCCTCCAGATCCTTCATCCGCTCTGCCGTGTCCGTGACGGCGTCATACAGATTGGATTCCGAATATGCCGCGATTCGCAGCCGCTGCATTGCCTCCTGCGCCTTTCGCTTGTCCATCGAGAAATCGGAGAGGATCTCCGGACGCATGTCGTACGCCACAATCGCGACGTAGTCTTCCTGCTTCAGTGTCTCCAGAAATCCGTAGGATGCCTGCAGCGTCTGATACCAGGACTCGGTGTAGTAACTCTGGAACAGGTTGCTGAACTCGATCACCATGGCGACCGTCATCGGCGCCTCGCCCCTAGCGAAATTGGTGACCTGCTGGGGGACGTTGTCTTCGAGAATCCGGAAGTGCTCTTTGGGAATGTTGGGGATGAAGCGTCCCTTATTGTCGAGCACCGCCACGTCGACGTTCACTACACTGGCGTCTACTTTGAATTCGGGCTGCTCGGAAAAATCAGGCTTGTCTTTGCGACCGAGCTTGGAAGGAATCTTCGGCTGTTCTGCTTCCGCCGGCTCGCCTTTCTTCCGCGGCCTGGCAACCGTTTCCCCAACGTCCTTCTTCGGCCCTTCCTGCCCAGGCAGGAGAAAACCCAGAGCCACCAGCGCAGCCAAGGGAAGAAATGCAGTTTTTCGCATTGGACAAAACTCCAACTAGACTATAACAAACTATAGGACGTTCCCCCGGTCTCCGCCGTTTCCGGCATCGTCAGTTTACAAACGTATCCCGATCCGACCCATGCTTGCGCAAATACACCTGAAACCGCTTCTTCGCCCGCCGAAGCTTCCAAGCTTGATACTCCCGCTGAAAATACCCCAGATCCAGGCGCAGCAGCCGGCCGCGCAAGTACGCATACCCGAATATCATTCCACCCAGATGAGCGTAATGGCTCACTCCCTGGTTCTCGCCGAGCGCGCTCAAGAACGCGATCGCTCCCACGATCATGACCATGTACTTCGCCTTCATCGGAAAGATGAAGCTAAACAGCACCGTAGTGTTCGGATACAACACGCCGAACGCGAGTAGCAGTCCGTATATAGCCCCAGAAGCCCCGATCGTGTGGGTACCCCAGTTTCCCATCGCCCCGTTCAGAATGACGTCGCACAGCCCCGCGCCGATGCCGCACACGAAGTAGTACTTAAGAAAAAAACGAGTGCCCCAATCCCGCTCGAGCACCGATCCGAACATCCACAAGGCGAGCATGTTGAAGAGAATATGCCCAATACTGCCGTGCAGGAACAGGTAGGTCGCAAGCTGCCAGATGAAGAACTTTTTGATGACAAACGCCGGGACCAGCGAGAAGACGGTCAGCAAAAACTCTCTGACGTCGGAACTGAGGTAGTACGGCAGGAACAGCGCAACGTTAACGATGAGCAGCCACTTTACGCCGGGCGGAAAATAGCCGGAGGTACTTAACGATCGATACCGCGTGTCGTATCGCATGGGGGAATCGCGAGAGACCTCTCAGAACCAGAATATCAGGATCGGGCGCTGTCGTGATCGTGCCCGTAGCGATTTAACGCCCAAGCCCCGGCCTGCAGAGCAATGGCGCAGCCCGCCCAGACCTGCCAGTGCGAGAATAATCCGGAGGAAATGCCAAACTCGCCGGTCCACTTCATGTCCGACGCGAGCCGCCAAAGCCCCAGCACCGAGGCCATCACCGCAGCCGGAGTCAAAAGTGCCCCCAAAGCCAGCGCCACTCGTCGATTCTTCCCCTTGCGGCGGGAAACATGGCTGCCCCTGCCGAACCGGATCCGTACTACCATGGTTTCCCTTGAGTTTAGCATCCTCATACAATGGACACACGCGTATGAAATCAAGCCTGCTCGCCGTATTGCTCGCCGCTTCCCCGGCCTGGTCGCAAGCTGGCGCCCCCCAGTACAAAGTGGACCCGTCCTGGCCGAGGCCCCTCCCAGAACGCTGGGTCCTTGGCGGATTAGGCGGCTTATGCGTCGACTCCCAGGATCACGTGTTCATCCTGAATCGCCAGGACGTCCTCGATGCGGATCTCAACGCCGGCCGCAGCGCTCCTCTGATCATCGAGTTCGATCCCGCCGGCAATGTCGTCAATTCCTGGGGCAATCCCGATCTCCTCGATCCGCGCCTCCATGCCTGTCACGCCGACAAGGAGAACAACATGTGGATTGGCAGCGCCCCATCCGGCATGGTGCAGAAATATTCGCACGACGGAAAAAAGCTCCTGCTTCAGATTGGCAAGAAGGGCGCGATCGATTCCTCCGACGGCTCGGTTAAGGGTCAGCCGCTAAATTCTAACGCCGCTAGATTCTTCATGCCCGCCACCATCGTGGTCGATCCGCAAACGCAAGATGTGTACGTCGCCGACGGTGAAAGCGTGGGCGGCAATCGCCGCATCGCGGTGATGGACGTCACTGGAAAATTCCTGCGTCAGTGGCGGCCCGAGGGCATGGAAACCGTCCATTGCATGGCGCTGGCCAATGACGGATTTATCTACGTATGCAACCGCGAAAACTCGCGGATACAGGTCTACGATAAGCAGGGCCGCTTAATAAAGAATATCGCGATGCCCTGGAAACCATACACCCCGCCGGCCGGCGGCATGCCTGTGGAAACGGGTGGCTCGGCCGTAGCCATTGCGTTCTCTCCCGATGCGAAGCAGCGGCTCCTGTACGTCATCAACCAGAACAATTCCCAAATCGAAATCCTGGATCGCCAGACCGGCAAAGTCCTATCGAAGTTCGGTCGCGTCGGACACTTCCCCGGTGAATTCGACCAGCCTCACGGAATCGCCGTAGATTCCAAGGGCAACGTCTACATCGCCGAAAACCGCGGCAAGAGGGTTCAGAAATTCACTCCGGATTCGTCCCGATTTTGAGCAATAATAGTTTGCTTGCTCCATGGCCAGACTAGACGATCTGGATATTCTGCCGCTTTTCCGTGCGACTCACGATCCAGTGCAGATCGTGCAAGTGGCTGCCGGACGGGCAATTCGCGAACTGCTGCTGGGTGAGCCGGCGTCGCGCGCCGACGCAATCGAACCGCCTCCATACGGTTTGCTCAAAGATCCGAGAGTGACCGCCGCCCTCTGGACTCCACCCTACACCGCCGCAATGGATCTGGCCTCTAGCGCGCCCAACCGCTCGCAGATTTTGAAGGGCTTCGTTTCGACTCCGCGAGATCAGGCGACTGCAGGTTTTCTCGATCTGGCTCACCCGCGGCACGATCGGGACGACCCTCAAAACCGCGTCAGCCAAGCCGAACACGTCACAAAATGGATCGCCCGGGAGGGAGCCAACTGGGTCCCCGAGATCGACTCGCTGTTCCGAATCTATCTCGCCTTATTCGATCGAGCGACAGCCCAGCGTCTGGACTGGATAGGGAAAGCCGGAGGCGGCGGGACCAATAGGGTTGAAGTTGTCCCCCTCACTTTTGGCGATCTCATCGCGAGCTGGGAACTGGCCTGGTCCGCCTCCCGCGCTCCTAGAAGCGCATTCGTGAACGAGGTCGTCCCCCAACTCGCCTCAAAATCTCCCAAGGTGCGCTGGGCGGCGGCGCAATTCATCGAGGAAGCCGCGAAGCTTCAGGGCACATCGCGACGCGAATACGGAGGCGGCACGGCGCCAGGCTTCGGAAGTCCGGACGCCGCTCCCGCCGCCGAAGCCAGTTTGGAGGACAAGGACACCGCCACAAAAACGGGTTGGTTTCGTTACGTCGTTTCCCCGCCGATAGTTTTTCCCCCCGCCCCTGCGGCCGAGCAGACCCTGCGGGACCCCGAACCCCGTTTTGCAAATGTAGTCTTCGCCCGCGATAACGACGGCCAAGCCGGAGCGCCCATCGACGATACCGTAGTCCTCAAAGCGCGCCGCTGGTACTGGATTGAGGTCTCCATCAAAACCAAGCCCGGCGGGATCAAAACCGAAGGACAGAAAGATGACCCTGTGCGTCCTGTTCATCAAAAAGGCCCGATCGACTTGCTGGTAGCCGCCGATTCTGAGGAATTCGAGTTCAAATCTCAACTCCAGCCGATCACTCTCCCTCCCACCGGGGATTCCACGCACAGCGCGTTCTTCCGCCTACGTTCGCTGCCGCTCTCGGAGCTTTCCTCTAAAAGCGCCCGGATCGATCTTCGATTCTTCTACCGCTTCAATCTCATTGAGCACTTTGTCGTGACGGCGGAGATCGGGAGCGACGAGGAAACACGGCCAATCGTCGTCCAAAGCAAAAAGCAGCAAAGCATCGCCCGTGACTATCTGGATTTGGACGACTTTCTCCCGCGCCAAATGAATATCCATGTCACCCGCAAGGATGAGGTTTTTCATCTCCGTTTCGTTCTGGAGGGCGATGGCGCGGCGGCTGTCATTCTGCGGGCGCGAAGCACCTTTACGTATCAGGACCTGGAGACCACGCTCGAAGAACTGCGCGCCATCCTAGAAAACCTTGTCGACAACGATTATAGGGATCACGCGGAAGTAAGCAAGTTCAAGGCTCTGGAATCCATTCGCCGGCTTGCGCATTTTGGGCATGACCTTTGGCTCGGCTTTTTCCGCAAGAACCCTGGCTCGGACCTCGATAAGTTTGGCCTCGCACTCAAAAATCGGCCGATCGGCTCCGGCGCTCTGATCCAGATCTCGATGCCCGATCTTGCGGGCGCTCCTTTCCTGTTCCCTTGGGCCATCCTCTATGACCAATCGATACCTGAGAAGCAAAATGAGCTTCCCGATCCAAATGGCTTTTGGGGCTATCGCTACGCCATCGAGCAGCTACTGCCTGGAAATCAGAAAAACGTAGATAAGCCAAAACAGATCGATGATCTGATGCGCATGGCTTTCATGCTTTGGGAGCCATTCAAGAACGCCCCTGAGCAGAAGGAACTAATGGCTGATCTGTCGACACGCGCTTCGCCGGGTCTCAAAATCAGCGATCCGCCGTTAACCCGCAAACGCGAGTTCTACGATGTTGCGACGAAATTGGAAGATGCCATCCTGTATTTCTACGCGCACGGTCACACAAAGAGGCCGAAACCCGCTTCGGAGCAGCCCGCCCTCCATAAGATGGTCATGCTGCAGATGGATCAACTTCCTGACGACTCGCCAGCCCGCAGAACGCTTGGGATTTTGCTCAAACGCCTGCAAAGAGAGGATAGCGAACCCGACAAGTCGTTTATCGTGCTGTCCCAGGCGATCCTGTACTATTCGGATATTCTTGAGAATGTGAACGCGTTTCCCGCCGAACCATTTGTCTTTTTGAATATCTGCGAATCGGCAGGGATGATACCTCTTTCCGGCGAGAATTTTGTCTCCCTTTTCTTAGAATTAGGCGCCCGCGCCGTCTTAGGGACAGAATGCAAGATGACGATAAACTTCGCGCATCCTTTCGCTCGTGTCTTTCTTAGCGAAGTCCTGCGCGGAGAGCCGCTGGCCCAAGCCCTGCGCAGCTCCCGGCGCTATTTTCTCGATCGCAACAACCCGCTAGGACTGGCATACACCCTTTACGGCTCCGGCACCCTGAAGTTCCTTCCACCGCGCTTGAAATCTATTTCCCAGTTGGAGAACGCAAAATGAACCAAACGCTTAGCGAGCAGGAAATCAAGGACCTGCTCGAATCCGATGAAGAGCAATTGTTGAATCAGTTGGGACTGCGCGCCGCGGCTGCCTCGCGCGATTTTCAAAAGTCGGCCGAATTGCACCCCAAAATTACAGCCGAAGAGGTCGTGGCGATGGACCTCAAAGGTGACTTGAAATCCCTCGGCCGAAGGCTTGTGCGCCGCTGGAATCGGAGCGCGTACGATGTGGTCTGCGGAGATGATCCCGACGATACTCAAGCGCGGGAAGGAGTAAAAAATGCGCTCGGCCTCGGCGATGCCGCCGCTATTGGAGCCCTCACCGCAGCCCTAATCGGTATCGGCATGATGCCCGCGCTTGCCCCCGTTCTCGCCGCCATTCTGGTGAAGAAGTTCTTTAATCCGGCCTACGGTGAGTTCTGCGGGTTCTGGAAAGAAAAGCTGTGAGCCAGGCCACATCATGAACATCCTAAAAACCGCCATCTTCGGCACAGGATTTATGGGGCGGGTCCATACCGAAGGCATCCGCCGATTGGGCAACGTCGAAGTCACCGCCGTCGCCGCTTCGACCGACAGCAAGGCCCGCCACTTCGCCGATCAAATGGGAATTTCCCGCGCGACGGGAGACTACCGAACGCTCCTGGACGACCCGGCCATCCACGCAGTCCATATCTGCACTCCCAACGCGCTGCATTTCCAAATGGCGAAAGCCGCGCTCGAAGCCGGTAAACATGTTCTATGCGAGAAGCCGCTAGCGATCTCCGTCGACGAGGGCCGCCAGCTCGTCGATCTCGCAAAAAAGACGGGACTGGCGAACTGCACTTTCCACAATTTGCGTTTCTATCCCATGGTGCAGCAGATCCGCCAGATGCGCGAGTCGGGACAATTGGGCGAGATCTACGCGGTCCAGGGCACGTATTCACAGGACTGGCTCTATTACGACACCGACTGGAACTGGCGCGTCGACCCGGTGGCAGGCGGGAAATCGCGCGCCATGGCCGATATCGGCTCCCACTGGTGCGACGCGGTCGAGCACCTGACCGGCCTGCGCATTTCATCCCTGTGCGCCGATCTCCAGACCTTCCACAAGACTCGCAAGCGCCCCAAAGGATCGGTTGAAACGTTCACAGGAAAGTTGGCCAAGCCCGAAGACTTCGAGGAGGTCAAGATCCAAAGTGAGGATTTCGCCGCCGTGCTGTTGCGCCTCGGAGAGGCCGCCAGGGGAGCGTTCACGGTCAGCCAGGTATCAGCCGGTCGCAAGAATCGACTGCTGATCGAAATCTACGGCTCCAAGTGCTCGGTAACGTGGGATCAGGAGAAACCGGACGAGCTCTGGATCGGTCATCGTAATGAGCCCAACCAGTTGATCGTGAAGGATCCGTCCCTGATGGACGAAGCGGCGCGCCCCTATGCCGATCTGCCGGGAGGACACAGCGAGGGATACGACGACACGTTCAAGCAGATATTCCGGCGCTTTTATAGAACTGTTGAGGATCGCTCCGCGCCAGTGGAGTACCCGCAATTCGTCGATGGCCTGCGACAGCTACAGATTCTGGAGAAGGCGCTCGAGAGCTCGGAACGGCATACCTGGGTAAATATCTAGGGTCCGTTAGGCGATTCCCCGAAATTACAAAAACAGCCTATACTAAACAGTACCTAAAATGAGTGAGTCCTCAGAAGCACGATGAAGCGCCGGGTTGTGGTTACCGGTATTGGGGCCGTAAGCCCCAATGGGATCGGCCGGGAAAAGTTTTGGAAAGCTACCCGGAACGGCGTAAGTGGCGTCAGAAATATCACCCGCTTCGACGCTTCGAGCTACGCCGTCCAGGTTGCCGGCGAAGTAGTCGATTTCGACGAATCACGCTACGTGAACGCCAAGGATCGGCAGCACGTTTCGAGGGCTGTTCCTTTGGGAGTTTGCGCGGTTGAAGAGGCGATCGCCGATTCGAATCTCGAGCCCGACCGGATGACTAAAGACGAACTGCGCGGCATCGGCGTGATCGTCGGATCGGGCGGCGGCAGCCAGGAATTTACCGAAGAGCAGTATCGGCTCTACTACACTGGGCACCTGAAGCAGTGCAGTGTCTACACCATCCCGACCTCCACGATCGGGACGCTGGCGAGTGAGATTTCGATGCGATTCGGGTTCCGTGGATTGAGCCACATCGTATCGACTGGCTGCACATCGTCGACCGACGCTATCGGATACTCGTATCGCAACATCCAGGCAGGCGTGCTGAATCTGATGGTGACCGGCGGTGTCGACGCGCCGATCGCACCCCTCATCATGCGCGGCTTCCAACTGATGCGCATTATGACCTCGAGCTGGAACAACGAACCGGAGCGCGCCTCTCGCCCCTTCTCACGCGATCGCGACGGATTCGTTCTGGCCGAAGGCGCCTGGTTCCTGGTGCTCGAAGAATTGGAGCACGCCCTTGCCCGAGGCGCGCACATCTATGGCGAGATTGTCGGATACGCTTCCACCTGTGAGGCCTACCATCGCGTGCGCCTGGAAGAATGCGGCGAAGAGCCAGCCCGCACCATCGGCATGGCGATCGACGAAGCCGGAATTGCTCCCGAGGCCGTGCAGTACATCAACTACCATGGCACCTCGACCGAGCTCAACGATCGCATCGAGACCCGCGCCACCAAGCTAGCATTCAATGGTCATGCCTATAAGCTCGCAGGTTCGTCCTTGAAAAGCCTGATCGGACATCCGCAGGGCGCCTGCGGCGCCGCCAGCATCGTGTCGACGCTCCTGTCTATGCGCGATGGCGTCGTTCCCCCGACCATCAATGTCGACGAGCCCGATCCGGAATGCGACCTCGACTACGTGCCGAAGACCGCTCGGAAAATGGACTTCGAGTACGCCGTATCGAACTGCATCGCCTTCGGCAGCAAGAATTCGGCCATGGTACTCAGAAAAATTCACGCTGCCTGATGTCCCGGGTCCTCAAGATCGTCTTGCCGCTGGTCGTGTTGCTGGCAGCGCTGTTCTATTTTTATGCCCCCGCGCGCTTGGCGGCGATCGTCGCTTTAGGCAGGAGTCCAGTCTGTCCGTTCTCCCGCGCTATCCGCAGCGCCGACGAGCTCCGCACGCAAATCGACTACAACAATCGGATACTCAAGGCCAGCAAGCTGATCGAAAAAGATCCCGCCGGCTACCATTTATGGGAAACGCCGCACGGCCGATTCTGGCTTCCGGCGGGCAGCGACTACGTCCTGCCGTACAACCTCGCCGAGCAGGAGCGAAAAATTTACGGCGTGGGCGAACAGGATGTGCGAGCCGGGGACATCGTCCTCGACTGCGGCGCCAATATCGGCGTTTATACCCGGGAAGCTCTGAAGTCCGGCGCAAAGCTGGTAGTAGCGATCGAGCCCGCGCCCGAGAACATCGAGTGTTTGCGGCGAAATTTCGCGGCGGAGATCGCCGGCGGCCGCGTCATCGTATATTCGAAAGGCGTTTGGGACAAGGACGACATGATGGCGCTCCAAGTCGATCCCCACAACTCCGCCGCCGACAGCTTTATCATCCACCGCTCGGGCGGATCTGAGACTAAAAAACTTCCCCTCACCACCATCGACAAGCTAGTCGCCGAGCTCAAGCTGGAGCGGGTCGACTACATCAAGATGGACATCGAAGGCGCCGAGCAGCGCGCCCTCCAGGGAGCCCGCGAGACCCTGGCAAAGTATCATCCGCGGATGGCGTTGTCGGCCTATCACGTGCCGTCCGACCCCGAGAAGATCCCGGAAATAGTCCGCGGCGCCTGGCCGGACTACCGGATGGAGTGCGGCCCGTGCGCCGAAGCAAATGGCCGCGTGCGGCCGGACGTGCTGTATTTCCATTAACATATTGTTGAAGTGGCGAGTGGTTTCGCGCCCGAGCGAGGAACACGCAGACGTCGCGCTGAAAGGCAAGCGAATGGATCGTTTAGAGAAGAATTCAGCGGCAGAAGTCGATGCCTTCCGAGCCGAAATCAGGCTCATTCGTGAAATGACGATTCAGCAGAGGATCGAGAATCGGAAATTTCGTGCGGAGCTACGTGAGCGCCGCAAAAAATTGAACTGCAAATTCAGGGCACTCAAGCGTTCGCACTGGCGCACCATCGCCGCGATGCGAAAGACGGATCAAAAATGTGAGCGTCTTATCGCGTTCCTCAACCGAAGGAGCCGCGCCAACTAAGACCACTTTGGCGGCCGCTTCTCCCGAAACGCGCGAATCCCTTCAGCAAAATCAGTCGTCTTGAACAACTCCTCCCGGAACCGTCTGGCGACTCGTCCACTCGTATCCCAATCGAGCCCGCGCGTCTCAGCGACAAACCGCAATCCGGCGCGCATCGCCATCGGACTCGCCTCAGCGACGCCAGCGGCGATTTTCCCCGCCCGGTCCACGAGTTCCGACGCAGGCACGACATAGTGCGCCAGCCCCATCTCAGCCGCCTCCGAAGCTGAAAATGTCCGCCCCGTAATCCCCAGCTCCAGCGCGCGACGGTCTCCCACCGAATCCACGACGGCGCGATAA
>Ga0075421_100001551_pt1 | contig 26984 bp, 19 predicted proteins | sample SoiMetdeltSBSDD5_FD_75292 | JGI IMG/M metagenome (GOLD analysis project Ga0075421, IMG submission 75292) | Bulk soil microbial communities from a Populus tree surrounding site in Tennessee, USA - Soil MetaG P. deltoides SBSDD5 | ecosystem: Environmental > Terrestrial > Soil > Tree plantation... | reverse complement strand
TGGTCGAAACAATGGCGAAGATTTCTACGAGACCATGTGGCAGAGCAACGCCATCGGAACCAAGAACATGCTGCGTTGCCAAGAGAAGTTTGGGTTTCGGATGGCCTTCGCCAGCAGTTCCGAAGTCTATGGGGACTGGAATGGTGTCATGATCGAGGATGTTCTCGATAAACATCCAATCCGCCAGATGAACGACTATGCGATCTCAAAGTGGGTCAGCGAGATGCAAGTAATGAACTCAGCAGATCGCTTTGTCACAGAGACTGTCCGTGTCCGCTTATTCAATACCTACGGGCCCGGTGAGCCGTACTCCGAATATCGAAGCGTTGTATGTCAGTTCGTGTATCGTGCCTTGCATGATCTTCCGTACACAGTTTATTTGGATCACCATCGCACCTCCACATACATTGATGACTGCGCACGCACGCTTGCTAATATCTCGGAGAACTTCAAACCTGGCGAAGTCTATAACATTGCGGGCGACGAGTATCACGATATCAAATTTCTCTCCGATATGATTCTTGAATGTCTTGGCAAAGATGACCGCCTTGTTCAATATGTGCCATTCGAGGCGCATAATACTCGTGACAAGCGCACCGACAATTCAAAATCCAAGCGTGACCTCGATCACAAAAGTACGGTCACCCTTCATGAGGGAATCCCTCTCACTATTGATTGGCAGAAAAAGGTCTACAGCCGTGATTAATCAATCTTCCACTCCTGAAACTACTGTGGCTTCTGTTGCTCAGAAGACGATTATTGTTGTCGGAACAGGGTATGTAGGCTTGCCTGCTGCCCTGATGTTGGCAAAGGCGGGCCATCGAGTCATTGGTGTTGATATCAATGAAAATCTGGTGCGTGCTATCAACGAAGGGGTAATGCATATCCCGGAAGATGAGCTGAAGGCTTTGATGGCTGACCGTGACGTGAAGAAGAATCTGCACGCGCAGTTCACTCCCGTCGAAGGGGATGTCTTCATTATTGCTGTTCCCACCCCCCTCGATCCTCGCAAGAAGATTGCTGATTTATCTTATGTCAATGATGCGGTAGAGAGCATTATTCCCTATCTGAGGGAAGGAAACCTCGTCATTATTGAATCAACTATTCCGCCACTTACTTGTCGTGACCGTGTAACGCCTTTAATCGAGTCCCATACTGGCTTGAAAGTCGGTGAGACAATCTACCTTGCTCACTGTCCTGAGCGCATCCTCCCTGGCGATATTTTCCACGAGATTGTGCATAACGACCGCATCATTGGCGGAATGAACAAAGTTACCCAGGATAAAGCCGCTGAAATTTATGCGAGCTTCGTCAAGGGCCAACTGTATAAAACAGACGACGTTACCGCCGAGTTCGCGAAATTGACCGAGAACACATTTCGAGATGTGAATATCGCGCTCTCCAATGAATTGAACGCGGTCGCAGAAACGCTTGGCATTGATGGTCGTCAGGCAATTGAGTTGGCGAACAAGCATCCGCGTGTAAACATCCTGATGCCTGGCATCGGGGTTGGAGGCCACTGTATTCCAATTGATCCCTGGTTCATCAAGGAAGTTGATCCGGCCAACTCTCGCTTAATCTTTACCTCTCGGCTAATCAATGATGAGATGCCGCACAAAATCGCTGGTAAGATTCGTCATGCGGTACGCAATATTGTTTCCCCGAAGATTGTTGCTGTCGGTGCGGCTTACAAGCCCAACACGGAAGACCTACGCGAGAGTCCGGCACTGGAGATCGCCGAGATTCTGCGTGAAGATGGCTATGATGTTCAGCACTATGACCCTCTCGTAGAAGGGATGCAGTATTCCTCATTGATTGAAGCCGCCACAGATGCTGATATGCTGGCGATCCTTGTGCCGCACAATCAGGTCATTGACGACCTGAATCGCAATCGTGCTGCCGTCGAGCGCTCCATGCGCACGCAGATCATCGAGCGGTATCAGTAGGAGTGCCACTCCAGTAATGGTTTTGGTTGGGCTAACGAACCCACCCATATAACCTTGATGTTCTCTCCTATCGCACTCCTTCTCATCCCTTTAGGGTACTTCTTTCTGTGGCCGCTGCTGGCATGGCTTCAAAGACGTTGGCCCAGCCCCGATCAGTCATGGCTGGAAACGCCTTTCCTTGCTCTCGTTTTTAGCTCTGCTCTGCTGGCATGGTTGCTTTTCTGGTTGGGAATACTCCCCGGCTCTTGGATTACTGGCTGGTCGGCCCTGAGCATAGTTGTGCTTGGCTTCGTGATCGGTCTGTGGCTCAACCCCGCATGGCTTTCACTAGATCGCTCGAAATCCTACTGGCATAAAATCTGGCGGCGCTTAGTTGCATTAGATACCGAGTCAATCATTCTCTGGCTGGTGATTATCGCGGCATGGATTATGTTGATTCATGCCCTGTACTATCCGTTTATTGGGGAAGACACGCTCGCCCGTTACGGTCTTTACGCCAAATTGATTTATCTTCACCACCAAATCCCGCCCACCATCATTGGTTACCCTCCATTGACTGCACTCGTATGGGCCGCAACGTGGTTCAGCGCAGGTCAGATCAATGAGCACCTTGCGCGGCTTTATTCTGTCCTGATGTCGATTGGGTGCATTGGCTCTACCTACCTTGTCGGACGCAAGATAGGCGGCAAACGTCTCGCTCTGATTTCCTCAGCCCTGCTTGTCGTCACTCCGATGTTTTTTCGTAACAGCACACTAGATTATGTAGATATTCCAACAACCTTTCCTTTGACTCTCTCACTTCTCTATGTTTTTCGCTGGTGGGAAGATGGGAGAATTTGGAATTCGGTGCTCGCTGGGATACTGGTCGCGATTGCGATTTTTACCAAACAGTCCGCCCTGACTTGGCTTCCCAGTCTTGCAGTGATTCCCATTCTCTGGTTGCTCGCTGCTCGAAATAATCTCCCCGAACGTCCCCTGAATAGAACGTTCACTGGATTTGTTGGCTTTCTCATGCCTTCTCTTGTAATCGCTGCGCCCTGGTACATCCGCAATATTCTGTTTAGCGGTCTGGGGAATGCCGTTCCTGTTGCAGGGTTGTATTATCTTCTCGGCCCGATGACCGGGTGGCTTGGGTTTGCGCCTCCCTTAGCATGGAGGAATGACTTTGGTCGAAGGCTGAATACTTTCTATGCGGCAGGTTGGATCACTGGTCTCTTAATCGCCGTCTATCAGGGAATCAAAACACTCCTCGCACGTCTCGATAAAACTCCCTATCATTTGATTCTCGGCCTTGTTGCAGTTCCATATTGGCTCGTGTGGTGGCGGACGTTCTCCTTTGAGGCACGTTTTCTTGTCCTGATTCTGCCCATTATGGCGATTTGGTTCGGCCTTGTTCTACTTGCGCTGTTTGATTGGGTAATCCCCCAAGTCCAGATTCCTGAGTGGATGCTGCGATCCGCTACGGCCATTATATTATTTACTCTTCTGACCGCCGCTGCCTGGGATCGCCTCGGCAGTATTTATAACGCTTTGGCGCACCCATTCGTATCTGAAGAACAACGTACCCTTTATGTCAAAGGCCCTGTTTATGATCTGGCTTTGTATATTCGCTCTCACATTGATCCAGAGCATACTCATATTCTGAGTATGGATGGCCGCTTGCCCTATTACCTGCCTGAATACAATATTCAAGTCGCCTATCCTCTGACTCTAGCAGAACTTGGCGGCTATGATCTTGTCGTCCATTCGTCCAGTATGGACGCCATTTACACACCGCGTCTCGGTTGGAACACGAGCGAGTTCTATCTCTATGTCTGGGACCCCCGCGTATTTGATACAGTCTATGAATCGGGCGGGGTTCACATCATGAAGATACTAGCGACGAAGGCTCCCCCCGGTCGGCCACTGCGTACGCTTACAGACCCTACTCTTATAGACCCTGAGAATCCCTGATGCGCATCATAGTGATTCAGGAAACAGATTGGCTGCGGCGCGGCCCGCATCAGCAGCATCATCTCTTCGAGCGTCTCTCTCAGCGTGGGCATGAGATCATTGTGCTCGATTATCCCATACTGCGCGATCACTGGCCCCATGAAGCCCTGTGGGTTCCCACCCGTGATCAGGACAACGCAGCCCGCATTTATCCCGATGCCCGAATCCGCTTGATCACACCCGGCACGTTGAGTCTTTCCCCTTTAGCCCGCCTCAGTTCGATGTGGTCACATCATGTTGCCCTCGCCCGGATCATCCGAGAGCAGCGCCCCGATGTCATTGTCTCCTATGCATTGAGCACAGGGTTACCAGCCCTCCGCCTTACCCATAAACATCGAATACCATATGTGTTTCACGTCATTGATGCACTGCACGCCATTGTCCCGATCCAGTCGCTCCAGCCACTAGCTCATGCTGTTGAGCGTCGCCTGTTTGCCGCCGCCGATCAAGTGCTGTTGATCAACGAGCATCTCCGCGACTATGCTATCTCGATGCGCGCAAACCCGGATCATGCCCAAGTTCTGAGGACGGGCGTCGATTTGCAGCGCTTTAGGCCCTATCAACACGAACCGCAAATCCGAGCGGAGTTAGGGATTAGCCCCAGCGATTTTGTTCTCTTCTTCATGGGCTGGATTTACAGTTTCTCAGGTGTGCGCGAAGTTGCCATCACTTTGCGTGATGCCCCTCCCAATATCCGTTTGCTTGTCGTTGGTGATGGTGATGATTACCCCGCCCTTTGTGAAATGCAGGCGGCAGGTTTGGGAGATCGCTTGATCCTGACCGGGCGTGTTCCCTACGATCAAATTCCTCGCTTGCTCAGTGCCGCAGATGTTTGCTTGCTGCCTTTCCATACTGTCCCTGCAACTGAACACATTGTTCCGATTAAGCTCTATGAGTACATGGCGGCTGGCAAGCCAGTGATTGCCACTCCACTTCCTGGAGTTCAGCGCGATGTAGGTGATCAAAATGGTGTTGTTTATGCACCAGCGCATCAGCAGATTGAGAAAGCGCTAGGCATACGAAATCAAGCTGAAGAACTTGGTCGTCTCGCGCGCCATTTTGTCGAGACATACTGTGATTGGAACACCATCACCGACGAGTTCGAACAGATTTTGATAGCCCAGGCATCAGAGCCAAGTTGAGAATCATATGTCTCTTCCTCTGATGCTGAATCTAGGCACTCTTCTTTTACTTGTCGTTGTGCCCGGATGGTTTCTCTATCACGGTTGGCTAAGCCGAGTTGGGCTGTCATGGCGCGTATCGGTCGCCTTGGTTCTCGCGATTGAGACAGTTTTATTCAGCGATATTGCATCGCTGTTTCGCTACAGCTTCCTACTGATGCTGGGTGTATCTGCCGCACTCATAGGCTTCTCACTTGCAGTTTGGTACTTCGGCAAAAAAGCTAGCGCAGATCAAGGCAGCAAAAACATTCTTGACTGGCCCTCAATCCTCGGTCATATCTTCACCTTCGGAGTCTTCATCGCTCCCGCCTTTATCCTATTTCTACCCCTCGATACTGACGCACAGGGATTCGGTTATCTCGCGCTGATGGTGCGAAAGGGCGGCACAGTCTGGACTCTGGCTCCCTGGCATCCCGAAGTTCACTATCTGTATTCGCCTGCCCTGTTTGTTTGGTCGGCCTATCTCTCCGATCTGCTAAAGCTCCCACTTCATCAGGTGATGCTCCCTTTCGCGAGTTGTATGGCAGGATTGACCACACTTCTTGGTGTTGATCTCGCAGAATTCCTGCTTCCGGGCCGCACTCGCGCCCGATGGCTTTTTCCCTTGACAATCATGCTTGAGATTGGGTTATTCCTTACCCTGATGGATTCAGCCTACACAACCGTTTTGGGATTCCTGTTTGTAGCGCTCTTTCTTATTCTTGCGTTTTGGTCGCTTCAGTCTGATGCTTGGTGGAGTTTGCTGCTGCCTGCCATCGCATTGGCCGCCATCGCTCTGACCCATCCTGATACCATCATTATCCTCTTGATTGCCTACATCCCCTTCTATGCGACCTTCTGGCTGGCAAAAAGTCAGTACCGAACATGGTCCGTATGGCTCCAGCTTTTTGTGATTATCCCGGCAGTTGGGGTAGTTCTGACCCTTCCTTGGATCGTGCGTGTTTGGCCTCTATTCTTCGAGGCGAGCGTTCTTTCACCATTCAGACTCAGTATGAGTCATCTTCGCCAATTGATTCTGTATCAAGGCGTGGTTGTGCCATTATTTGCCATTGTCGGCCTGATCATTGCCTTTCGAAGGCGCACCTTACCCGATCTCCTGATGATCACATGGGTGATCGCCCTGATCGATTTTTCCCTGTTCGGTGTAGTCGATGCATTGGCCGCCTATGTGGGAATCGACCCGATGCACTACGTATATCCGTTTAGCGTAGCATGGCATGGCCCGATACTCGTTTATCCCTACCTTACCACACTTGCCGCCGATAGTCTGCTAGATCGCTTCCATATTCGGTTCTCGGAACGCCTCAAAGTAATCCTGCCCGCCGCAGGGATCGCAGCACTCGCCCTGATTGTGATCTTCCAGCAGCCTCTATTAGTGGCTTCACGTGGACGCTTGAGTTTCTTCGGCGCATTTTCATCTCGCGCTGATCTGGCGGCGATGGACTATCTGCGAGAGAACACTCCCCCCGATTCCCTGATCCTCAATTATCCTGTTGGCTTCGAGGGACATTGGGTTCCGGTAATTGCCGAGCGGGAGAGCGTTGCCTTTCGGGATCAGCCATTCTTCGCCGGGGCACAGCCGCTCTATGACCGCAATATGCACTTGAAAGATGTGTACTTCAACCTCTCTGAACCCGGCGCGCATGATCTTCTCATCCAATATCATGTCGATTACATCGTCATTCCCCAGATCGTTGCCGAGCCGGATCGCTTCGATGATATTGTCAATACTTTACGCTGGCGCTGGCCTGAGGAGACATGGTATCCTTTGCAATCGTTGCCCGCCGACCAGAATTGGTTGAAGCTGGTTTTTGAGCAGGATGGCGCGCAGGTTTGGCGTGTTCTGCCATAAGAGTATCATGACGAGATCATCTCCAGAGCGCCTTCATATTCTCCATATCGTGCCTTATTTCAATCCCGCGTGGGCCTATGGCGGCCCCGTTCGTGTCGCTTATGAGTTGAATAAGCGCCTTGTCGAGCGTGGTCACGATGTCCTGATCTACACCACCGACGCGCTCGACTCCGAGAAGCGTTCGCGCGCCGGGGAGCAGATCATCGACGGTGTGAAAGTTCGCCGTTTCCCGAACCTCAGTAACAAAATGGCATGGAATCGTCTCTTCGTCCCGATGGGCTTTGGCCGTCGTCTCCCGGAGTTGATGAAGGAATTCGATGTAGTTCACCTCCACGAGTTCCGCACCCTTCAAAACGTGTATGCACTTCCCGGCCTCCGCCGCTATAAGCTCCCCTATATTGTGATGCCGCAGGGCGGCCTCCCCCCTGAGTTGGGTCGTACCCGCATCAAGCACATTTACGATACCTTTTACGGTCGCCCGCTTTTGCGGAATGCCTCACGCCTTCATGCTCTTACCAATATGGAAGCTGAGCAATACCGTTCTCTCGGCGTGAGCGAGCAGCGCATCATCATCATCCCGAATGGCATCGACGTAACTGCCTTCGACTTCGAAGTTGATGTTGATGCCTTTAAGCGCCAGTGGAATATTCCCTTGAATCGCCCTATTGTGGGCTTCTTAGCTCGCCTCAACCATATCAAAGGCCCGGAATTTCTGGTCGATGCCTTTGCCGAAGTGCTGAAGACCTGCCCCGATGCAATCCTGATGCTTGTTGGCCCTGATGATGGTGTTCAGGCAGAGGTGGAAGCCCAGATTGACCAGCTTGGCATCCGCGAGTCAGTTCGCTTCGTCGGCTACATCGGTGACGACCGCACCAAAGCGGCTGCCTACCGTGCCTCCGATGTCTATGTGCTTCCATCCCGCTATGAGATTCAGGGCATCACAGTGATGGAATCGCTCTTAAACGCGACCCCAACTATTACAACAGATCGCTGCGGCCTCGCTACTTATCTGGCGTCGCAGGGTGTCGCTGATGTGGTGCAGTTTGGGGACATCTCTCAGCTAGTCGAGAAAATTCTTGCGGCACTTTCTAATCCTGTCGAAGCAAAAGCCAAAGCCGCGCGTGGTCGCCGATTGATGCTGGAAAATTTCAACTGGGATACACTGGCCGACCAGTGGATTGAAGTCTACCGGATGTGCATCGCGGAAGCGGCTGCCCGAACCAGTTAGCAGTTGAATCGTAACCGAGCCACAACTGATTTTTCTCTGTAGCCCTCTGTGGTTCAATTGCTGCTGTCTTTGCAGTTTGCCGTTAGCCAGATGCTAGTTGCCAGCAGCCAGTAGCTAATCGCTTTCCGAGGAACTTATGTGTGGCATAGCAGGGATCGTCAGTCTACCGAACAGCGTCCCCGTCGATGAAGCGCTCGCGCACCGCATGGCCGATGTGATCACCCATCGTGGCCCTGATGACTCCGGCGTCTACGTTTCACCTGACCATCGCGCCGCTTTTGCAAATCGCCGCCTTGCCATCATCGATCTCTCCCCGGCAGGTCACATGCCGATGCCCAGCGCATCAGGCCACTTATGGATTACCTATAACGGCGAAGTCTATAACGCCAACGACCAACGCGCCGAACTCGAATCGCGCGGTGTATCCTTACGCGGTCACTCAGATACTGAAATCATTGTCAATCTCTATCAGGAGTTTGGCCCCGAATCCCTCAGCCGGTTGCGTGGAATGTTTGCCATCGCCATTTGGGATGAAGACAAGCGCGAATTATTTCTTGCCCGTGATCGTATTGGCGTGAAACCACTCTATTACACATTCGCAGGCGGGCAGTTTATCTTTGCCTCCGAGATCAAATCGATCCTTCAACACCCTGCGGTTAAGCGCAAGGTTGATGAAGAAGCCTTCTATCACTTCCTTTCCTTCCTGACTTCTCCTGCACCGCATACCCTGTTCGATGGCATCTACAAGCTGCCCCCTGGTCACTACGCGATCCTCAACGCCGAGGGCCAGCTTTCTATTCATGAATACTGGGATGTCTATGATTCCGCACAGCCGCACACTGATTGGACTTCCAAACAGTGGCAGGAGGCTATCGTTGAGGGCCTGCGCGAATCGATTCGTCTCCGTATGGTCAGCGATGTCCCCTTCGGCGTCTTCCTGAGCGGCGGCATCGATTCCAGTACCAATCTTGCCCTGATGGCTGAGCAGATGGATCGCCCTGTCCAGACCTTCAGCATTGGCTATCAAGGCCATGAGCGCTACAACGAGTTCGAGCACGCTCGTTTGATAGCAAAGCACTTCGGGGCTGATCATCACGAAGTCGTGATTGGCGAAGAAGACCTCATGAGTTTCCTTCCCGGCCTCGTTTACCATCAGGACGAACCGATTGCGGACCCGGTTTGTGTGCCGATCTACTATGTTTCGAAACTGGCACGTGACTCTGGAACGATTGTGATACAGGTTGGTGAGGGAGCTGATGAGCTATTCGGCGGCTACACTCACTGGCTCGATGTGCTGAATTTGTATCATGGGGCGTGGCAAACATTCTCACATCTCCCTGCTTCCATGCGCCGTCTCGCGCTTGCAGCAGCTCCCCTCAGTCGCGATTCCGTCCGGTACGAATTCGTCCGCCGTGCTTCTGCGAATGAGGAATTATTCTGGGGTGGCGCGGAAGCGTTCGGTGAGGCCCGCAAGAACCGCCTGATCAGCCATCAACTCCGTTCTCGGCTCGGCACGCTTTCCTCATGGGATGTGATCCACCCGTACCGCCTTCGCTTCGAGCAGCGCAGCACCGCACCAGATTACATGAATTACATGGCTTACATCGACCTCCGCTTGCGCTTGCCTGAACTGCTTCTGATGCGCGTGGATAAGATGTCGATGGCGACCAGCATCGAAGCGCGCGTTCCCTACCTTGATCATATCTTCGTCGGCATGGCGATGAGCATCCCGGAGCGCCTCAAACTGAATGCTGGCAGCACCAAGCATCTCTTGAAGCAAGCGGTGCGCGGCCTGATTCCTGATCAGATCATCGACCGCCCCAAGCAGGGCTTTGCCGTACCCATCTCTGAATGGCTTGAAAATCGCTTGGGCAATATAGTGCGCCAGAAACTAATCGATTTTGCCGACCGCACCGATTACTTCAACCCTGCAACAGTCCACGACATGGTAGAGCGCCGGGATTACCTGACGTGGTACTTGCTGAACTTTGTTCTCTGGCACGAATTCTGGATCGAAGACACAACTGATCAAGCTGCTACCCTGCATTCTGTCCCATCGCTAGAAGCGATGGGTTTAATCTAATACCTTTGTGCTGCATTTGGCCGTTGTCGTTGTTTTTTGCTAATCGCTATTTGCTTTCCGCCGGGGACATTCGAGTGGTCGCACCATATGACCAACAAGACGAGCAGGTAGAGGAATCAAGGCGTCCAAGCGAGATTCCTTATACCTCATATATGCCAGAGGTGCAGCGCATCTCAACACCTCAAGTGCAGCGCCGCAGACGCCGCCGTCGTGCATTGGTCCGTATCCCCTGGATTCCCTTGTCCGTTATCGCGATTCTCCTGCCTGTCGTTGTTGGATCAGTTGTATTCTTCGGCGGGCTTCGTGCCCAGCAGCATGTGGCTGCCTCTGAAGCAGATACTGAAGAGGCGGTGATCTACGTCACGGCGACCCCTGACTTTAACCTCGCGATGACCGCAACTTCCATCCTACCGCCTGAGTATTTGCTTTCACTGTCGCAGACTCCTCAAGCCCCCGTTGTTGTCGAAACCCAGCCTACGGAATCGGGTACTGAAGCAACGGAGAGTGCGCCAACTCCCACGCCTCCGTTTGTCTCGTTGGGGCCAAGCGAACAGCCTCTCAGCGTCTGGCAAACGAAAATCGTGTACGTTTGTTGGCACGGACAGGATGATATTTGTTTAATGAATGCCGATGGCTCCGAGCAGCGCCAGCTAACCAGCATGGTAGGGACAGATTGGTATCCGTCGCTCTCTCCTGATGGGCAGACCATTCTCTTTTCCTCCCAGCGTGGAAATAAGGGTTTTGATATTTATGCGATGGATATTAACGGGGGAAATCTTCGCCAGTTAACAACCTCTGGCACGGACAATTTTGCCCCAGATGCATCCCCAGATGGCTTGTCGATTGTCTTCGCCTCTCAAGCATCCGGCAGAGGCGATCAAGACATCTGGGTCATGAACGCCGATGGCAGCGATCCCCATCCGCTAACTTCTGATAGCTCAGATGAGATCGACCCTGCCTGGTCAGCCGATGGCACGATGATCTCATTTGCCTCGAATCGAAGCGGCACAAAAGAATTGTTTATTATGAACGCGGATGGCTCGAATGTTCGGCAGGTCACGCGCGGAGTCAGCATCGGTGGGCGTAGCTCGTGGTCACCCGACGGACAGTGGCTAAGTTTCTACGCCGGCCCCCCCGGCGATAAGAATATTTACATCGTACCGTTCCAATGTTCTCTCATGGGTACAGGTTGTGATCGCACTCTGATCCAACAGCTTACGCGCGGCGGCAACAATAAAGGCCCCTCCTTCTCACTTGACGGGCAGTGGATCACTTATGCGTCTGAACGCGACGGTGATAACGAGGTGATGATTGTTCGTGTCGATGGCTCCGATATTCGCGTCCTGACCAGCAACAACTATCCTGACTGGCAGCCTCGCTGGGGCCGCTAACATTCCATAGTCATTCATAGGAGCCACGGCTGTGCGCCATCAATCGGCCTCTTCCACTTGACTATCCATCATCGCCGCTAGCAGCACAATCGTCAGCCGCTTGGTATCGCTCCCCACTTCACCCACTGGCCCCACGCAAGCCGGACAGCCTTCGCTGCACGGACAGTCACGCACTAACTCCAATGCTCCCCTGAGCAGCGAGTCATGCAGATCGTATAGTTTCGCGGATAATCCCAACCCGCCCGGAGCATGATCATAAATCGTCGCAGTAGGTGCTTTCGTGTGTGCGGATCGCTGCTCTACAACCACGCCAATGTCGTTAGGCGCGCACATCAGAAACAGAGTTGCGATATTCCGTATCACATTCCCCAAGCCACTCAGCGCACTCCGTGTGCCTGTCGCTGACTCAACAGCGTGATGGCACGCTCGGCAGAGGGTCAGCAAATTATCCAATTGGTTCGCTTCTCGGTATGCCTGATTCTTCCCTCGTACATACCCAAAATCTCGGAATGGCTTAATATGATGTACGTCGTGTTGTTGATTCTCTCGCTCCGGCGCATTGCATTGTGTGCAGCGATATCCATCTCGCGCGCGGGCTTTTCTGCGTTGTTCATCCCAGTTCGGCCCGTAATCGTTTGGGCGGAGTAGCACATTTTGATCCTCTAGTTGGCTCGTCAAATCAGGTGTCAGCGAAACCCAGTAGGCAGTTGTTTCGAACTCCTGAGCGGGTAAATCAATCTGCCCGAATCCAAGTGTCTCATGGGTGTACCGTTTGATGATCCGGTATCCTGTTGCTTGGCTCGTCACTTGCACACTGCCGTATGCTTTTAGGCAGTCCCCCGCTACATCCGACTCAAATTCCTCAAGCACGGTCACATCGCTGGAAGAACCCGCATCGGTGTAATAATCTGCTTCGGTCTGGATTGCTTTGGCGATTCCCTGTTCCCAATCTAGTTCTTCGATAGTGTACTGCCGCCCTTCGTGCAGATAAATCGCCCCCTCGTACACGAGGATCGGCGTGCTCTGGCGATCAATCTCCCCAATCACTACTGGCTCGCCGCCTGTATGATCCTGAATAACGATAGTATCCGAACCGCTCGTTCGCAAATTGACTTCCCTTGCCGGATACACATCCGACACCCACCGATAGATGTTCTGGCTGTCGTGGATATCCCCGCGCTCTGCCAGCATATCAAGGATTTCTCCCGCATCTTCGAACTCCCCAAATCTCTCACCATGCTCAAAGGGTAGTTCGTATGCGGCACATCGCAAATGATCGGCCACAATATGCAGATTGTTCGGGTTGATCAGTGCATGCTCAGGCTGGCTCTCGAATAGATAGCGCGGATGCATGGCAATGTATTGATCGAGCGGTGCGCCGGATGCGATGAGGATTCCCACCGATACATCCGCCCGCCGTCCTGCCCGCCCGAACTGCTGCCACGTGCTGGCAATCGTCCCCGGATACCCCGCCAGCACCGCCGCCCCTAATGCTCCGATATCAATCCCAAGTTCCAGCGCGCTGGTAGCGACCACGCCTCGGATTTCGTCGTCGCGCAGTGCTTTCTCAATCTCGCGCCGTTCCAATGGCAAATACCCACCCCGGTATCCTCGCACCAGCGACTTCGGCAGACTGTACCGATCCATCTCATCTTTCACATAGCCAAGTAGTAATTCGGTTGTCAATCGCGAGCGCGCGAATACAATCGTTTGGATGTCTGCCGCGAGGCATCGTCCGGCCAGCGTTTTAGTTTCGAGTGTGTAGCTTCGCCGCAGTCCAGAAAAATCGTCAATCGTCGGTGGGTTATACAGGATGATGTGCTTTTCGCCGTGCGGTGCGCCATCCTGATCGACCAGTACGACTGGTGCTTCGATCAACTGCGAAGCGTGCTCATCGGGGTTTGCAATTGTAGCACTGACACAGAAGAAAATCGGATCGCTGCCATAGAATCGGCAGATACGCCGCAGCCGCCGCACTACATTCGACATGTGGCTGCCGAAAATTCCCCGATAGGTGTGCAGTTCGTCGAATACCACGATCCGCAAATCCTGGAAGAAGCTGGCCCATCGCGAGTGATAGGGCAAAATCCCGACGTGTAGCATGTCGGGATTTGATATAATGATCCCGCCCTCTTTCCGAATCCGCGTCCGGTGACTCTGTGGCGTATCCCCATCATACAGATTGAGTGGAATTCCCGGCTGTGGTTCTAGCGCTGCCAGCATGTGACCGAGGGCCGTATATTGATCCTGTGCCAGCGCTTTCGTCGGAAACAGGTACAGCGCGCTTGCTCCCGGTTCTTGCAGCATAAATTGGAGGGTCGGCAGGTGATAAGCCAGCGACTTACCCGATGCGGTTCCTGTAACCAGCACCACATTTTGACCGTCTAGGGCAGCCTCTACTGCTTCCGCCTGATGCGTGTAAAGCGGGGCGAAGCCCATCTTCTTCACCAGATCGACAAGTTGCGATTCAAGTGTTGAGGGAAATTCAGAATAGCGGGCAGGCCGCGCTGGGAGTCGTTCCCACGCGGCCACATTTTCCATAAATCCGGGGTCAAATCGAAGCTGATTCAGTAATGATTCCACATCCATACGGCGGAGTATTGCACTTAGAACGTTTGTTTGCAAGGCCCTTTTTGCAGCGATCCAGATTTACTTGCTTGGCCCACAGACTGCCGGTTTTTCAACTCATCATCAACGCCGCTTTTCGGGCCATTGCTTTTGGCCTATTGCTTCACCCTGTTCCGCTCCCGACGCTAATATCCCCAATCTGTCACGTTAGTGCCCTCCCCGCGCACGCCGATCCTTACCAAACCGGATCAAGGGAATCGTGCTGAACATCGCCAATTTCCGCCTTCTTAACCTGCTTTTTCATACTTATCGGGACTTTGAGCACAGATTTCCCGCTTCCCCACCCGACGCTAATGCCCCAAAATTGTCATAAGTAATGCATCCCCATATATCGTCCACAGTAGTATTCGCTATTGCTGCTTGTTGTTAAAGTGCTAATGCCGCCTTTTGCTGTTAGCTGATAGCCTAATAGCCTGACTTCCTGCCGTTGCTCTCCTGCTTAACATCCATCCTACGCGATTTTCCATCTGATTTCCATTGATCGTTTGATCAATCACCCTTCGATATAATCGCAGCTATGCCATCGCGACCTCATATTGCGCTCAATGCTCACTTACTTTCGGGCGAAGCCTCTTATCGTAGTGCGGGCATTCACGGTTATTTGTACAATACGCTGGCTGGCTTGCCTGAAGTTGATCCTCAGCTTGCTTACACAGTCCTCGCAGGAAGGGGCCAGCTTCCTTCCAAAACGGATTGGCAAGTCCGGCACTCGCATCTTCCTACTCAAAATCCGTTAGTCCGTATTCTGTGGGAGCAGTTCGTCGCTCCGATTGAACTCGCCCACCTGCAACCTGATCTTCTTCACGGGATGGCTTTTGCTGTTCCTCTACTGTGGTCAGGCCCATCTGTTGTCACCATCTTTGATCTAAGTTTTCTCCGCTACCCGGAACATTTAGGCCGTGCCCGTCGTCTCTACTTACAGGCCGCGACGCGGATCAGCGCCCGCTCTGCTCGTCGGATAATTGCTATTTCGAAGAGCGGCAGGCACGAAATTAGCACGCTTCTCGGCGTTCCAGAGAATCGAATTGATGTCGCTGTACCCGGTGTTTCAGATCAATTTCGCCCGCTAGAATCATCCGAAGTAGCTACTTTCCGCGCCCAATTGAACCTCCCTGATCGCTTCATCTTCTATCTCGGTACGCTTGAGCCGCGTAAAAACCTCGATACCCTCCTTCGAGCCTACGCAGCCCTGCCGCAGCGTGGCGAGGTAAAACTTGTACTTGCTGGTGGTAAAGGGTGGCAAACCGAGCAGATATTTGCTCTAATCGAGCAGCTTGGCATCACTGGCGATACGTTATTGCCAGGTTACATTTCTGGTAATGATTTGCCTCTGTGGTACAATGCGGCGGAAATTTTCGCCTATCCATCAGTTTACGAGGGATTCGGTATTCCAGTGCTGGAAGCGATGAGATGCGGAGTCCCCGTTGTGGTCTCGAATGCCACTTCGCTGCCAGAAGCTGCTGGTCAGGATAGCATCCTATTGCCGCCCTTTGGAGTAGATGCATGGCGGGATGCGCTGGCCTCTTTACTTACAAATCGCGATAAGCGAGTTCAACTCTCAGAAGTCGGTCAGATACACGCACAAAGTTTTACTTGGCATAATACAGCCCACCGACTCGTTGAGTCTTATCGGCGGGCCTTACAAAGTGAGTCTGTGGCTTCACCATGACCCGTAAGCAGTGGGCACAGGTCATTGTTATCGTAGTAGATATTCTTCTCATTAATGTAGCATTCTTCCTTTCCTACGAGGTTCGCTACGATATTGGATTCCCATACCCTGTGCCTCGTGAGTACGATGCCCCCTTTTTCCCTGCTTATGTACCTTATGCCATCATACTAACTCTGCTCTGCCTCGTGACCTACTGGATTAATGGGCTTTATGAGCGGCGGCGTGGGCGTGGCTGGATTGAAGAGACTTATCGGCTCACAAACGCTACGATGACCAGCATCGTAGCGATCATGGCGGTCACTTTTTTCATTCAGCCCTTAGTCTACTCGCGCGGTATGCTGGTGCTCGCGGGCGGGATGATTGTAGCAGCACTCAGCCTAGCACGCTTGATACAGCGATTCACTATCGGATGGCTTCGCCGTCACGGTATTGGTGTAGATCGCATCCTGATAGTTGGCATGGGCGAAGTTGGCCGCGCTGTTGTCCGCAGTCTTATGGGTAATCCTGGCTTAGGCTATCAAATAGCAGGCTATGTTGATGATGATCCAGGCAAGGGCGCTAGCAAACTTGGCCGGATTCAAGGGTTTGGTGATCTGGATAAGCTCTCAGATGTCATTAGTTCAGAGCTCATTGATGAGGTAATTGTCACGCTTCCTTGGATGTATCATCGAAAGATCATGCAGATTGTATCTGACTGTGAGTACAAACAGGTACGGGTACGAGTTGTGCCCGATGTGTTTCAGCAACGTATGCGCAAGATCGATGTCGATAGCCTCAATGGAATTCCTCTTATTGGCTCCGGCCTTGATCGGATGAGTCCAAGTGCAGCACTGATCAAACGTATCCTCGATTTAGTACTTGTGATCGTAGCATTGCCAATCCTTGTACCAATTTTTTTTATCATTGGACTCTTGATTAAACTCGACTCTCCAGGCCCGATCCTCTATAAGCATCATCGTGTGGGGAAAGACGGCAAGCCATTTGATATGTACAAGTTCCGCACGATGGTTATCGGCGCTGATCAAATGCTGGATCAACTCAAGGAACTTAACGAAGCAGATGGGCCTCTGTTTAAGATTAAGAATGACCCACGACAAACCCGGCTGGGTCGCTTTCTGCGGCGTACCAGCATTGATGAGTTACCTCAGCTAATTAATATCTTTCGAGGCGAAATGAGCGTTGTCGGTCCCCGCCCTGGCACACCTGAGGAAGTTGCTCAGTATGAACCCTGGCAGCGCGAACGGATCAGCGTGCGCCCAGGTTTAACAGGATTGTGGCAGGTAAGTGGGCGCAGCAATATTCCATTTGACGAAATGTGCCTGCTGGATATTTTTTATGTCGAAAATTGGTCTTTAGATATGGATGTGCGGATAATGCTTCAAACAGTACCTAATGTTTTATTCGGCAACGGAGCTTACTAATGCGACCATTCCCTTTTGCGCCGATGCCCGCTTCGCTCTCCTCAACCGACCCTCTACAGTTCAGGCTCAACGTTGAAGAATCAGTCCAAATGACACGGTTCCTTCGGCTTTTAGTGCAAACTCCCAGCCCGTCTTCGGGGGAAAGCGCCGTAGCGGACTTGATCATGCAGGAGCTTTTGGCGATAGGAGTCGCCGATGTATTTCGTGATAGTGTAGGCAATGTCATCGCGCGCTTGGGCAATGGATTGGGCCCAACTTTAATGTTTGATGCCCATATGGATACCGTCACACCAACTGACGCTGATTGGCATCATGGCGCATACACCGCCGCAATTGAGGATGGCATGCTCTATGGTCTGGGTGCTGCCGATGATAAAGGCTCAATTGCCGCACTCGTCTATGGAATCAAGAAACTTATAGACTCTCAGATTCAGCTTCAGGGCAATTTGCTACTTGCATTCACTGTCCAGCAGGAGCCATGTGAGGGCTGCGCGCTTCGGCTCCTCCTCAAAGAAACCAATGTTCACCCCGATTGGATTGTTCTTGCCGAGCCAAGTGACCTAACGATCAAGCGAGGACATAGAGGGCGGGTTCTATTCAAAGTTACAGTGCATGGACGCAGCAGCCACTCATCACGCCCTGATCTGGGCGACAATGCCATCACGGCTGCCGCACGGCTGATATTCAGCATTGATCTTTTAGCCGGAAGCCTAGCAAATGATCCATTTTTGGGGCCGGGGACGATTGCTGTGACTCATATTGAGAGCCGATCAGCTAGCGCGAATGCTATCCCCGATGCCTGCACATTTTATGTGGATCGTAGACTAACATCGGGAGAGACTCCGGGCCGCGCGCAAGTGCAAATCGAGAATGTGATCGAGCGGGAGGGAATCCTCGCCTCAGTCGAAGTTATGGAATATGAGGCGGCCTCCTACACTGGGCACAATCTCCATACTCGGCAGGCATTCAACGCATGGGCACTTGAACAGGAGCATCCTCTTGTCAACGCGCTGAGTCTTGCAGCGCAAACTGTAGTCGGAAAGCCACCAATCGTTGGGAATTGGTCATTTTCCACTGACGGTGTATTCAGTATGGCAGAGGCTGGTATTGCGACGGTTGGGTTTGGCCCTGGCGACCCCGATGTTGCTCATACTGTAGATGAATCGGTTCGGCTTGATGATGTTGCGACAGCGGCACAAACATATGCCCTGCTTTCAACCATGCTGCTCTCCAGAGCATAGGTCATACCAGCACGTCTGTTCAAGAGTTTTAGGGCAAGGTATAATTCGTATATATATGGAGCAACTACCTGGCTCCTCAATAATTAAATCCAGAGAAGAATCGAGTAGTTCATGCCAGCAGTGATTTATCCGTTTACTGCCATTGTTGGGCAGGAGCGTATGAAACGTGCGCTTGTGCTCAATGCAGTTTATCCGCAAATCGGTGGTGTATTAATTCGGGGCGAACGTGGCACGGCGAAGAGTACAGCAGCGCGTGCTCTAGCAGCACTCTTACCAGAGATTGAAGTCAACTCAGGCTGCCGTTTTAGCTGCGATCCAAGCCATCCAGAAGCGTGGTGTGATGAATGCCGGGATCGTGCGGCCAATGGCGAGAATATTCCTGTTGAGCGGCGGCGGATTCGTGTTGTCGATTTGCCGGTAAGCGCGACGGAGGATCGCGTAGTTGGAACCCTCGACATTGAAAAAGCGATTCAAAAGGGTGAGCGCAAATTTGATGCAGGTGTGCTTGCTGCTGCCAATCGTGGCATTCTATACGTGGATGAAGTCAACCTACTGGACGATCATGTTGTCGATCTCCTGCTGGACTCTGCCGCGATGGGCGTGAATGTGGTTGAGAGGGAAGGAATCAGCTTTACCCATCCTGCTCGGTTCATCCTTGTTGGTACCATGAATCCAGAAGAAGGCGATCTTCGCCCGCAGCTTCTTGACCGCTTTGCGCTGGCTGTCGATGTACGCGGCTTACAGGATGCGCCTGAGCGTATGGCGATTCTTGAACGATACATGTATTTCGAAACTGACCCGGTTGAATTTCGCCAAGCATGGATCAACGAAGAACAAGAGCTGTCACAGGAAATCGAGCGGGCCACTGAGTTAGTTGATCAGGTGGCATATACCCGCGAAGACCTGCGTACAATCGCAACCCTTACATCCAGTTTGGGTGTTGACGGACACCGCGCCGATCTAGTAATTCTCAAAACTGCGCGCGCACATGCTGCACTCGAAGGCCGAATCTCTATCACTGAGCGCGATATTCTCCTAGCAGCAGAACTTGCGCTGCCGCATCGAATTCGTCGCGGCCCGTTCCAGGAAGCACAGGTAAGTCTCCATAATCTCGAAGAACGGCTTGATCAAGCGCGCTCTGATTCCGAACAGGCAGAGCAAACTGAACAACGTTCAGGGGATGACGCGCAGCTAAAAAAAAAGACCAGCGTGAGGCGGTAGACAAAGATCAAAAGGCCGAGGAGTCCCCAGATGTGGCCCCAACCCAGCCACATCAGCAGGACATGTTCGCTAATCAGGATGCGCGCTGGTGGGAAGGTGGTCAGAAGGTCCAGTCCGGCGAAGAGTTTAAGATAGCCCGCCGCCTCGATACTCCACTCGACAAGCTGACCCGTCGGCAGAGCGGTCGCCGCAGCCGTACACGTACAGATCGTAAGCGTGGACGCTATATTCAAGCACGTCCAGCAAATGGCATAATAAATGATCTTGCCTTCGATGCGACTCTGCGTGCTGCTGCGCCTTTTCAGGTACAGCGCGATAAGAATGGAGTCGCATTCGCGATCCGTAAAGAGGATCTTCAGCGCAAGATAAGGGTAAAGCGTCAGGCCAATCTAGTATTGTTTGTGGTTGATGCGTCATGGAGCATGGCCGTCGCAGAGCGTATGACTGCGACCAAAGGCGCTATCATCTCTCTACTGACTGATGCTTATCAACGACGCGACAGGGTGGGGCTAGTAGTCTTCCAAAAGAATCGGGCACAGGTAATCCTACCTCCGACGAACTCTGTCCAACTAGCTCAAAAAGCTCTTGCAGATATTCCAGTTGGCGGTAAAACCCCACTTTCAGCTGGACTTGCACGGGCATATGAAGTCTTCAAGCAGGATAAGCTGTCACATCCTGATGTTCTACCGATGATGATCTTGCTGACTGATGGTGCAGGCAACGTCTCGATAGGGAGCATGCCTCCGCAGGAAGAAGCCCACCTTATCGCGAAAGAATTTCAGGAGGATAGCATCAAGTCGGTGGTAATCAACATGGAGCATGCCAGCTTCGATCAGGGACTCGCGCAGAAACTCGCAGAAGCACTTGGAGGCCCTTGTTATGCGCTCTCCGAGTTACGCGCAGATATCCTCTACCGCACTGTCCGTGAGCAGATGAACAATTCACAGCGCTGAGATTAGCAGACCCGGCTGATTTAGCCGGGTCTGCTCGTTTTATTATTCCCCGATGTCGTCTACAAAGTGGAATATTGAAGGGTCATACCAGTCTGGAGGATAGTCTGCAACTGTGAGATTGTAGTATTTCTCTACAATCCGGCGGAAGATCGGAGCGGCAACTGCCGAACCTTGCCCGCCGTTCTCGACCAGCACCACAATTGCGATCTGTGGATCATCATAGGGAGCATAACCGCCGAACCATGCAATAGGAGGCGTGCCTTCAGCGCCAATCTGCGCTGTGCCTGTTTTCCCTGCAACGGCCATCTGAATGCCAATGAAACGGTATTGAGCAGTTCCATATATCGGGTCGGCAACTACCCCTCTCATTCCTTCACGTATTGACTCAATTTCATCAGTCGTCAAAGGTAGAGTTTTCAGAATTTCCGGCTGGTATTCCACTGATGGTGGTTCTCCAATTAAACCTATTCGCTGGACCAAATGTGGCTTGTAGATAGTTCCCCCGTTAGCAATAGCCGCAATTGCGCTTGCCATTTGCAGAGGTGTTACTTGAAGGTCTCCCTGCCCAATAGCTATATTTACGCTGTCTGCAAGCTTCCATTCTTCGCCGCGCTGCTCCATGAGCCAGTCTGAGTCAGGAACAAGGCCACTATTTTCGTCAATCTCAATGCCACTTGGTTCACCCAATCCAAAATCGCGGGCGTATGTAGGGAGGATGTTAGGGTCTTTTTCCCCGGTGACTAAACCCACGTGGTAGAAGTAGTCATTGCATGAACCGGTTAGTGCTTGCTCCAATGTAATATCACCATGACCGCCCTCTTTCCAATCGAACTTGACGGCATTTAATCCTAGTTCTGTCCAAGTTCCTGTGCATGTATAGCTTGAATCGGCGTCAAACAATCCACTGTTCATGGCAGCAGCCATCGAAATGATCTTAAATAGCGAACCAGGAGGATACACACCTTGAGTCGCTCGATTTAGAAAAGGTCGTCGGGGATCGTTAAATAAGTCGGCTAGATAGCTATCGGTGAAAAGCGGGTGGTGATTGTTAGGATTAAGAATGTTGGGATCGAAATAGGGATAGCTGGCAATAGCGAGCACTTCACCTGTCTTAATATCAAGAGCCACTACAGCCGCACCACCTGCGCTAGGGGCCCATGTAGCAGCCCCAACTTCAAATGCATTTTGAATTGCATCTTGCACAATGGCCTGTAGATTTCGATCCAGGGTAGTGTAGATACTCTGTGATGGTTGGGGATCGCGCCGCGCAATCTCTGCGAAGTACTGACCGTTTGGGGTGTAGGCACTGAGCACCCCACCGTGCGTTCCTGCAAGATAACTTTCACCCCAGGCTTCAAGCCCACTTAAACCGACAACCTCATCTCCCTGATAGCCTCTCGCTTTATATTCGTCAATTTGTTCTGCTGGGATAAAACCTGTATATCCAAGAATGTGGGGTGCTAGGACATCAAAGTAGCGCCTGCCCGTCTTATTTGTAGTGTGGATACCTGGATAGCTATTGAGGGCAGGTGCGTAGCTGCGTACCGTGTCTGAATCAGCATCGCCAAGTGGAATCCACCAATCCGGAGGCTGTCCTTGATACCGCGCTCTGATCTCCTCAGGGGTAGTCCGCAACACAGTCGCAAGAAGACCAATCATTTGATCTTCTACGCCTGGACTGATCTCATTGGGTACGACACTCAGGGTTACTGTTGAAGCGTCAGCCGAGACTAGTGCGAGGCCATTTCGATCATAAATATTGGCTCGTGAGGGGGTTTCAATCTCAAGCTGAATAGTATTGCCGCCTGCCATTTGCGGAAAGATCATGCTTGGAGACCACGAAATTCCCCATCGGCGCTCTGCAATCACCAGATTCATCATCAAATCTTCGTCAATCGGCCCCAGCACCTCCGTGTTGTAGGTGACGTGGTATGCAACACGGGCGGTCGTGCCGCTTATATCTAGCAGTGAAGAAAGGGGTGCTGCGTTCAATTCCATTAGCGTCATTGCAGTAGCTGTGCTGATATAGATATCAGTAAATTCCTCCAAAGTGTTTTCTGCCTGACTGTTAGAAGTAAGTAGGCTATACATGCCTTCGTAATTTCCCTGCATCCAAGCATTGAGAAACGCATTCGCCACACCATCGGGATCACCTAGATTCGGAGTAGGTGTCTGCCCAAGAAGAGGAACATTGATTGGCCCAGGGGGATTGCGTCCGAGGCAACCGCTAACAACTGTTGCGACGATCAGGAACACCATAAGGTGTTTTCTCATAGAACTATCGTTTGCCTGATACGAATTTGGGGCCAGATGCTAATTTCAAGCGTCGGCCCCACCGTTCGATTAACACAGTCAGCGATTATAGCTTTTCCCTTGCTATACAGCAATGATGGCGTGAGTAGGTAGAACCGGTATAATATAGCCTCGATATAACTCTATGCTTGGAAAGGTCGGCGTCATGCAAGCAATTGTTCGTGCGCTCACTACGGTATGGCATGCTTGGAAAACACTCGGCAAGTTCATTGGAGATATTGTTGGGCGGGTTTTCTTGATGTTGTTCTATGTTACCATTGCCCTTCCATTTGGATTAGGCGTGCGACTGTTCGGTGATCCACTGGATGTTAAGGATAACAGCAAAGCGCCCGCTTGGATTGAACGCAATTCACTCGAAGCAACACTAGAAGTAGGCCATCAGCAGTTCTAGGCAGAGATGCTAAAGATAGGCCCATACCGCCATGATTACTGTCGGAATGCGTCCATTACTTATGATTTCTCAATTGCCTTCAGCTTTACCCGGTGTTCGCCCCAGACTCACATTGCCGCGATCCTCGGCACTGTCTTCCAATCCGCCGCCCTCATTCTGATCTTGCCAGCTACGTTCTTGTAAAAACCCTTCTTTGCTTCGCGCCGGATCGTCGCCTCGACATCCTCACGGCTGCCCTCGGCCTTACCCGGAGTAGGCCGCACGTCGCCGCCCGCACCTGATCGGTTCAACTCTTTTTCTGCCACGATCCTTGCTTCTGAGATTAGAGTTTCAGTGAAAGTAATGATGCTTGGTATATCTATGATTCCCGTTTGATAATGAAGATTGACACGGCAGTCAAATCTGCATACACTACACCCATATTCACGATATGAATAATCACGCCATGAACTTGATGACTAAACATGATGTGGGCTTTGCCGCTTTTCCCCTCGAATATTTGGTAATCGGCCTCTTGCTGCGCGGGTCGAATCACGGCTATCAACTTTATCACGATTACGTCGAAGCCTTAGGGCCGATCTGGATGGTTGGGCGCAGCAAGTTCTATGCGATGTTAAGCGATCTATATGATCAGGGTTTGCTGGAAGCAGTCCTTGAGCCACAGGAAGATCGCCCGCCCCGCAAAATCTATCACGCGACTGATAAGGCTCGTACTCTATTTCTTGAGTGGCTGCATAAGCCCGTCACGCCGATCCGTGCCGTTCGCGTGGAGTTGATCGCCAAACTGCGTTTCTTCGATCTGCTAAATCAACCGGGCGCGGAGGAATTGATCGACGCGCAAATTGCAGCATGTGAGATAGTCCTCGCCCGTTGGAGCACCACCGCCGCCGAACACGCCGAAGCTGGCGGCGATCCTTTCTTCGAAGTCATGTTCGATTTCCGCGAGCGGCAAGCGAAATTCATTGTCGATTGGCTGCAAGCTACACGCCAACGTATCTCCAATTCTCCTTCGCCACTATCTGAAAGAACTCCATGAAAACAATAATGAAGCTGTTTTTGTTGAGCATCTTGACTCTAATTCTCGCTGGCTGTGCCGCCCCAACCTTTACATCTGCGCCGACACAAGAATCTACAGATGAATCGGCAGGTACAACCGAGCTAACCATCTTTGCCGCCTCATCGCTCGCTGATGCTTTCAATGAAATGGGTACTCAGTTCGAAGCGGAGCATCCGGGTGTCACAATGACCTTTAATTACGGTAGCTCTTCGCAATTGGCGACCCAGCTTACCGAAGGCGCTCCCGCCGATATATTCGCTTCAGCTAACAGTAAGCAGATGCAGATCGCGCAGGATGCCGGACGCATTGAAGGCGATCCGCAAATATTTCTCACTAACAAGCTGGTGGTAATCGTCCCTAGCGATAATCCAGCAGGTATCCAGACTCTCGCCGATCTCGCCAAACCCGGAGTCAAGCTGGTGGTGGCGGCAGCCGGAGTCCCGGTACGCGACTACACGGATCAGATGCTAGAGAAGCTCGTTTCTGATTCATCCTATGGGCAGGCGTACTCCGACGCATTTTACAAGAATGTGGTTTCCGAGGAAGATAATGTGCGGCAGGTCGCTGCTAAGATCGCTCTTGGCGAAGGGGACGCAGCGTTGGTTTACACCTCTGATGTGACTCCAGACATCGAATCTCAGGTCATGCAGATCGAAGTGCCAGATGAGTTCAACGTGGTTGCATCGTATCCTATCGCGCAGATCAAAGACTCGGAGCATGCCGATCTCGTTGCTGCATTCATCGAGTATGTCCTCAGCGCCGATGGACAAGTCATTCTCGCCAAATGGGGATTCGGCCCTGCGCCGGCAAAGTAACCGCTCGATCCCAACGCGCCGAGAGTCTGGCCCCCTGCGCTGGGTGATGGGAGTCCTCGCGGCCCTGATGGTGTTTCTATTGATTGCTCCCCTCGCGGCCCTGATTATCCACACGATAACGAGTTCTGTCGGTGTGCCTGCCACGCTCATCGAGCGCCCGTTGTTTCAAGCCGCATTCTTGAGCCTAACCACTACATCGATCAGCACCTTGCTAGTGATCGCACTTGGCACGCCGCTTGCCTATGTATTTGCCCGCTACCGCTTCCCATTCAAAAGCGTGCTTTCGACACTGGTTGAGCTTCCTATTGTCATGCCGCCTGTCGTCGCTGGGTTGGCGCTGCTCATGGCTTTCGGACGGCGCGGCATCTTTGGTGGGCTGCTGGAACAGATCGGCGTGACTCTGCCGTTTACGACTGCTGCTGTGATCCTCGCCCAGATTTTCGTCGCATCCCCGTTCTATATTCGAGCAGCCCAAACCCGTTTCGCCGCGCTTCCCCGCGAGCTAGAGCAAGCCGCCAGCATCGACGGCGCTAGCGACTGGCAGATATTCCGCAATATCATCCTCCCACTGAGTTGGCAGGCGCTGACCGTCGGCCTGATCCTTGCATGGGCGCGTGCGCTCGGTGAGTTTGGCGCGACGATCCTGTTCGCGGGCAGCTTGCCGGGCCGCACTCAGACCATGCCGCTTCTCGTTTATGGAGCATTAGAACGAGATATCAATGCCGCGCTGTGGGCGGGCCTCGTCTTGATTGTGCTGGCAATCATCGCATTGGCTGCGGCACGCTGGCTGGCAAAGCGCATCGGTGAGGGGGACGAGGACGAAGCCGATCCATTATCCTGAGTCAAAAAAAGCGCTAGTCCTAACGCATCGCTACCCACCTCCACACAAACGTGTCCGCACAAGTCATAACGAAATATAGATGAATAAGAGTCGCAGTTGACGTTGTGCTCTGGGAATTCTCTAATACTTCCTCACGCGCTAAAATAAGGAAGGGTTCTTCTTTTGCTCAACATGGAGACGGCGCTGTGACTATCGACATGACATTCCGCATCCTGCTGCTCATCGTCAGCCTGATTGCCCTCGGCTTCACCGGATACTGGTTCGTGCTGGCTTTGACCGACCGACCGCATTTTCACCGCCTGATGGAAGAACGCTCATGGCCTAAAATCTCGGAGAATGCACAGTTCGTCTCTGCGATGGTGTTGTTCCCGCTCATGGTGATTGGGGTGTTTCTCCTGATTGTTGACTTCGTTCTGGTGAAATAGCCTGATGTCTATCACCCTCGATCAACTCACCATCAGCCCTTTCCAGCCGGAGCATCAACCCGTCGCGAAGAAGCTGATCCTTGCTGGCCTCGAAGAACATTGGGGCGCGCTCGATCCCTCGTTCAATCAGGACTTGAACGACATCGCCTCAACCTATGGATCCGGGATTTTCCTGACCGCGTGGCTCGGAGATCGACTCGTTGGTAAAGGCGCACTCATCCCACACGCTGATCACACCGCCGAGATCGTCCGTATGTCTGTCGATACCTCGCTGCGCCGGACGGGGATCGGTCGGCGCATCCTTGACGCGCTGATTGCTCAGGCCAAATCCGATGG
>Ga0075421_100001549_pt1 | contig 27026 bp, 26 predicted proteins | sample SoiMetdeltSBSDD5_FD_75292 | JGI IMG/M metagenome (GOLD analysis project Ga0075421, IMG submission 75292) | Bulk soil microbial communities from a Populus tree surrounding site in Tennessee, USA - Soil MetaG P. deltoides SBSDD5 | ecosystem: Environmental > Terrestrial > Soil > Tree plantation... | reverse complement strand
GCGGTACGCAATGCCGTAACGCGGCGTCGTGCCCGCCGGCGCCTTGGGCCCGGCGGCCGTGCCGATGCAGTGCGTCCCGTGGCTATGCAGATCCTGCACGGGTTGGCCGACGAACGTCGCCCGTACGATCGTGCGACCGGCGAAGTCCGGGTGGCCGAGGTCCATGCCCGTGTCGAGGACGGCGAGGCGAATACCCACGCCGCTCCGCAGGCTCGGAGGCACCTTGCACCGGATGAGGCCCCAGGTCGCGCCCAGCACGAGCGCTTCCTCTTCGGCCTCGAACTCTCCCGGTTCGACTTCCGTGAGGTCACCGGCGATCGCCTGTGCCGCACGGGCGAAGCCGCGGAGATATTCGGCCGTATCGGGCGGGACGGTACGAGTGAGTCCATTGCGCAGTGGTTCCGTGGTGGCACCACCGGCGCGCACGGCTCGGGTCACGGCGCCCCGGAGGATGTCGCCAGGCGCTTCCTGCGCGAAGACGAAGTACTCGGGTTCGATGGCCTCGACGGCACTATCGGATGCGATCTCCGCGTTCGCGCTCAGGTTGCGCTCCTGTGCCACGTCCCCGCTGACGAGTGCGACGCCGATCTCCGGGAAGACGACGGCGTCGGCATCACCGACGTTCTCGAGCGTCGCGGCCTGGTCCTCGAAGTCGCGCGCGTCGGCCACGCGCAAGCCGAGCGTGCCGAACTCCTGCACGCCTTCGTCGGCCGCGGTTTCCTTGAAGGTCACGAGGTAACGTCCGGTCTCCAAGCTGTCGTCGCCGCGCTCGAGCGCCGCGAGGAGGAGCTCATCGACCGATGAGGACGCGCGGCCGCCGCCGGCGTTCCCCCGTGCCTTCGGCGATCGACCCGGATTCTTCTTCGCCATAAGGTGCCTCCGCTGAAGAGGTGACTCGTTCGCGCACCGTGCACGGAGCGTGGCGGCGCGCGATTCGCGCGACGTCAGATGCGTGCGGCACGACGGTCGCGCGGGAGCGACCTATTGTCGGCGAGACCGGGAGGCTGCGGAATCGATCAGTCGGCGGAAAAAGGGTGGAGACGAGGATGTACATCCCTCCCCGGGCGTGCGGCACGAATCGCGTGGAGGAGCGTCTCGGGAGAGATGTCGTCGATCGCCGACTCGTGCGGATGAAGCGAGTGCACATACCCGGTGCGTCCGTCGCTCGTCAGGGCGACGATACCGAGGCGTGGTTCGACGGCGAGCAACTCGTGCACGAGGGCGCGCGAGTCGTGCGATGGGATTCCGACAACCGCGACGCTCGCGCCGGTGCGCAGGACGGCGGCCAGGATTTGCTCGGGGCGGGCGACCTCGGCGAGGATCTCGATGTCGTGCTGGTCAGCGAGTGTGCCGCGCACGATGTCGCTGAGGAGCGGCGGCATCGTGGCGAGGACGAGGCGGATGGGTGCCATCGGCGCTCCGTGTCGATGCTCGCGAATTCTGGGGGCCGAGCACGGGGCGCGAAATCAGCCGAAGGATGGACGAAGGCAGGCAGTCGTGTTTAGTCCGTCCGGCACTGCAGAACAGCACTGCTTGCTGTGGGCTGGTTGCTGGAAAGGCTGCTCGGGACGCCCCTCGCGCCGATAGAGCGGACCGCAGAGGACGCAGGCCGCGTGTGCTTCGCACGCGCGGCACGCAGAGGACGCTGACGCAAGCTTCGCGGTCGGAGGCGAGCGCCGTCGCAGGACAGGATGAAAGAAGAAGAGGGGAACGGCCGCTCGGACGCCACCGTCCAAGAGAGCCGTTCCCCTCTTCTCTTTCTAGCGCCTACTACCAAGTGTCCGCTCTGCGTCATCTGTGCCGCGCGTGCTGCGCACGCACGGTCTGCGTAATCAGCGTCCTGCCGTTCTGCCTACCGAGGGCCCGTCCCGAGACGTTCTGGTTTCAGCTGCAGCAACCAGCTCCAGTTCAGCAACCAGCGCTGGTCGTCATGTAGCACTCCGTACGATCGCGGCAGCCTGTGCTCGACGACTGACCTGCAGCTTCTCGAGGATGTGGTGGACGTGGCTCTTCGCTGTTGCGACACCGATCCCGAGCTGACGCGCGATGTCCTTGTTGGACATACCCTGTTCGATGAGGCGCATGATCTCCTGCTCGCGCCGCGTGAGCTGCGCGACCGGACCGACAACTCGCTCGTTCGCGACCCGCGAGAGCGCCCACAAGCGGCGAAGCAGCCCGGCCGCGACCTGAGCCGAGCATCGCAGCTCGCCGCGTGCAGTTCGTTCGATGGTGTCGATGAGGTCGGAGAGGGACGCGTCGCGCGGGACATAGCCGGCGACGCCAGCCTCCGCCCATTCGAGCACAGTGAGCGCCGTCTCGGCAAGCGCGATGACGACGACCTTCACATCGGGCGCGTGCTCCGAAATCTCGGCCACCGTCGCGAGCCCTTCGGGCATCGCCGCATCGAGCAACACGATGGCCGGAGAACACTCCCGCACCCGATCGAGCGTCTCGGGGCGGTTCGCCGCGGTACCGAACACCGAGCAGGCAGGGTGTCGGGAGATGAGGTCCGCCAGACCTTCGCGATAGAAACGAACGTCCGCGGCGACGACGACGCGAATCATGAAATACGGCCCTGCTGCGAAGCGACAACGACGACGCGAGCAAGCGTAGGTCATCAGGGCGCGAACGGCAAGGTCGAAATAGCGACGAATTCGTACCGGTCGAGTCGATGAACGCGCAGACCACTTACCTGGTATGGGGGCGCGGTCGGCGGTGATGGATGACACCCATGATATGGCGGAAAAACGACCCGAGGCGGATCATAGTGCATTCCACCGCGTTCGATGGACACCAGCCCGATCGCCGGCCGCTACGAGGTCATCCGTCCCCTCGGTCAGGGCTCCTTTGCGGAGACACTGCTCGCGCGAGACCTGAGCGGCGGTCAGCTGGTGGCCATCAAGGTGCTGCACCCACGCGCGGCCCAGGAGTGGAAGGCCTATGAGCTGTTCGAGCGCGAAGCGGCCGTCCTTCGCGCCCTGCGGCACCCGGCCGTCCCTGCAATCCACGACGTGTTCAGCGCGCCGTGGGATGGCGCCGCGAAGGCGGCATTCCTCGTCATGGAGTACATCGACGGGGAATCGCTGGCCGCGCGGATCACGGCGCGCCGGCACCTCGATATGGCGGAGGTGCTTCACCTGTTCGTCGAGATGCTCGGCGTCCTCGACTACCTGCACACACGCGTGCCGCCGGTGCTGCATCGCGACATCAAGCCGGCGAACATCATCGTACGCCCCGACGGCTCGCCGGCGCTGGTGGACTTCGGTGCGGTGCGGAACGTCTTCCGGGATGCCGACGAAAGTGGGTCGACGGTCGTCGGCACGTACGGCTACGCACCGTACGAGCAGTTCATGGGCCAGGCGAGCCCCGCGAGCGATCTGTTCGCGTTAGGCACGACGTTCCTCCATCTCATCACGGGACGCGCACCCCCTGAGTTCATGTCGGACGCGGGGCGGCTCGAGGTCCCTGCCACACTGCCGTGCGGCGACCTGCTCCGCAGCGTGCTGGCGCGTCTGCTCGCGCCGGCGCCGGCAGACCGCTTCCAGTCCGCGCGGGCGACGCGAGCGGCGCTGCTCGCCGCCCCTTCTGCGGTACCGGCGCCGGCGGCAACGCGGCAGTCCTCCCGCGGATCCGTCGAGCCCTTGTCGCCGTCGCGGGCAGTGACGTTAGGTCCGACACCCCGCCCCTTCACGGGCGAGACGAAGGAGCGGCTTCGGCGGGTCGCGCATAGCACGTGGGAGCTCATGGCGTCGACCGAGAAGCCGGGAACACGCTGGGGCGTCGCGGACTTCCTTCTCACGGCGTTCTTCTCGACGATCACGGCAGGGATCCTTCCGGCGACGTTCTGGAGTCTGAGTCGTGCGCGACGAAAGCGCCTGAAGCCGTTCTTCATCCACGGCCTTCCGGCAACGGCGCGCGTGGTCGACATGACGCTGGAGCCTGTTGGATTCGACGTTTCGATGACACGGGTGCGGTACGAGTTCGAGGCGGACGGGCTCCCGCATCGCGACTCCGACCAGGTACTGCCGTCGATTGCCGGCCGGTGGGACGCCGGCACTTTGATCCAGGTTCTCTATCTGCCTGAGCAGGAGTACGACAGCGTCATCATCAGCACGTCCTGATCGGTGCGATGGCATCAGGCTCCTAACAAGTGTTCTATGGTGGGAGCCCTTGAACCGTCGTCGTATCCGGCTTCTTCTAGGGCTTCCGTTCCAATCGGAGTACCACCGAGCGAGACGCGAGGCCTGAGAGCGAATTCGCGCCATCGGCGCGACGACGAGCAACCGCGTCGGCAACGCGACCGCTGGTGCTGAGCGCGGCGGTGAGCCGTGCGTACGCCGCTTCGTCGAGTGGGCGCAGCTCGACGAGCCGATCGGCCAGTTGCGCCGCGTCGTCCCAGGCGAGCCGTGCTTCGGCCTCGTCGAGGAGCGACGTGAGTGCGAAGGCGAACCGCCGGCGGAGCGACTCACGCTCCTGTTCGAGCCAGTCGCGGAACGCTTCGCCACCCACGTCGTCCGCGTCCCGAAGAAAGTCGCCGTGCCACCGGTCGATGGCAGCTCGATGCTGCCCCGCGGACACGTCAGCCTCGAAGAAAGTCGCGTCCATCGTGACTGTGTTGGGGACGAGCCCTACGCGTGCGGGCCGGCGAGTTGACGGCCGGGTGACGGCGGCGTGCCGGAGCGGTCACAGCGTCTTCGCCGTGGTCGAGTTCGCCTGCTTCATGATCTACATCCGACGCAAGGCCGGCAAGGGGCGAAGACCGATCTGCCAAGCCCTAGCGAACCATTCGACCATCGCGGACCCACTCCTCGCCCGCCAACGTGATGGTGGCGTCCGTGAAGAAGTTCCAGCGCGTGTACGGTCCGCGGACCGTGCCCCCGAGCTCGCCGTTGTCCCCGAGCGAGAGTCGCACCACGCCCGCGCCATACCCATAGTACGGGATCCAGCGGCGTCCCTCAGCCGGGATGGCGAGCAACGGGTTCATGCCTAACGCGATCTCGCGGAAGCTCCGCGCGGCGTCCCCGCCGCCAGCGAGCTCGCGTTCCACGGCCGCGCGTCCAACCGACGCGCGAATCTCCGTGATCTTGCCTCGCGCGAAGTGGAGGACGAGTCCCTCGACGCGCTCGCCACCCCAGATGCCCGGCGGAAAGGCGATCGTCCCTTCGACTGTCTCCTCGAGCGGCGCCACGCGAACGGCACCCGCGGGCAGCTCGATCTCGCGGTCGATGAGGTTTCGTGCGAGTCGTGCTCGCGCAGCCGACGCGTCGCCGTCCTGCCTGGTGACTGGACGGTCGCCGATCCGGAACCGCAGATCCGTCCCGCCCGGCGTCGTCACGCGAACGCCGCCTCGCCGAAACGCCGCCTCGGCCTCGCGCTGGCGAGCGGCGAGCGCCGCGTAATCGGTCTCGAGCAGCGCACGCTCGTACACGCGGGCCACGTCCGCCGTGGTCGGCATCAATCGGCCGTCGAGCTCATAGGCGCCGATCCAGTGAAAGTGGATCGTCCGGCCTCGCCCGGTGCCTAACACGCGCTGCATCGCGGCGTAGATGACGTCGGTCGCCGTCGGGCCGGGGAGCATGACGGCGGCGTCTACGCTACCAAGAAGCTCGTCCCGGCCCGTGCCCGTCCGGGAGCCAAGCTCGCGCGTGAAGTCGGTGCTCCACTCCGCCGGGGTCGGCACGCGTTCCGCGATCGCCCCGAGATCCGTCGCGCCAGCGGAGGTGAGCGCCGAGCGAAGCGCCGGGACGAGCGAGTCGGCATGTCCGGGGATCCCGACGAGCAGCACCCGTTCCCCTCGCGCCGGCGCCATCCGCTCGACGATCTTCGCGGCGACGGCGCGCCAGTTCACGGGATCCTGCTGTGCTGCCACCGGTGATGTCATGGCCGAGACGCCCAGCAACAGAATGCCGACCGACCTGACGCGCATAGAGAAACCCGTTGACACGCTAGCGTAGATACCTCTTCTTCACCTTCGCGACCACGGTGTACGCCGGATCCACGATGTTCGCCACCGTGTTCTCCGCCACCTGGCCGAGCAGGGCGTAGGCGTCGATTCGGTCGAAGCCGTACTCCGTCTCCATCCATTCGATCAGCTCGATGTGGGCAAGGCGGAACGCGTCGATCAGCGGCCGGCCGCTGCCCGCGACCATGATATACTCGGCAGTCTCGAACCGTGGCCAATCGATCGTCTTCCCTTTCACGACGTCGATCTTGAGCACGACGTCCATGCTCGTCTCGAGCCCCGTCCCCGCGATCTCGCCTTCGCCCTGCCGAGCGTGCCCGTCGCCGAAGTAGACGTAGGCACCGTCGTGGAAGATCGGCAGGTAAACCGTCGTGCCCTCGCGGAGCTCCGGCGCGTCCATGTTACCGCCGAAGTCGCCGGGCCAAAGCCCCGAGAACGCCTCCTCACCGCGCGGCGCAACGGCGAGTCGGCCGAGCATCGGTTGCAGGTCGACTTCCGCGCGACGCATGCGGCTCTTCGGCAGCTCGGTCGTTCCCGTCATCTTCACGGTGTCGAGCTGCCAGAGGTATCGGCGCGGCTCGATAGGCGGGTTGAGCATCCGCACCCGGTTGTCGCTCGCGAGCCCACCGAAGTCCGAATACACGCGCGACGCCGCATACCGATAGTTCGGGCGCACCTTGATGATCTCGACCTTGAGCATGTCGCGCGTGGTCGCCCCTTCGACGAGGATCGGCCCGACCTCGCCCGGGAACGCTCCGCCCTGCTCGGTATAGTACGGCCCGAAGTTCGTCTTCGAGATGAGCACCGTGCCTGGTTTCACGCGGAGCACGGGCGGCCGCACAGCAAACGTCGGCTGAGCCACGGTGGGCGTGAAGCGCACGGTGTCCTGCGCCTCGGCCCCTGGCCCGACGGAGACGAGCGCGGCGGCACTGGCAATGAACGCGACGAACGGGCGCGAAGCCATGGACGATCCTCGGGTCGGGTGCGAGCCCACGATGATACGGGTCGGGTTCACCGTCTCGCCAGCGAGCTTGCCGTGAACGCCAGCCCGAGGCCATATCTAGTATGAACGGCCCGCCCCCGCGACCGTAGTTGGCCCGAGCTTCTGCCGCCCGCCGTCATGAAATCCGCCGCGCCATTCTCCACCCGAACGTCCGCGACCAGCGAAGCCCGGCCGCGCGACGACGAGCTCGACCTGTACGGGCTCACGCACCCCGGTCGCGTTCGCACCGAGAACCAGGACCACTTCCTCCTGTGCACGGTCCATCCGCAGGTCGTGATTCACGGCACCAGCCTGCCGGAGCCTGAAGGGCTCCCACTTCGCGGCCAGCGCCTCGCCACGATCATGCTCGTCGCCGACGGCGTCGGTGGCAGCGCGGCTGGCAGTCGCGCGAGTCGCCTCGCCACGGAGGCAGTCACACGCTACGTGTCGTCGACACTGCGCTGTTACCACACCGTCGGCACCGCGAGCGAGAAGGAGTTCATGGACGCGTTGCGCTCGGCGGCCAACGAGGCGCACGACACCGTGCGCGCCGAGGCGATGACGGAGCTCTCCGGACGCCAGATGGCGACGACGCTCTCGCTCGGCATCGTCGTGTGGCCGTGGCTCTACGTGCTCCAGGTCGGCGACAGCCGGTGCTATGTCTATCAGGACAGTACGCTGCGCCAGGTCACGCGCGATCAGACCGTCGCTCAGAATCTCGTCGACCAGGGCGTGCTTCCCGCGGAGCAGGCGAAGGCGTCGCCGCTCAAGCACGTGCTGGCGAGCGCGATCGGCGCGTCAGAGGCGCAGCCGGAGGTGACGCGCGTCAACGTGCGCCCGCGCGGCACGGTGATTCTCGTGTGCACCGACGGCCTCACGAAGCACGTGAATGATGAGGAGATCGCCGCGCATCTCGCTGCCATGGAATCAGCGGAGCAGGTGAGCAACCAGCTCCTGAAGCTCGCGCTCGAGCGGGGCGGCACCGACAACATCACGCTCGTCGTGGGGCGCGCTCGGCGCCTAACGCGGGATGGTGGGACGCGCTAGGCCGAAGACGCACGCGAACCGTCGCCGGCGACATCGTGAACGCGAAATGCTCGCGCACCTCGCGCGCGTCGCCGACCCGCTTGACGTCGAACGCGCCGTAGAGCATCGCGAGCACCATCTTCATCTCGAGGAGTGCCAGGGTCCGCCCGGGGCAGATCCGCGGACCCGAGCCGAACGGCATGTATGCCGACGGGTCGTGCGCGCCACCCGCGATCCCGCCGTCGATCCAGCGCTCTGGGCGGAACTTGGTGGGCTGGGCAAAGTGTGCGCTATCCATGGCCGGCACTCGGGTGAGCACGCCGACGAACGTTCCTTTCGGAACGGCGATGTCCCCGATCACGACGTCGCGCGTTGGCTCGACGAAGGTGAACGGAGCGACCGGGCGAAGTCGCATGGCTTCATTCGCCACCGCTCCCGCGAACGCGAGCCGGTCGGCCATCTCGATACTCGCTGCTACCCCGTCGCCGCCGATGATGGCGTCCACTTCGGCGCGGAGCCGCGTCACCGCGTCCGGCGCGTCGCAGAGATGATGAATCGCCCAGACGAGCGTGTTTGCCGTCGTGTCCTCGCCCGCCAGCAGCATCGTCATCGCGTTGCCGAAGATCACTTCGTCGGCGAACGGCCGGCCATCGGCATCCCGGGCCGCGATCATCGACTGAAGGAAGTTCGCGGGCCGTTCGGCCCGTGACGGATCGGCCGTCAGCCGTGCTCGCGCGTCCGCGATGCGAACGCCGAGCCACTCGCGAAGCTCCGCGAGCGCACGATCGAGGCGACGATCCGACGGCATGCGCAGCCATCGCCACGTCGGCACGAGCGAGATGAGCCGGCGTCCGAACGCCGGAAAGACGAGGCCGAGCTTACGCTGGATGACGTCATGGTCCTGTTCGATCGTGTTCGCGTCGTACCCGAACGCGAGCATCGTCGTGACGTCCACCGTGAAGCGTTTGAGCTCCTCGGCGAGGTCCAGCGTGGCACCCTCCGCGGCCTTGCGCTCCCAACGGCCGCGGAGGCGCCGCGTCACACCCTCGAGCGTCGGAAAGAAGCCGCAGAGATTGCGGTGTGATAGCGCTTCCACCGCCAGTCGCCGCTGCGGCCGCCACGCCGTTCCCTCGGCAGAGAAGACACCGGAGACGCCCATCTCCGCGAACACCGGCTCGACGTTGCCGAGTCGTCGATACGTTTCGGGGCGGGCACGCAGGATCTGCCCGGCGAGGACCGGGTCCGAGACCACGAGCACCGGGTGCGGCCCCATGTGGTACACGTACAGCGACCCGTACATCGCGGCCCACTGCTCGAGCACCAGGTGAAAGCGCTGGAGCTCGATCTGGAGCATGTTGCCGACCAGGGGCAAGCCGCGGGGACCCGGCAGATCCGCAATCCGCCGCCTAACGGCATGCTCGCCCGTCCGGTAGCACAGCGACGCGGTATCGGCCCAGAGCTCGCCGTCGCGCAGCTCGATCGGACACGCGACGAGACACTCGGGACCGCCGAGTCGCTGGCCGGTCGCGGCATCGAACTGCCAGCGATGGTTGCGGCAGACGAGGCGGTCGCCGTCGAGCTCTCCTTCGCCGAGCAGAGCACCCTGGTGCGGACACCGCCCCTGAAATGCGCGCAGTCCGCTCTCCGTCCGCGCGACGACGAGGTCGATGCCGTCGGCAGAGAGCGCGAAGGGACCAGCGCCACGAAGGTCAGTGAGCCGCGTCAGCCGGGTCCACACAGGCTGCCCTTCTACGGTCGATTGAGGACGGCCGAGAGCACGCGCTGCACGGCCCAGACGATCAGCGCTGGTTCATCCCGCGGTATCGCATGCGTCGTCTGGTTCGACACCACGACCGTCCCGTTCGAGACCGTCAGTGCCCACTCCTGAAGCTTCTTGACTCGGTGACGGAGGTCGGCCTGGAAGTGCGCGTTCGCGTCGTACGGAAGGCCTGACGGTGAGCCGAACGATTTCGCCGCGAGGAGCATGACCACCGGCACGTCGGGCGCGGGGGGAAGGTCACGCTGCGCGACGTCCCGGTCCATCAATCCACGAAACACGGCGAACTCTGCACGCACGCCCGGCGAGGATCGCTCGAAGATGGCGGCGAAGCTCGCCCAGAACGCGTCATACCCCGCTCGACCGGCACCAATCGCATCGAACGGCGCGATCTCGTCGGCCACGGATTGGGTAATGATCGGCCCCGGATCGACATACACGACGCCAGCGATTTCGCGTGGATGGTACCCCGCGAAGTATCGCATGAGGCTTGCGCCCCACGAGTGGCCGACGAGCACATATGGCGGTTCGGCTCCGATCTCCCGCAACAGCTTGCGAAGTCGCGTGGACACGTGGCGTGGTGTCGGCGTGACGCTGTCCCATGCCGATTGTCCGAGCCCGGCCCGATCGTACGCGACAACCGGCGCGGTGGCTGCCACCTGCGGGAGAACACTCCTCCAGGAGTCGAGCGTGCTGGCGGCGCCCGCCTCGAAGATCACGACCGGTTGGCCCGGCTTGCGCCGCTCGAGCCCGGAGGCCTGCACGCGTACGGGGCGGCCGTCGATCGCGACCAGCTTCGTCGTCGCCGGATTCGTCGAGCGCTGCGCCGTCGCCGGCGTGGTCCACGCCACCGATCCGACGAGCACGCTACCGATCACAAGCCGTGATGGCCGCATGAGCGCCTCCCCTGGAGCACGTTGGCCTTCGTCCCTGAACCCTGAGATAGCGCGGCCGGTCGTGCCTCGAAAGACCTCCGAGTGTGACGAACGGTCATGGGCTCGCTGTACACGCCAAATGACCAATCGAGCCTAACGCTACTGCACCGTGCCGCGGACGGCCCAGGCCCGCGCGACGAGGTCGATGGTGCCATTCGCGGAAACAGGCAGCGCGGAACGGATTCGTTCTCGTAGCGCGACGCGACGTTCCTCGTCGAGGCTCATGGCATAACCCGGGGCAGGGCCCTGACCCCCGAGGAACGGCCGCCAGTAGTCTTCGAAGTCCCGGAACGGTGTCGGCACATCGATCGGCCGGCACTCGACGTCGCGAAGGTGCGCCCCACGGAACAGCGACTCGAGCGCATCAGGATGACAGAGCGGGAACCGGCGCCCTTCGTCGAGCTCCACCGCGCGCGTGTCGAGCCCCACAGCGGCGTCCCAGAAGACGCGCATGAGTTGCATCTCGCCCGCGTAGTCCCACACATAGGCGGCCACGACGCCCCCACCGCGAACGACGCGCGCGATCTCGGCGAGACCGACACCCGGGTGCGGAATGAAGTTGAGCGCGAGACCCGAGGCAGCCACATCGACGGTCCGATCTGACTGCGGCAGCGCCCGCGCATCTGCCACGGTGAACGATGCGCGGGGATCGCGCACCTGAGCGCGCGCATACCGTATGAAGCCGAGCGAGGGATCGATGCCTTGAACGGACGCGGGCGCGGCGGTGTCGAGTATGACTTCGGTGAGCGCGCCCGTGCCGCATCCGACATCGAGCCAGTGGCTGCCCGCGGGCGCGGCCAGCCACGTCACGAACTGGCGCGCAACGAGCCGGCTCCAGCGTCCAACGTACGGCTCGTACGCGTCGCCGACTAAGAAGCAGCTATCAACCATCAGCCATCAGCCATCAGCCATCAGCCATCAGTCCGAAACGGCGGTAATTGGCGTCAGACCCCAGTTACGGCGAGCGTCGACGAACTTGCCGACTTTGCCCGACGCCATCAACCCAAAGAAAACGGCGAGCCTAGCGCAATTGCCTGCAGTGCAGTAGAAATAGGCCATGCCGTCGCGCGCACTTGGCGAATTCGAGCAACTGATCCTCCTCGCCCTTGTGGCGTTGCCGCCCGAGGAGTGCTACGGCGTTCCCATCCGCGAGCTGATCGAGCAGCGGACCGGACGCGCGCTCTCGGCCGGCGCCGTGTACACTGCGCTCGACCGCCTCACCGCGCGCGGATTCGTCTCCAGCGCGTTAGGCGAGCCGACGGCCGAGCGCGGCGGGCGGCGTAAGCGGATGTACCACCTCGAGACCGCCGGCGCTCGCGAGCTCGCTCGTTCCGTTCGAACGTTGCAAGGGATGTCGGAAGGCTTGCTGCCGCAGCTCGAGCTCCGTCTCGCCGGCACCACCGCTCGGTCGTCGGGCAAACGACGCTGATGCACCAGCGCACTCGGCTGCCCTGGCTCGCGCGGGTACTGGCCGCGCTCCTCATCGGCGACGATGCCGACGTCCTGCGCGGCGATCTCGAGGAGCGGTATCGGCGCCGAGTGGCGCAGGACGGTGATTCGCTCCGCCTTCGTGTCGCTGTCGTAAGCGATGCCGCCCTTTCGCTCGTTCACTGGTCGTGGTCGCGCGTCGGCCGTCGCTCGCCGGCGGCACGCATACCGCGCAACCAAGAGGGGATCATGACAACGATGGGCCCGGACCTCAGGCAGATGTTGCGCGGTCTCCGTCGTCGCCCGGGATACGCCGGGATGGTCGCGCTCACACTCGGACTCGGCATCGGCGCAACCACGACCATTTACAGCGTCGTCGATGCGATGCTCGTGCGGCCGCTGCCGTATCGCGATGCGGATCGTCTTGTCGTCATCGGGAATACGGTCCCTGGCAGCGAATGGCTCGAGGGTCGCGAGGGTTTGCAGCGCCTCGAAGTGATAGCGCTCCCCAACTTTCAGGACCTGCGCGAGCGCGTCAGCGGGTTGCGAGGCACTGCCGCGATCGAGCGGCGAAACTGGCTCTCGGCAACGCGCGAGGATGAACCCGAGATCCTCGACGTAGCGAACGTCGAGGCGGGATTCTTCGACCTGCTTTCGGTCAAGCCGCTGCTCGGGCGGCTCACGCGTGACGGCGACCAGGTCGGCGACGCAGGTGGCCAGTGGGGCACGGTCATCAGCTACGAGGGATGGCAGCGCCGATTCGGGGCCGACCCAACCATCATCGGCAAGAGCTTCCGGCAGTTCACGATCATCGGCGTGCTTCCGCGCGACTTCGTGCAGCCGGCAGCGCTCGTCGGGACGAACGTCGAGTTTTGGGTCCACCTCGATCCCAAGGATCGACGATACACCGACCGGCGTCGGCGCACGGTGATGGTGCTGGCGCGTCTCGCGCCGGACGTTCCGGTCGAGCGCTTGCGCCGTGACCTGTCCGTCGCGCAGACCCGGTTGGCCGCCGAGCGGCCGGAGGGCAACGTGTCGCGCGACGGCGGCTCGTTAGGTGCCGGGATCAACTCACTCCGCGACGCCACGATTGGAGCCGGGGGACGGCCCGTGCTCATCTTCTTCGGTGCGGCGTTGCTGCTGCTCGTGCTCGCGGGGACGAATGCCGCGAACCTCCTCATCGTGCGCGGTCTCGAGCGCGACGGCGAGCTGTCGCTTCGGCGGGCACTCGGCGCCGCTCGGACGCGCCTCGCCGTCAGTCTGGTGGCCGAGAGTCTGACGCTGGCGCTTGCGGGTGGTGTCGTCGGGCTCGGCATCGCCGCCGCCGGCGTGGCGGCGTTTCGTCGGCTCGGCCCTCAGGCGATCCCGCGAATGAGTGAGGTCGCGGTGAACTTCCGGATCGTCGTCGCCGGTATTGTCCTGTCGACCGTCGTCGGCGTTCTCGTCGGCGTCATCCCGGCCATCCGGTCGAGCGGCGCGGATCTTCTCGCCAACCTTCGCTCGTCGCTGACGGCGTTCTCTCCGAGAGGAACACGGCTTCGCACATCGCTCGCGGCGACACAGCTCGCGCTCGCGCTCGTGCTCGGCGTGGGCGCAAGCCTGCTGTTCCGCTCCTTCGTTCAGCTCCGCAACGAGCGGCTCGGGTTTGAGCCGAATGGACTGGTGGCCTTCACCGTTGCGTTCAAGAACGCGCGTCCGTGGGAAACCTGGGACCAGGTGCTCGAAGCGGTGGGGCGACTTCCGGGAGTAACGGCCGTTGGCGGTGCGTCGAATCTGCCGTTCGAGGGTCCACAGCTGATGCTGAGTCTCAAACCGGCCGACGAGACGCGCGAGGCGTCGCTGGCAGCCGTTGCCGGCTATGCCGTGAACCCGACGTACTTCGCGACGGCGAAGATCCCGGTGCTGCGAGGCCGGACGTTCGACTCCTCGGACCAGCCCGATTCACGCAAGGTCGTGATCATCAACGAGCGATTTGCGCGGATGACGTTCGGCGACCGGGATCCGATCGGGCAGGTGCTCAGAGTTCAGGAAGACTGGATGCAGGGAGCGCAGTACGAGGTGGTGGGCGTGGTCGGTGACGTCGTACAGGCGCGAGTCGAGGACGGGATGCTGCCGGCGTTCTACCGGCCGCACACACAGATGCCTGCGGCGATGAGCGTGCTGGTCGCGTCTCGTCGCGACGTCGCGAGCCTCGCGCCCGAGATTCGGCGCTCGCTGGTCGACATCGGGTTGTGGAGCGCACCCGTGGTCGGGATGTCGTCGATGCGCGAGCGCATCGGCGCATCATTCTCGACGCCTCGCTTCCAGCTCTTGCTCATCGGTACGTTCGCGGGCGTTGCCGTGCTGCTCGCCGGCATCGGCCTGTATGGGACGCTCACCTACACTGTCCGCTCGCGCACCAGAGAGCTCGGCATCCGCATGGCGATGGGTGCGAGCCAGCGGCAGGTGTTCGAGCTCGTCCTGCGACAGGGCGTGCGTGTGCTCGTCGGCGGGCTTACGGTCGGGCTGGTCGGCGCGGCCGGCCTAACGAGACTCCTGCAGGGGTTTCTCCACCGCGTCAGTCCGATCGATCCGCTCGCCTTCGGCGCCGCGCTACTGGTTCTCGTGGTGGTTGTGTTGGCTGCGGCGCTGCGACCGGCGGGTCGGGCTGCCCGCGTGGATCCGATAGCGAGTATGCGGGCGCACTAGTGAGGTGTGGGCGGCCCGGGTCGTTCCCCACGCGGCGGGAGTGCGGCCTGTCCGGGCGCTGGTAGCCGTTCTTCGAGAAGGCGCGCCGTGAACCGTTGGGCTTCGCCGAGCCGCTCGACCTCGAGCGCGATCGTATCGATCGCGGACTCGAGGTTGGCCAGCCGACGCTCGGCGTCGCCGGGCGGCAGGGCCGGTGGCCGCGGCCGCGCGAGCCACTTCCCCCAGGCGTAAGCCGCCGACCACGCGACCGACGCGACGGAGACGAAGAATGCGACTGCCATGGCGGCGTCGGATCCGATTGCCATTCGCTTCCTCCACGAAAAAGGCGCTGCCGCCCCGACGGCAGGGCGGTCACTCGTTCTACAGGAACTCGTCGCCGTCCAGATCGCGATACGCAGCAATCGCGCATTCGAGGCGATGGCGCCACGCCTCCGCCGGCAGTCCACGGCGCCAGAGGATGATTGGGAACGTCAAGTTCCGCACGACGCAGCGACGGTAGTCCAGCCAGAGCTCTTCGAAGGAGTAATCAGTGACGCCGCAAGCGCCCAATCGGTGATGATACAATCGGAGCAGGGGATGCTCGGCATCCTGGCGAAGGGTCGAGCTCCAATGCAGCGCAATCATGAACGCCAGATCCCGAGCGCCGACATCGACGTGCCAGAGCTGCCAGTCAACGAGGTATGGAAGGCCCGTTCCGGAGCGGGGAAAGAGAAAGTTCCACGTGTGTGCGTCACCGTGGGTTACGGTGAGAGCCCGGGAATCGATGAGGCGGAGCCAGGGAGCGAGTGACGAGCCGAAGACGGTCTCGAGCAGCCGATGGTCTTGCGGAGGCAGCGTATCGCCGAGCGCCTCGAGGAAGCTCGGCAGCTGGCTACCGATGCCATCGACCATCCCGACGAGGCTCGCGTGGGTGTGCAGCGCCCCGACGTTCGTTCCAAGCGTCGGCGCTTCCCACCAGTGCGCGTGTACATGCGCGAGGGCCGAGACCGCGCCTTCGGCCTCGAGGCGGGATGGTGGATCTGGCCACGGCGGGTTCGTATGCGTGGAGCGAAGGTCCTCCAGAACGAGCCATTGCGGCCCGGTTGATGAGGGCGCAGCCGCGACACAATGAACGATCGGTGGTGAGCCCAAGTCGGGGGCGAGCTCTCTGTAGAACTTCAGCTCAGGCAGTCCCTTGTCGGGAGCCGGCGTGCTCTCGAGCGGCCACTTCACCATCACACTGGTTGGGAGTTGCGGCGCGTGCTGACTGTAACTGACAGTCGCGAATGCGAGGTTCGAGACCGTCGTCTGTAGGCGGTGCGTGATGTCGAGGCTGGTGACGGCACCCTGAGAGAGTGCGCCTGCCTCTCGCAGCATCGCGGTGAATCCGCGAGGAGTCAGGTCGGGCTGTCTCAAGCGGTGTCCAGCACGGCCAGAACTCGGTGGGCGCGTTGTTGCGGAGTGCCGCGGACCTCTACGACCGGGACAGCAAAAGGCCATGCCCGATCAAGAGGACGGCAAAGTCTTCGATGGTAGGCGGGTCCCAAACTCATGTCCGGCATCGGCGAGGAGATGGTACGGTTCATCGATCGCCGTGAACCCATGCAGTCGTGTGACCAATTCGTGCAGCAGCGTCGACTTGCCTGTTGCATGGCTTCCGGAAATGGCGATGCGCATTGGTCGCTCTGCAGCATACGTTAGGCGCCGGCGTGCCGGACGGAATACTCCAGTCCCACCGTCCCTGTTGTCTTGTACACTCTGCTGCTCACGAGTTGCAACGATGTCCGCTGCGACCGCGGCGGCAACAACGGAATGCCACCGCCCAACACCACGGGGATGACGCCGACCTCGATCGTGTCCACCAGTCCGAGGTCGAGTAAGCTCCGGAACAGCGACCCGCCGCCGAACAACCAGATGTCCTTCCCAGTGCCTGCGCGCAGGCGCGACACCGCGCCGCCTACATCCTCGGAGATGATGGTTACCCCTGGGTAATCCGCCTGCCGGAGCGTCCGCGACACCACTACCGTCGTAGTCCCAGGTGTCGAGCCTCCGCCACCCTGGGCGTGGATGGTCTCGAACGTCCGCCGCCCCATGAGGAACGTGTCGAAGCGCTCCATCATGGCTCCGAAGTCGATCTCCGGGTCCATCACGATCCAGTCGGCTTCGCCGTTCGGCCCGGCGATGTACCCGTCCAGGCTCATTGCGACGGAATAGACGATTCTTCGCATCCCGCGCTCCTTTCGCCTCTATTGCCTTGGGGGTTCGTAAGCGTCAGGGTGCCGAGTTCGTGGCGAGGCACGTGTGGTACTCGTGGATGGCGGCCGCGTAGGCGGCGTGCGCTGCCGCGACGGCCGCCGCGGAGTCGCCGGGGACAGCCAGTGCAGCGTGTGCGCGAGCGATCAGATGCCCGCACGATGCGGCCCCGCCCCGTGGGCGCTCCGCACTTCCGGGCGCGGGGGCTGTGCGTAGCGCGACGCAGCCGACGAGGAGAACTACCGCGGCCGCTGGTCCTAACGCGGCGCGCCAACGGGTGAGTGTGGTCTGTGTCATACGCCCGTACACAAACGGAGTGCAGATTCGTACGCCTACACCAATCCTACCGGCGGGACGGATTTGCGTGCAACCAGCCACCAGAACGAGGTCGGCTCCCCATCTTCGTCGGCGGTTTCCAGCGTCAGGGCCTCTACGGTGAGGCCGGCAGCGTCGACGAGTTGACGGTTGGTTGCCGAGTCATAGCCGCTCCCGCGCGGGAACGCCTGCGTCAGAAGCGTGGCGAAGCGAAGCCGTTCTTCCTGGCGCACGCCGAGCGCCCAGGCGGCGTGTTGTTCCGCGATCAGGTCGTAGCTGCGCGCTACGATATTTTTGGGATTGACGCCGCGGTCATCCATGGAGCGATCGAAGGGGCCAGTCACTCACGCCCGCCCTAGCCGTCGATTGTGGCCGAAGCGCTCACGCGAACCGGCCCGACACGGGCCAGGTAGGCCTCGAACTCTCGGTCGAGCGCCTCGCGTCGCGCACGCCAGCTCTCGCGCAGTGCTGTCTCGTCGGCGACCTGCCAGTATGCCGGGGAGAGAAGCGGCGCGGCGCGCTCCACCGCGAGGAGGACGACCGCGGTCACCGGGTAGGTGGCTTTCTCCTCGCCGAACACGCGTCGCGTGGCCTCCGCGTAGATGGCGGTGCCCTCCAAGTGCAGCTCGGCCCTTCCGAAGAAACGGTATCCGCGCCGCGAGAGCTGCTCCACCACATTGATCTCCATCCACGGCGAGTGCCCGAGATTCGCGCGGGTGCCGGGAGAGGCGATGTCGAGGAAGAACAGATGGGCGTCATCCCAGACGCGGATGGTGCCCTTGGGTGACAGGTTCGGCCGCCCCTCGGGCGTCACGGTGGCGGCAAAGCAGAGGTGAGCGGCCTGGATCACCGCTCGCATGTCGGGAGTGAGCATCGGTCGGCTCCGGAACAATCGCTCTTGAGCTTTACTCCTTCAATCGCCCGGGCGGAAGCGGAGTGAGCACGACGATCGCGCGATGCGGGTCGATGTCGTCGTGGACGCAGGCTCCACTAGCGACTCCTCAGCGCCGTTTTCTTCCACAAGGGTGCGGCCAGCGAGGCCCGTTAGGCATCTCTGAGCGTCACCATCGGATCCACTCTCGCGGCACGCAGGGCGGGAACGAAGCACGCCAGCAGCGCGACGAGGGCAAGGAAGATCGTTACCCCGCCAAACGTGACAGGGTCGGTTGCGCTCACGCCAAACAGCAGCTCGGTATCGAGCGGCAAGCTCGCCAGCGCGAGTGTCACCACGATGCCCAGCACCAGCCCTACACCAAGCCCATACGCTACGAGCACCATCCCCTGAGTCACGATCAGCGTGAGGATGTCGCTCCGCAGCGCACCCAACGCCATCCGGATGCCCACCTCGCGAGTGCGTTGCGCGACCGAGTACGACACGACGCCATAGATGCCGATCGCGGCGAGGAGCAACGCCAGGAGACCACAGGCACCGACCACGAGCCCTGCGAGCCGGAACGGGTAGAGCGTCACGTCGAAATGCTCGTCGAGCGTCTGGACGTCCGTCACCGGGATCGTCGAGTCGAGTGACCGAATGGCCTGCCGTACGGCTGACGTTAGGCTCCGCGGGTCGCCAGCCGTGCTGACCAACAGGGTCATCCGCCTCCGATGGGATTGCTGCAAGGCGAGCGCGAAGAACGGTCGCACGTCCTTCTGCAGCGATTGCCACGCGTCGTCGCGAATCACGCCCACGATCTCACACCACTGCTTCCCTGTCACGTCGTCCTCGTACTTGGTGAGACGCCTGCCGAGCGGGGACGCGGTGCCCGCGAGGTAGCGACGCACGAAGACCTCGTTGACGATCGCGACACACGGCGCCCCGTCTCGATCGCGAGCGTCGAAATCGCGACCCTGCACGAACGGCACGCGCATGTTCGTGAAGTAGTGCGGCCCGGCAATGCTGGCGTCGATCTCCATGTCTTCGCCCGGGCGCGCGGCGTAACCGTCGACCTCCGTCCCACGCCGCTGCCGACTCATGAAGCCGCCCGGCATGCCCTCGACCAGACTCACGGCTTCTACGCCCGGCAACGGCGCGAGCGACTCGGACAAGCGCTCGTAAAACCGCTGCGCGTCAGCTCGCGTGTAATCCGATTCGTCGAGGACGATGGGCGCGACCACCATGTTCTCGGACTGGAACCCAAGCCGAGTGGGTCTCACGTTCTCCAGACTCCGCAGCGCCAGCCCCGCGCCGATCAACAGCAGGACCGAGCAAGCGACCTGCGCGATCAGCAACCCGGTGCGTACGCGCGACGTGCGATAGCGAGGCGTGACAGCACTCGCCTCGTCCCTCAGGACGGTGGACACGGCGGCGTTCGCACTATGCAGCGCCGGCGCGAGCCCGAGCAGGAGTCCGACGGCCATCGACACCGCGAGAGTGTACAGCAACACGCCCCAGTCGATCGGCACGTCGATCGCGACGCGGATGCCTTCCGGCAGCGCGGGCATGAAGGTCATCACGAGACGCAGCCCCCAGAACGCCAGCACGGCTCCGATGACGCCGGCGATCAGGGACAACAGCACACTCTCCGTGAGCAGCTGGCGGATGATCCGCCCGCGTCCGGCGCCTAACGCCACGCGAACCGCGATCTCATGTCGGCGGACGACCGCGCGCGCAAACAGCATGCCCGCGAGGTTCATCCCTGCGATGAGCAGCACGAGATCCACCACCACGATTAGCAGCCCCACGACCGCGAAGGCAACGCCGCGCATGGCGGGATGGACGCGCGTCTCCTTCTCCGGAAGAACCGAGACAAAGAGGTCGCGCGCCGAGTCGCCTTCACCCGATCGCCATTCGTCCGGATGCGCGATGCGCAGCTGCTGTGACAGCAGCTCGATACGGGCTCGGGCGTCGTCGATCGTGACCCCCGGCTTGAGGCGACCGACGAGCGTCACCCACTTGCTGTCGCGGGTCAGCATCCCTTGCCCACGCCTCGGGTCCAACAGGGGCGCCACCATGGCCGGCACCCAGACTTCGCTGGCCCACCCGCGGAACATCCCGGTGTACTGCGGCGGCGCGACTCCAACCACCGTCACCGGCTGGTTGTTGATCGTCACCGATGTGCCGATCACGCCGGGATCCCCGTTGAATCGCCGCTGCCAGAGACCGTGGCCGATGACCACGACCGGATTGCGGCCCGGCACCAGATCCTCTTCGCTCAGGAACGTTCGGCCGCGAAGAGCCCGAACGCCCAACACATCGAAGTAGTTGCCCGACACGACTTCGCCCCACACCTGCTCGATGTCGGTCGCCCCGCCGAGCTTGAACTGGTAGCCGAGACCGTAGGCGGCGAGTCCCGTGAAAACTTCGTTCCGCTCACGGAACTCGAGGTACGTGGGGTACGACGAGGTCTGGTACGGGTTCTGGCGATCGCCCGTGTAGATCTCGACGAGCTGCTCCGGTTTCGACACCGCGCGCGGGCGAAGCAGGATCGCGTTCGCCACGCTGAAGATCGCCGTGTTCGCGCCGATGCCCGCCGCCAGCGAGAGCACCGCGATCACGGTGACGACCTTGCTCTTCCACATCATCCTCGCGGCGTACCGGAGGTCGTTGAGAAGGATGTCCATTGGGGTTACTCGGTCCCGGCTGAAGCTCCGAACCTAGCGCACCTCGGCCACGAAAAATTGAATCCGTGAAACCCGCTGCTCCAGTGACTCGAGTGCCGATCTACGGAAAAACCAGTTGACAAATCGCGCGCCGTCCTCAATTCTACGGAAGAACCAGTAGATGGAGCGAGGATGGACGAGATTTACTTCCCGCCACGCGAGCTCGCAGTGATGAGCGTCCTCTGGCGGCTCGGTTCGGCCAGCGTGTCCGACGTCCGCGACGCCCTCGAAGAGGACCTCGCCTACACCTCTGTGTTGTCCGCGCTTCAGACGCTGGAAGAAAAGGGCTATGTACGGCACGAGGCGGAAGGTCGTGCGTACCGCTACTTCCCGACCGTCGGTGCCGATCGCGCCGGGAAAAGCGCGTTGGCGCGCATCCGCGACGCGATCTTTCAGGGCTCGGCCGAGCGGATGTTCGCGCAGATGGTCGCCGACAAGCGGCTGGGACGTCGTGAGCTCGAACACATGCGACAGCTCCTCGCCGAGCGGCTGGAGGAGAAGCCATGATCGCCTGGATGCTTTACAGCGCCCTCGTGGCGATGGTCCTGGCCGCTGCGGCGCACGCCGCTGAGTGGCTCGCGAGACTCGTCGGCTACCGCGTCCGGTGGATCTGGGCTGGCGCCATGGCCCTAACGGTCTTTCTCTCGGCGTCGGCCGTGCTACGCGGCGCGAGACCAGATGCGCTTGCAACGCTGTCGTCCTTAACAATCGACGGAGGCAACACCGGCCGCAGCGAAGCGGATGCGTCGTGGCGCCGCGCACTGAGCACACGCGTCGAGGCCCTTCGCCATTCGCTCGATGCGCCGTTACGCGGTGCCGATGCGGCCGTGAACCGCGTCCTTCCTCCGGCAGCGAACGTCTACGCCACGTTGCTCTCCGCGCTCATCAGCTTCGGGCTCGTGCTTATCTCGATCGGCGTCGGCCGGCGCTTCCGGCGCGCTCGGCGCGAGTGGCCACGGGACATGATGCAGGGTGTCGGCGTGCGCGTTGCGCCTCGTATCGGTCCCGTGGTCATCGGGTTCGTGCGTCCGGAGATCATCGTGCCGCGCTGGCTCCTCTGCCGGCACGCCGACGAGCAGCGGCTGGTCGTGACCCACGAGGACGAACATGTTCGCGCCCGCGATCCGCTTCTGCTCGGCGTTGCGTGGAGTGCGGTGATCGTCGCGCCGTGGAATCCGGCGCTCTGGTACATGCTGTCGCGTCTGCGTCTCGCAGTCGAGCTGGATTGTGACGCGCGCGTGCTTCGCCGCGGTGCCCTGCCGCGGTCGTATGGGTCGCTCCTCATCGACGTCGCACAGCACGCGTTGCCGCTTCGGTTGAGCGCCGTGGCGCTCGCCGACGATTCGTCTCACCTCCGTCAGAGGATCCTCGCGATGACACCCACAGTCCCACGCTTCGCGAGAGCGCGCGCTGCGCTTGCGGCGACGTTCGCGTTTGCAGCCGTTCTGATCGCCTGTGAAGCAACTCCGCCCGATCCTTCAGAGAGTGAACTCACGGACGTCGCGTCCGCGCAGCACGTGACGCGCAAGCTGGCCGAGGCCGCGCGTGCCGACACCACCAACGTTCAAGCGGCTACCAGCGCACCAGCGGCAGTCGCCGAAGCGCGCGCACTGCCGAGCAAGGTGCGTGGAACAGTCCACGTCGACACCGTAACGAACGGTGGTGAGCCGAACCGAGTCGAGATCAGAGTAAAGGTGCCGGCACCTCTGACGCCCGAGAGTGACTCAGGCCTCACACAGCGCGGTCGGCCGACGTTTCAAGGGCTCATCTTCATCGACGGCGTTCGCGCCACCGAGAGCGACATGAAGGCGCTCGACAAGTCGCGGATCGAGGCTGTCGACGTCTTCAAGGGTCCCGCTGCCAAACTGCTCTATCCCGACCCGAAGGCTGCGGAGGGCGTCATCGAGATCAGGACCAAGCGCGGCGCTAACTGACCGTGTGCGAACACACGCCGACATCAACTGTCGACGTTCTTCTCGGGCTCCTCCTACTCAGGCGCTGGGCTCGAGCAGTGCCCGGGCGAACTCGTCTGCCGACGTGTATCGATCTGCAGGCGAGCGCTCGAGTGCTTTCATGATGACCGCCTCGAGTGCCGGGGTGACGTCCGGTCGCTCTGCCGTCAGCGACGGAGGCAATGCGTGCGTCCCTCGCCCACGGTCTCCGGGACGCCCCTCGGGTAGGGCCGACGCTTGCTCAGCATCTCATAGAGCACGGCGCCGAGCGACCAGAGGTCGGTGCGGTGATCCACCGTCTTCGGTCGGTGCGTCGGTCATACGTCGCCGAGCTCGCGGTTGAGCCACGCGCGCGCCATGGTCCAGTCACGCTTCACCGTGGCCGGCGATGTGCCTAACGCCTCGGCCGTCTCCTCCACGCTCATCCCACCGAAGAAGCGGCATTCCACCACGCGTCCGTAACGCTCGTTGACGCCGGCGAGCCTATCGAGGGCTCGTCGAGCGCCAGCAGCTCATCGCTGCGCGAGATGGCCATGGCGACCGCATCGTCCAGCGGCTCGGTGGCGAGGCCGCCGCCACGTTTCTCGGCGCGTCGCGCCACCGCGTAGTCGATCAGGATCCGACGCATGGCTCGCGAGGCGGCAGCGAGCATACAGGCGCGACCCGGCCAGCGGACGTGTTCGAGCTTGGCCAGCTCGAGGTAAGCCTCGTGCACGAGCGCCGTGGTGCCGAGGGTGTGTGCCGTCCGCTCGCCGCGAAGGTGGCGATGGGCGACGCGCTTCAGCTCCTCGTAGACCGCGGGGAAGATGTCGTCCAGCTCGTCGATCGCGCCACCTGGTGGCAGTGGAAGGCAGATCATACGAGCGGGTCCGACAGCGCTCAAGATCGGCGATGAGCCGTTTCGCTGGGGTTTTCGGCTTTGTCCGTTATTCCCGCCGGTATCCGTGTTCACTCTTGGACCTCACCCCGGAGATCGACATGCGCCAGCGCCACTTATTGCTCGCGGGCGTCGCGGTGGCTTTGACCGCGGCCTGCTCCCCAAACCCGGAGCCGCCCACCGCAACCGTCCAGACGTCATCCGCCCACGCCGCGCACGGCTCGGCCAACCGCTTCAACAACGGTGAGCTGACGGCGGCGCAGAAGCAGGCGATCGCGGACGTACGGAATGCTTCGCAGCGCTTCCATGACATCGCGATCGCTACGGCAACCATCGCGCAGGGCGGCGGGGGGTACACGAATCAGTTCCCCGCGGGATGCGCCGCGTCGCCTGACGGAGCGCAGGGATTCCATTACCTGAACCCGGGGTTGGTCGACGCGAACGTTGAGCTGTTGCGTCCCGAGCTGGTCATGTACGAGCCGGGTCCGAACGGCCAGATGAACCTCGTGGGCGTGGACTACATCGTTCCCCTCGAGCTGTCCGCGACCCCGCCGACGCTGCTCGGTGTCCCGTTCGCGCCACTCGGACCGCCGCTCAACGTCTGGGCGCTGCACATCTGGGCATGGCGTCCGAATCCGAGCGGCATGTTCGCTCCCTGGAACCCGAAGGTGAGCTGCGAGTTCGCGGGGCAGTAGCGCTCGCGGAGCGGCGCCCGGGCGTTTGCAGTCAGCGGCTCGTGATCCTCGCCGCCCGGCGTCGCTGACGTTGCGAGTATCGACTACAAGGGGCCGAGTTTCCTCGGCCCCTTGTTCTTATGCTAGGCTACCGACGTCGGTTCGACATTGCGGTTGGTCCGGAAGACGTTGTGCGGATCCCATCGAGCCTTGATCCGCGCCAGCCTCGGGAGCGCCGCACCGAGCGCCGCCTGCGTACGCTCGGCGCCTTCGTCCTCGGTGAGGAAGTTGATGTACGTCCCGCCGGTCGAGAACCGTCTCATGTCGTTCCATGCCTGCCTGGCCCACGCGATGTTCGCCGCGTCGTCGTCCGGCCGTTCCCACGAGGCATTGATGATGAGCAGGTGGTGCGCATCACGGTTGCCAACGGAACAATGACCGTCATCGAGCTGGGTCAGGGCGCCTCCCATCTGAAACAGCGTCACGGCAGAGTAAGGCGATCGCATTCGCGCGGCATGCTCGATGACCTTCTCGCAGAGCACCGGCTCGACGCACGGCAGGTACTCGCTCTTCCAGTAATAGCGACGGCCCTTGGGCTGTGTGGCGTCGAGCAGCGATTGCATCTGCACATACGTCCGGCGGATCAGGACGTCACCGATCGGCTTGCCAAACGACTTGATTGGGGCGACGGCGTTCTCGCCTTCGTCTGGATTGCCCGTGTGACAAGCAAGGAATCCTACGATCGGCCTGCCATGCCAGTCCTTCGGAAGCCACGGTGCAGGAGGCGCCGGGCGTATGAACGCGACGAGTGTGAGCTCCCGCGGGGCCTCCGCGGCAAGCGTCCTGTACAGCTCGAGCACCCCCGGCGCTTCGCTGGCGGGCCACGCCACCGCCCCTCCGACGATCTCGGGCCCGACGGGGTGGAGCATGTAGTCGATGCTCGTCACCACGCCGAAGTTCCCGCCACCGCCCCGCAGGGCCCAAAACAGATCGGCGTTCTCATCGCGGCTCGCGCGCACCAGTCGTCCCTCGGCGGTGACGACATTCATGCCGACGACATTGTCGGCGGTCCAGCCCCATCGCCGCGTCAGGTACCCGATCCCGCCACCAAGCGTTAGGCCTGTGATGCCCGTGAGGGAGATGAATCCGAGAACGGTCGCCAGTCCGTGCACCTGTGTTTCCCGATCGACCTCGCCCAGAAGGCAACCACCCTGTGCGTGGGCGACTCGACGATCCGGATCGACCCACACCCCACGCATGAGCGACATGTCGAGCATGAGCGCGCCGTCCGCGACCGCCAGGCCGGCGATGTTGTGCCCGCCGCACTTGATGCAAAGCAAGAGGTCGTGTTCACGCGCAAACCGCACGCATTCGATCACGTCGGCGTTGCCAAGGCAGCGAACGACCATGGCAGGCCGTCGGTCGATCATGGCATTCCAGACGGTTCGGGAATCTTCGTAACCCGCGTCGTCTGCCGTGAGCACCGGTCCGCGGATCCGCGGCTTCCAGCTCGTGACGAGGTCTTGCTGCAGGTCGATCTCCCGGCCCTCCACTGTTCTCGCTTTCATGGTGGCCTCCCGTCCGATCATTCCTAACGTCGCGTCGACATCGTCGTCATGAGGGCCTCGAGGCCTCGGCGCGGGCCTTGAGCGCTGCGTTCAGCGCGTCGTGGCTCGACTGCACGCGGGAGCCGAGCGTCAGCCCGAACAGCGGTGCGAGCAGCCCGTGGACGTCCTCCAGGTGTGTTACGCGCACCTGCCCCGGCGCGACTGGCTCGATCTCGAAGCGCCGGTATCCCTCGAAGAACCACGGCGCCACCACGTGGCCGCGCCATGTCAGCAACGCATCCGGCCGCGCCTCCTCGATTGTCGCGGTGAGGTCCATCGGCCGGCGACCCGGTAGCGCGAGCCGCAGGTGGACCTGCTCCCCTGGCTGGAGGCTGCCAGTGAGCCGCGGGATTTGCGGGTTCCACTCCGGGTAGCGGTCCAAGGCCGTGAGCGTCTCCCAGACGCGAGCCGCGGGCGCGTTGACGGCGAACGTCGTTTGGTAGACCGGCATGGTGCGCTCCTCGCCTGCTATCAACATCTCACACGCGTTCCGCTAGTGGCCGCGACTCACTTTAAGGAAACACGGACGTGCCGAGCGCTCAACCCAACGACTTGAATGCGCCGGCGGCCCCGGCCGCCGGTTGCGATTCCGTTGGCTGCTCCATTTCCACGCTGCGATTTGCCGACCCGTCGCGAAGGACCAGCCACGCCATCATCCCAGAACCGAGATCGACAAGGGCGTGTAGTGCGATCGCTGGCCAGAGGGAACCGAAGATCGCCACGAGCAGCGTGAAGAGCCCGCCGACGATCCCCGTGCGGAGGACGCCATTCCATCCCTGGTACGCATGCCCAAGCGCGAAGCATGAAAGGGATAGCGCCGCGGCGCCCCACCAACCGAGCCACGGGGATAAGGCCCAAATGAAGTAGCCGCGATACAGAAACTCCTCGCAGAACCCGGCGCTCAGCGACACCACACCGAACCGATACAGTTCTGGCCGCGTGTGTGGTAGGACGGTAGTGAGCGTTGCGGT
>Ga0075421_100001548_pt1 | contig 27045 bp, 16 predicted proteins | sample SoiMetdeltSBSDD5_FD_75292 | JGI IMG/M metagenome (GOLD analysis project Ga0075421, IMG submission 75292) | Bulk soil microbial communities from a Populus tree surrounding site in Tennessee, USA - Soil MetaG P. deltoides SBSDD5 | ecosystem: Environmental > Terrestrial > Soil > Tree plantation... | reverse complement strand
GACGTCACCTCGGCGCCCGGCACCTCGCCGGAGGACATCGTCGAGCGGCACGCCGTCGTGTACGGCGTGGTGTTCGCCGACACGCCTCCGCTGCCCGCGCCCGCCGTACTCGACACCGACAATCTGCAGCAGCCGGTGCTGCCAGGGCCCGCCTCGCCGCCGGCGGCGCTTGGATTCCAATTGGCATGGGACCCACCCGGAGTCGGCGTCCCGTCGATGCCGTGGCCCCCTAATGCGACCACTCCGCCGCCGTCCGAAGCCTTCGGCTACCAACTCGAACGGCGTGAGGTCGACACCGGCGGAGCATTTGGGCCGCTGGATCCGACCGCCGGTCCCGTGGCGGTCTTCGGTCTGCGGGGCACCGGTGGTGACCCACCGGCGCTTCGGCCAGGAATCGACTTGGAGACGGCGTTTCCCGAGTCCGGACCCGCCACATCACCCACCGGGACACGGATGACCTACGAGGACCCGCTTGCCAGGGCGCGTGCACCGTCTCCGCCGCCGGGCAGCAGGCACCAGTACCGGATTTACACCGTTGACGCGCTGGGCCGTCGATCCATCGACCCCACCGAGGGATCGATCGTGCGCCTGGAGAAACACCAGCCACCACCGCAGCCCGTCGGTCCGCCCACCCCGTCGCCGAACGACGTCGGCACCGGAGTGCGGGCCCGTGTGCTGCAGGCGCTCGACGCCGATCTCTCCACCGCCGACCGCGCCTTGCTGGGATCGAGCGACAACGCGGTCGTCATCGAGTGGGGATGGACGGACTACGAACGCGCGGCCGATCCACATGCGCGGGAGTTCCGCGTGTATTGGCAGCCACTCGCGCCGGACCTGGTGTACGGCAGGGTGACTGGTACCGCCGCATACACCGCCGGCCAGTACGAGATGGCCGCCGAGTTCGATCGGCCACTACCAGCCGACGCGTTACGCGGCCGGTATGTGAGCCTGCCTGACTTCCCGTTCATGGTCGCCGGCCACCCTGACGGCCAATCGTTCACCCTGCGAATCGCACCGAACGGGAACGAGCCGCAGCGGGTTCCCGCCGCTGCCGACATCATGTTCCGGCCCCGGCTCGACGGCAGCGAGTTGCGGCCACCTGCGTGGGCCGAGCGGTCCGCGGTGATTCCGATCGGTGCCGCCGACACCTACCAGTTCGTGTTCCGTGATCGTCTGACGCTCGATGCCGACCAACCGCGAGCCCGCGTCTGGGTGGGAGTGAGTGCCGCGGATGCGGAGTCCTATGTGGACGACGTACTGCCCGCAGCCGTGGCCCACGGCGGCCGCAATGGAAACGAAAGTGCCATCGTCGCAGCCGAAGCGGCCGCCCGGTATCTCGGGCGTCCCGAATTCACCGTCCCGCCACCGCTTCCCGTAGTCCCCGAGGAAGTCACCGATGAACCCGCGGGTGAAACAGTGACGATCCAGCTCGACCTGCCCTCGCTGCTGCCGTCGGTTCCCACAGGCAGCACGTACACCCTTGATCGGCTGAACCTCGACGAGGTGCTCGGCTGCATCGGAGTCAATCCCGACGACACGATACGGGCCGTCCTGCCCGACGGGTCATCGACGAGCTACGCCTTGGCCAACCCCACAGACCAACAACACATGATTGATCAAATCCGCACGGGTACACCGGCACTGGTGGAGAACCGGTTCCTGATGGACTTCGTAATGCGGTTCGCCACGGATCTCGAGACGATGTGGGCGCCCGCAAGCCTGACCTCGTTTCCCTTCGGTCCGGTCACAGACACGCTGCCGGCCAAGGCGGCGCGCTACCTGCACCGGATCCGGCTGGTCGACGCCGCGGGCCACATCTCGGCCGGAGGGGCGATCGCTCCGCAGGTCGTCAGAACGGCGTCGCTGCGCTCGCCCGCACCGCCGCAGCTCGAAGCGGAGTACCTCGATGACCAGCTCGTGGCGAGGATGCGGATCCGTGACACCGTCGATGTCTCATGGGTGCTGCTGTTCGTCAGCGACCAGGACGATGCCCGCGGAGTGTCCCAGCTTCTGCGGCTGCCCAACGCCCGCGACCGCCTTCCTGACGATGGGCTTCGCCTCCGATTGCCGCAGGGCAATCTGCTCGAACCCTCGGTTGTGCTGAATGCTCGAGGCGGCGAAGAGGATCCACCGGATCGGGTGCTGACCACGCCGCTGCCAGCGGATGCCGATCAGCAGGTAGCGCTGTGGGCCGTGACCGTGACCCGCGATGGCATCCCGTCACGGTGCACCGGTCCTCTGAGCGTGACCGCACCGCCCGCGGTCCTCCTCGCGCCTGCGGTGAGCGTGACCCGCGGCGGCGGAGTCGATGCTGTGCAGTGGTCCACCGTTGCGGCGCCCGCGTTGCTCGCGATCGAGGCCAGCCTCGACAACGGCGGCACATGGCGCCAGGTCAGCCCATGGCTTGCGGCCGGTGTTGCGTCCTACCGGGTGCCTGCGCCCGACGGCGAAGTCCGCTACCGCTCGACGGTCCGAGCCGACCGTGGCCGCCGTGCGACCGGAGTCGAGGCGGTGGTGGTGTGATGGTCAGCTTCCGCGCTCCCGTATCCGGTGGTGGATGGTCGTTCACCGCGGCCTCTCCGATCACCGTGCCCGTCGGCCTGAGGTACGCCGGGCTGCGCCTGCCCGTCCTGCGTGCGCTACGGACGACGCCCGCCGATCTGCGGGTGCCGGCAACCGGAATCCTGACCAAGGCCGTCACGGCCGATTCGCAGCCGTCGACGGTCATCGAGATACAGGTCAACCCGTTCATGATTCGCGGTGTTGCACAGTTGATTCCGTTCGGCATACCGACGATCTATTTGGTGCTCGAGCCCGGTGCGCCCGCGCCGGTGTTCGAGGATGGCGACTCCGCTGCGGCCGGAGACGTGCTGGCATCGGTCACCGGGGTGGGCCTGATGATGGTCGGGCAGGACCGCATCGCGCGAGACGCTGCGCTGTGGGCGCGGCTGATCTTTGATGCCATCACATCGGCGGGCGACGATCCCGTCGACTGGTCGGACTTCGCCGCCGCGGTGGCCGACCAGACGGATGACCCGCCGGTGTTGCTGCTGGATCACACCGGCGGATTGGTGACGGGAGGGACGGTTCGACTCAGCGCCGGATCGGCCTCGGCGACTGTGGAGATGACCGACGCCGACGGCGGCGACCTGCAACGCGCGGTGGCGCGCATCCGTGCGGCCAACCCATCGGCGATGCCGTTCTCTTCGGTGTTCTCGCGCGGCAGTCCAGCACGGGTCGGCTCGGTGTCGGATTCCGACAACGACTTCGAGCTCACGGTGCTGGAGGATGCCGAAGGTGCCGCGACGGCCATTGAGGTGACGCCCGCGGGCAGACACGTTATGTACACCGACCTCAGAACGTGGTTCGCGCCGCAATACGCCAACGCGACATTGCCCGCGCACTTTGCGCCGCTGCAGGACTACTCACGGACCAACCGGCTGCACCCGTTCGTCAACGGGCCGGAGTATTACGCGGATCTGCTGGAAAAAGTGCAGGAAGCCGCGGAGATGGCCCGTACCCTGCCTGCCTTTTGCGGGTTGCATCTGGTCGGCGGGTGGCAGACCTTTCCGGATGCAGATCTGGCGCGCCGGTCCGACAGTCAGACGGCCACCGAGAAACCGGTCACCCTGGAAGAGGCTGTCACGCTGCTGGGAAATCGCGGCGGTTCCAGTCGGATTCTGTCGCCGAAATTCTTTCAGTTCGAGCAGGGTTCGCAGGGCGAAGCCAACGTCATCCTCTTTATCACCGTCATCGCTTACGGCGCGTTGTCCGCGGGTGTCCTCAACTTGATGCGCTCCGACATCATCGGCGCCGGGATTCTGGTGGTGGTGTTCCTCGGCAACGGGCTGTTGATTTCATGGCTGATCGACCAGAACGGCGATCCGATCGAACTGAACAAAGACGCGGTCGAAGTGCTCGGTGCAGTGCAGAACTGCGAAAGCGTCTACGGTCCGCATCCGGCGGTGTACGAGGACAACCCGTTGAGCCCGCCGCTGACCGGCTCGTATCTGAACCAGATCGTGGATGCGCAGCGACATTTCGGCTTCTATCACCAGAAGTTCGGTGTGGTCCGCGCCGGCCCCGCGCTCTACGGCTACTGCGGCGGAATCGACATCAACCCGAACCGGCTCGATGACCATCGGCATGTCGCCTATGGGCCGTATCACGACATCCACGCTCGAGTCGAGGGCCCGGCGGCGCGCGACGTGGAGTTGTCATTCGAGCAGCGTTGGGGCCGCGACGGGCCCGCCAACAGCCAGCCTGCATTCTTCGCCCCCGGCGCAAGCGAACTCGGTACGCCCGGCAGCGACGCCGTTCAGGTGGCCCGGACGTACTTTCGACCCGCCGATTCCAGCCGGGAACTGGCGTGGGCTCCGAACGGCGATCGCACCATCGCCGACACGCTCGAGCGCGCGATCGATGCGGCGCGCGAGTACATCTACATCGAGGAGCAGTACTTCACCCCGGCGCCGGCGTTCCGGCAACTGCTAGTCGACAAGGTCGCGTCGCGGTCCGTCAAGGCACTCATCGTCACGCTGCCCGCTATCGGAGACCAACCCTTCGGCGAGATGGTTCGCTCCGGTCTGATCACGGCGCTGCGCGCGGCCGACGGCGGCGCCGGAATCGTCAAGATCGGTTACCCGCGCCGCCATTACACGGTGCCCAACAACACCTTGCGCGCGTCGTCTGGCCGCCTGGTGCTGATGGCTGATCTCAATGTCGGCGCTCAGACGATCGCGCTCGGGCCCCCGTCCCGCATTCCGGTCCCGCCTTTCTGGCTCGCCGTCGACGGCGAGTACATGTACGTGGTCGACGAGTCGATCGCGCCCAACCCGGATCCGGACAACATGCTGGTTTTCGAGGTCGTTCGCGACGCCGAAACCAGGCTCATCCGAGGTGGCGTTACACCCGCGGGCGCACGCGCACGTGCGCACAACGCATTCGCGGCCGCCACAGTCGTCTCCCACTCGAGCATCTACGTGCACGCCAAATCGATCCTCGTCGACGACGTGTTCGTGGGCATCGGATCGGCAAACATCAACCGCCGCGGCCATTACCACGACGGCGAGATGACGCTGTACGGCGTACCGCAGCGGCTGAAGGCTGATCCGGCCAATCCTGTTGCGGCACTGCGCCGCCGCCTGTGGGCGGAAATGCTCGACATCCCACGCGAGATTGCCGACCCGTTGCTGGCGGACCCACTCGCCGCCGCCGCCTTGTTCGACCGCTCGCCGCTGGCGGGTAATCGCTACGCTGACATCGAGGCGTATCCGACGCACGTGATGCAGGATGTCACCGGTGGCGACGGGCTTTTCCTCACACTTCTCACGACGATCGCAGGCACAGCGGTGTTGTCGACGAGTGTGCAGGACATCTACGACGGGATCGTCGATCCGACGAGCGCGCTGGAGTTCGACTGATGGCCCCGCAACGAACGACCCTGTTCACCCTGTTCGGCGATCCCGCAGAACGGTGGCCGTCAGATCACGTCCGGGAGTTCAGCGGAACGGGTGATCCCGGCGACCCCGCCGCCTGGCTGGGGCGACTGAACAACGCTGTGCAAGTGGCCAATCTGCGCACCGGAGCGTCGTCCGATGCCGTCGCAGCGCAGGCAGAACTGAGCGTCGACCCGTCCGCAGGCTTCGCCGCCGATCCCGATGGCTGGCCGTTCGTCATCGCCTCGATGCCGGACGTGGAGTTCCGGATCCAGCCGATGGGCACCAACCAGGGTCACGTGCAGATGTTCGCCTCACTTGGGGGCACCGGATTCGCGCTCGTTCTCGAGGCCCTGCCCGTCGAGATCCGATTGCCCGCAGGACTCGTGGAACCGCACCCCGACCAGCCCGGTGCGCCCGACGGCTCGCTGGAACAGGTGTCCGGCGAGTTTCAGCCGGGTCGGCTCGACGACCTGAAGATCGTCCTGCGGCGGGGCGGCCCGACGTCGGTGTTCGTCCATGTCCGCGTCACGATGACCACGTCCTACGAATTCGACATCCAGCCTGCGGTTCCGATTTCCTTTGGCCGGTGCGGTGTCTCCGGCATTCCGTGTCGGGCGGCTCACGACTTCCGATTGATCCCGTCGCCGGAGATCGCGCCGAACCACATCGAATGGCTGCGCCACCCCGTTGACCCCAAACCGTCGCCGATCACCGGCCCGTACGACGGTCAGTTCGCGGTGCGCACCCTCGACGTCGACGAGAAGTCGATGCTGGTGCGACCGATGGTGGAGTGGCTCAACGGCCACGCCGACGAGAAGACGCCCACCGCGGAATGGGTCCTCGAGGACCTCGTGGTGCCGTTCTTCAGCCCCTACGTGATCCCGATACCGGTGCACGCCACCACCGGAATCCGCCGCAAGGTCATCGATGTCACCGACCGCGGCGATGTTTACGAGTTCGAGCAAGATCCCGTGCACCTCGTGCTACGGCATGAACACAAACTGGCGATCAACGTCGCATCCTTCTTCTACCGCTCGGCACCTCTCGCGGAGCTCGACGACCGGTTCCTGCCCACCAAGCCCGAGTTCCCGACCACGGGCTTTTGGGACGACCCTGGGCTGACATTCGATGCGGCACTGGTGTTCGGCGACGAGCAGACCCCGAAACTCAACGACGGCGAGCCTGCGCAGCATGCGATTCGGTTCGGCCTCGAGGAGAGATGGACTCCCTTCATCGGCTATCGGCGCGAATGGGGCAACGACGGACATCCGACGGAGGGCACCACCCGCTGGGAGCGGTTCGTCAACGTGTTGCTGCACTGGGAGATCGCCGAAGTGGTGATCGTCGACATCATGGGCTTCAAGCTCGGGCTGTCGCTCGCGCAGTATTTCGGCGACGATGACACGTCATTCATGGACAGCGCACTGCTGACCGCGGACCTGTACGTGTCGATGCCGCCGACCGGCTCCGACACCTCGAAGTTCCGGCTGCGCGGACTGAATGGTGAAAAGGTCGCCTTCCCGATCGAGGGCATCGGCTGGCGGTTCGGCAGCGTCCACCTGGAAGGTTTAGCGCTGCCCGACGGGGTGATCTTCTACGTCTACAAGTACGGCCTGATCCTGTCGGAACTCGGCGTGCGCGCCGAGGACGGCGCCACCTACCTGACGGTCTCGGGTGGCCTTGCGGTCGATCCCCCCAAGGGATTCGAACTCGCGGCGACGGTCAAGGGACTGCGCTTCCGGGTCGCGGGCAGCGCCGATCTTCCGAAGGTCAAGGTCGACGGCTTCTTCTTACGCGCCGCCAGCGGAAGCGAATCGTTCCTCCTCGAAGGCGGCGGCTATTACCGCGAACTCGAGGACGTCGAAGAATTCGCGTTCGCGCTCGCAGCTCGGCTGAAGTATGCGGAGAAGAAGTACTACTTCGGCGTCGACGGCGTCTTCGGCAGCCGAAAGGTCGCGGACGAGTCGTTCCGCTACTTCATGGTCGAGGCGTACTACAAGGGCGCGGTAGGGCCCATCGCGGCGTGGGACTTCACCGGCGCACGTGCACTATTCGCGCGCAACATGGTGCCGAAACTGCGCGACGTCGACCGCGAAGCGCGGGAACTGCGCTACTTCAAGTGGTACAAGGACACCAACCCGCTGACCGTTACGGCCGACCGGCGGCTGAGCGCCTGGCAAGCCAGCCAGGATTCGTGGGCCCTCGGCGTCGGAGCCTCGGCCTCGCTGGCCGGCCTCGGCAAGGTGATCGAACTCACCGCGTTCGTACTGATCGTCCGCGGCCCCGCGGAGCAGGGCGTGCTCGTCGTCGCGGAGGTGTTCGCGCTCGCCAGCACGCGGCCGTTCGGTTACGCGGTGGTCGAGGTCGACTCGCACAACGACCGCGTCACCGTCCTCATCGGCGTAGACGTCCGCGTCGGCACCTTCGTCAAGGACGCGCCCGCGTGGATGAACGACGTCGGCGCGGTGACCGGGACGTTGTTCATTTCCAACGACCCGTGCACGTTCGCCATTGGCCGCCTTGCCGATTCGGCCACCTGGCTGGGACTGCGATTCGAGGTCGACCTGTGGCTGGAGGCATCGCTGGTCATCGCGTTCTGTGTCGAGCACGTCGAAGGCGGCCCCAACGGCTTCGGGCTGACCGCGCGCATCGAGGGCGGCATCGGCAAGAAGGGCGTCGTCCGGTTGTCCTACAACGCCGGGTTCACGCTAGTGATGACCAGTTTCTCAACGGGTTCCACCGATTACGCTCTCGTTCTCGAGATCAACGCGGGCATCCGGTTCGAGCTGTTCGGCTTCCTGCGCATCGGCGTTAGTACCCGCATGGCGTTTCGTATCGTCGGCGGTCATCCCGCCCGCGCCGAATTGACCGCCGAGATCCGTTTGGAGACACCGTGGTTCCTGCCGGATGTCACCTGGCGTCTCGACGCGGTGTACGGCGACCTGCGGCCCGCCGATCTGTCCAGTGCCGTGCAGCCGATTCGCAGTGCTTCCGCCAAGGAACTCACCGGCACACAGCTCGGCGTACACCTCGAGAGATTCGACCCGGCGTGGAACGGCGAAGGCGTTGCGCCGGTGCACAGCGTGAACGGGCTGTCCGCCGCGCCCCGGCCGGAAGTGCAGCGGCTGACGAACTTCGACAACGACGCCGCCGCAAGGCCCGTGGCGACCGACGCGACAATCGCCGTCACCTGGGCGGTGGCCGTGAACGACAGGATTGGGCTCGGCACGGGGGTCGCCGGGGCTCTTGGCACCCAAGAGGCAGGCGACCTGATACTCACCTATGACCTCGTCGCCCTCGCAGTTCGGCGGCGCCCGCGGTTCGGCCTGCAACGCGATTGGAGCCCGCTGGAGAGCAAGGTCGAACTAGGCGTGGACTTCAGCAATCCCGCCGGGCCACAGCTCAGTGGGACGTTCGCGCCTCAGGTCCTCAACAAGTCATGGGATCTCGACGTCATCATCAACGGCGAGCCCGCGCCGAAGCGACTGCTGCTGAACTCCGTTGCACCGTACGACTTCACATTCTTCAGTCCCCAGGCCGACGACCAGCTGACTCAGCATCATCCGAGCTGGCCCTGCTGCGACCACATCGACGACAAGGATCTCTCCGACCTGTTCCACCGCGTCCACTGGCACGATGCGGGGCTCGGTGAGCCCCTTGACGCCCCGGCCACAAGCCGATTCAGCGACAGCAACAGCACTCTGCGATTCCTGAGGCCGGCATGGACTCGCCCAGCAGTGTTCGGGGGCCTCGTCAACCCGACCACCGTCGCGGCCGCGCGGCTGGGGCAGCCGGGCGTCGTGGCGCGGGCCGATTTCGATGAAGATGCCGCACTGTGCAGTGTCCGGATTGCGTCTCCACGCGCCACCCGGGTGACGGTGGTGCTGTTCAACCGGACCGGCAAAGAGGTTGGCCGACAAGAGCTGGCGGTCACCGCAGGCACCTTCCAGACCGCGGTAGTCGCCGCGAGCGGTCCGGTGACCCGCCTGGAGATCCGGGCGCATCCTGCCTTGGCCACCACGGCGCCTTGGGCTGCGGCATCGGCACCCGCTGACGCCGTGATCGAGGTCGACGAGGTCGCATACGTGGGCCTGCGCGACTATCTCGACATCCTCATCGCCGAAACCGCCTGTGGTGGTGGCCCGATGGGCGGCGGCTCAGGCAAGTTGGCCTTTCTGCCCAACTACGAGTACGAGGTGTCGCTGACGACCCGGGTGATCGTCGCGCATCCGTCAGCGCCCGAAGTGACCGCCGATGTCGAGGAGTTCGTGTATTTCAAGACCAAGGGCATGCCGGGTCTCAACGCGGTCAATCGCATCGGTGAGGAGATCGACCCCTACGTGCGCGCGGCCTACACAGGTGGGCATGCGGGCGTGGTTTACCGGGAAGAGACTGTGACGCTTGCATTTTCGGAAGGCTTTCACGTCGCGGTCCCCATTTCGGTCCGGCCGCCCGGCACGGTGGCCGAGCACACTGAACTTATGCGCATGCAACTGCTGGTCTCCCCGGACCAAGCGAACCGCGCCGATACCGCTTATACCGTGACGTCGCCCGACTGGATCGTCACGCATCCTGGCGCTGGCACGCCGCCGCGCAGCGGGGACCATGTCTGGACACCGGTCGTCAGTGGCTCACGCACGCTGGGGAGTTCGATGCGCTCGGCCGATCCGATCACCGTGCGGTTCGCCGCGATGGCACAGCGGCCCGCAGTCACATGCGGCGTACCCGATCCTTCGCAGGTGACGGGGACTGTGCTGATTGCCGAACCGCCCGACCCCGACACGGGTCTGTGGGAGCCGGGCATGACGTACACGGCCTCGGTGCGCAGAGAAAGTGCACCGTTCGTCGATCGTCGCCCGTTCGAACCGGGCGACGAGACTGCTCTCACGGCGGGAACTCTCGGCTCGGGCAGCGCGGTCTGGACGGTGATGGACGGGCACCTCGACCGGGCCGGCGATGGCTGGGGGTTCGCGACCTTCGGCGACGCCACTTGGGAACATGCCACGGTTCTGGTCGGCATCGAGCCAGGCGCCGCGGCGGCGGGCTTCGGCGTCGGCATCGGCGGCAGCGCCGGGCTGTTCGCACTCGTTGAAGAGAGCGCAAACACGCGACGTTTGGTTATCGGGCGACGCCAGGCAACGGCGCTGAACGAGGTTGCGGGCGCGGACCTGCCGGACGGCCCCGATGCCGCCATACTGCTACAAGTCACGGCTTTCGACGATCGACTGCGAGCCACAGTGGGCGACACTGTCGTCGAAGCTGACCGCGGCGAGGATCGGGCAGGCCGCATGTGCCTGTGCAGCGACGGTCCTGCCTCCTTCGCATCACTTCAGGTGAACGGCGTGGACATGTATCAATTCCGTTTCACGGCAAGCAGGTTCACGTCTTTCGAAGAGCACATTGGCTCATGGTCAGGACGCCTCGACGACCTCGGCCCCGATTTACTGGGGCCGGGTACGACTACGGCAACAGTTGCTCAACTATGGGCGACGTCATCTGGTGACGTGACCAAGGTGATGGATCCGGGCGCGGCACCCGCAGATCGAGAGCGTGTTTTCGCCGGGTGGACCGCGGGACTTGGACTGGCGACGAGAGACGACGTCACGGCTCTGGGACTCAGCCGCTACGTCGAAGAGGCGCAGACCCGCGCTCTGCTCATAGAGTCACCCGAACCGATGGACTTCACCGCCGACATCGCGGTGGCGCTGATCGGCCGACAGGTGCGGCATCCGCGGCCTCCACGCCCGAGGCCTCCGATCTTCGATGAGCGCACGCTCGCCCACCGGCTCACGACCATTGCACGGCAACCGGAACTCCCGCTGCCGGTCCGCGGTGGCCGGCCGTCGATCGCCGACGCGATCATCGATGTCGAGGTCGACCGGGCCTCGCTGCGATTGCAGCTGCATTCCTCACTCGCCAACGCAGGTGAGGTCGCCGTCGTGGTCACGACCGCAGACGGCGCCCTGGACCTGTACCGCGGGATCGTCCGGCCGCCATGGTTGCGCGGCAGGCCGGCCGTTCTCGTGGCCGCGCTCGTCGGTCCACTGGGCCACATCCCCCCGGGAAGTGACCTGGCCGCTGAGCTGCAGGCGGCCCGGCCCGGCGCGCTGTTCCTGCTGACTTCCGACCTGATCGAGCTCATCGGGCGCTGGGACATGCTGCCTGTCGAGGTGGATGTGCCGGTCGATGTTCGCGTGTTGCAAAACGGCGATGCCCGACGCGCCCTCGTGATACCCATCACCGGCGGCGCGGCATCCGTACTGCCGGTCGGCCCCTATCGGCTGACGCTGTCGCTGGCGCGCAAGCGATGGGAGACTACAGATCCCACCGATGACATCAACAGCTACCAACGGTCGGTCACCGTCCGTTTCGACGTCACCGCGGATTAAGCGCTGAACACGTAGTCGTCGAGCGGGAAGCGGCGGCTGCGCCAGTACGTCTCGGCGGTGGTGGCAGGCCGTAGTGGCACGTCGCCGTTCTTGTCGAAGTAGTAACTGTTGGCCAGCTGGCAGCTGTCCTGCCAGAAGATCTGCCGGTGCCGCTTGCGCATCATCTCGGCGAAGTAGCGGTCGTTGGCCTCCTTGGTCACCTCGACACGGGTGGCGTTGCGGCGGCGGGCCCGCTTCAGGCAGCGCACGATGTGGTGCGTCTGCGTCTCGATCAGCGCGAAGTACGACGATCCGACGTAGCCGTACGGCCCGAACACTGTGAAGAAGTTCGGGAAGCCGGGCACGCTCACGCCCTCGTAGGCCTGCAGACGATTCTCGTCCCAGTGCTGGCTCCACGACCGGCCGCCGGGCCCGGTGAGCGGATAGGTCGGCATATCGTCGGTGTCCATCACCTTGAATCCGGTGGCCAGGATCAGCACATCAACGTCGCGCGTCTCGCCGTCGACGGTCGCAACGCCGGAACCGGTGATCTTGTCGATCGGCTCCGTCACCAACTCCACGTTGTCGCGGTTGAACGTCGACAGGTAGGTGTTGTGGAACCCAGGCCGCTTGCAGCCGACGGCGTAGCGCGGCGTGAGCTTGTCCCGCACCTGCGGATCGTTGACCTGCTTGCGCAGATACGCCTCGCCGACCTTCGACATCTTCTTGGCCATCGGGTTGACGGTGAAGTACTGCGCCGGCAGAGCGAAGGTGAGCTCGACGTACGCCTGACTCAGAATCCGCTGCACCGTGCTGCCGCCCGGAAGCCGCATCATGCGCCGGGCCATCGGCGACAGCGGAACATCGGGCTTGGGGAAGCACCAGATTGGTGTGCGCTGAAAGACGGTGAGTTGCTCGACAATTGGCGCGATCTCGGGGATCACTTGGACTGCTGAGGCGCCCGTCCCGATGATCGCGACGCGCTTGCCGGTCAGGTCCTGGTTGTGGTCCCACCGCGCGGTGTGCATGGTCAGGCCGGCGAACGAGTCGACGCCGTCGATGTCGGGCAGCTTCGGTGTGATGAGCACACCGCTGGCGTTGACGAGGAATCGTGCGGTGACCACGCCGCCGGGATCGGTGCGGATGTGCCACAGGCTTTGTTTGTCGTCGAAGTCGGCGCCGAGCACCTTGGTCTTGAACCGGATCTTGCGCCGCAGGCCGTACTTGTCGACGCAGTGTTCCGCGTAGGCCTTCAGCTCCTTGCCTGGCGCGTAGGTGCGCGTCCAATTCGGGCTCTTCTCGAACGAGAACTGGTAGGAAAACGACGGAATATCAACGGCGATACCGGGATACGTGTTCCAGTACCAGGTGCCGCCGGGCCCGTCACCCGCCTCGATCACCAGATAGTTGCCGAGCCCCGACTTGTCGAGCTTGATGGCGGTGCCGATGCCGGAGAAGCCGGCGCCGACGATCACGGTGTCGAAGTCGGGCACTGTCTTCATCTATCAGTGCTCCTCTCGTCCGCGGGCCCCTCCCGCTGATGGGCGATGACGTGCAGTCCGTGCTTGGGCCGCAACGTCAGCGTTGCTTCGAGTTCTACCTGAAAGTCGGGCACCAGGTCAAAGGTGAAGCGCTGGCTCATGATTGCGGCCATCAGCACCATCTCCATCAGCGCGAAGCTCTGGCCGATGCAGATCCGGCGACCGCCGCCGAACGGCAGGTATGCAGATCGTGGCCGGTTCTTGCCTGCATCACCCAAAAACCTTGTCGGGTCGAATAGCTCGGGATCGGGCCACCAGCGCTCGTCGTGATGGATGTGGTGGATCGGAATCAGCACGGTCGTGTGCGGACGAATGTGATGGCCGTCGATGAGGTCGTCCTCGACCGCCTCACGAGCGATGATCCAGACCGCCGAGTAATAGCGCTGCGATTCCTGCAGGCATGCCGTGGTCCATGGCAGCAGCGTCAGGTCTGCAGCGGTTGGACGGCGGCCGCCGAGCACGCCGTCGATCTCGGCGAGCATCTTGTCTCGCGCGTCGGGGTGCTGCGCCATCAGGTAGAAAAACCACGACATCGCGTTGGCGGTGGTCTCGTGACCGGCGAGCATGAATGTCAACGCCTCGTCGCGGACTCGCTGGCGTGGCCACGTCCCGTTGTCGGCCTTGAACAACACGTTGAGCAGGTCGGCGGAGTCGGTCGGGCGGGCGATCCGCTCCTCGAGCACGCCGTTCACCGCTGCGTCGAGCGCCAATGCGATCTTCTGGCCTTCCCGCAGGGGCGGCGGGAGCGGCACGCCTGAGAACGTGCTCCAGGAGAGCGCCTGGTAGATGGGCCGCGGCAGCAGGCCCCACAGGCCGAGTCTGCCGAGTCGCTCGGTGCGGCGAAGGCCGCGTTTCGTCAGGTCCTTCATGCTGTGCACGAGGGGGCCGAAATCCTGACTGAACAGGGCGTTCGCCACCACCCGTAGGGTGGCTTCGACCATCGTCGCGTGCATGTCGAACTCGACGTCTGGCACGACCTCGGCGGTAACGCGGTCGATCGGGTCGATCATCAGATCGACCAGCTCGTTGAGGTGTCGCCGCGCGAAGGTGGGATTCAGTGTGGTTCGGTGGGCGGCCCACGAATCGCCTTCGTCGGTGAGCAGGTTGATGCCCGCAGTGGCGCGGATCGGCTCGTAGTCGTTGGACTTGACGTACTTCAGCCGAGCCCGGTGCAGCACGTGGTCGACGTAATCTGGATGGGTAATAGAGACGAAACGCCTTCCCGCGCAACGGAATCGGGCGATATCATGGCCGCGCGTACGGCCGAGGAAGCCTCCGCCTGCATCGAATCCGATGGTGATGGCCTCGCGTGACATCGTCAATGTGCTGAGCCGCGCCGCCGGAGCCGCCATGAATCAACGGTATGGCTGACAGACCGGACCCGGAATGGGAGTATCGGACACAGAGTTGGGAGATTGGGACACCGGCATGGCTTCGACGACGTGGTCACCCGACCTGCGGCACCCGATGTATGCGACCAGGCTGTTGTGCGAGGTCGCCAACGAGCGCGGAGTGCCGACGGCCGACGTGCTGACCGGCACAGGGATCTGTGCTGACGACTTGGACGAGCCCGAGGCGGTCATCACCGCGTGGGACGAAATCGTCGCTGTGCGCCGGCTGCTGGCCCGGCTGCCCGACGATGTCGGCGTCGGCGTCGACGTGGGCAGCCGATTCAAACTCACCCATGCCGGGCTGCTCGGCTTCGCCGCAATGTCCTGCGCCACGCTGCGAGAAATGTTCGACATCGATATGCGTTACTTCTCGCTCACGATGCTGCACATCGACCTCAAGCTATTCGACGGCGCGCAGGACTGCGTGCTCGAACTCGACGTCGACCACTTGCCCGCAGATGTGCGCCGATTCTTCATCGAGCGTGACCTTGCGGCGATCGTTTCGACGATAGGGGCCTTCGCATACGAAGTCGTCGAGCGCTACGCGGACAAAGTCACCGCGGAGGTATCGCTCGACAAGGACGTGCTGAGTCCGCTGCTGACGTTGGTGCCGGTCGAAAACATCTCATTCGAGCGCGCACACACCCGGCTGCATTTCCCGCGCGCCATGTTTGACGAGCCATTGCCTCAGGCTGATGCCCACACGCTCGAACTGTGCATGGCACAGTGCGATGTGCTGATGCAGCGCAACGAACGACGTCGCGGCATCACAGCTGTCGTGCGATCCAAGCTGTTTCGCAAGTCCGGCGGGTTTCCGACACTGCCCGAGGTGGCCGCCGAGCTCGACGTGCACCCGCGAACGCTGCGACGTCAGCTCGCGGAGGAGGGCACCTCGTTTCGCGCGCTGCTCAACGAAGCACGCTCGACGTTGGCGGTCGACCTGCTCTGCAACGTCGGACTCAATGTCGAGGAAGTGTCAAAGCGGTTGGGCTACACGGACACCTCGACGTTCTGCCACGCGTTCAAACGGTGGCACGGAGTCCCGCCGAGCGCTTATCCGCGGGCCTAGGACGTCGGCCAGCGACCGTCGGCTTTCGCGGCGTCGATCTGAGCCTGTCCTGGCGCGCGCATGCGGCCGGCATCGATGAGCCGTTGCACCCGCTCGACATTGGATTTCGACCATGCGCTGCGTGATTTCCGTGGGCTGAACCGCTGGATACGCGAAATGTCGTCGTGGCCCCTCGCGAGGCTGTCGATCCAGCCGAAGCACAGCGCGATCTCCACCGCCTCGCCGTACGACATACCGGGCTCCGGCGCGTTCTTGTTCATCAGCCGCAGCCAGATCTCGTCGGCCGCTTCGTGATTGCGCTCCAGCCACGCTTCCCATTGCTGGGCTGTGCGCGCGTCGAGCACCTGTCGTTCGGTCATCCGCGGTGCAGTGCGGCCTTCAGCGCCGCCAGGCCGCGGTTGGTGGCTTCGGCCGCGGCGGGAGCGACCAGCGCGAAGTTAACGTAGCCGTGCACCAGGGTCGGCGCGTTGTGCAGCTCCACGGGGACCCCTGCGGCGGAGAGCAATTCTGCGTAGCGGGCACCGTCGTCGCGCAGTGGGTCGTATTCGGCGGTGCCGATGTAGGCCGGCGGCAGGCCGGACAGGTCGGCAGTGTTGGCCGGCGCGAGTGTGGGTGGCAGGTTGGCCGCGTCGGTCCAGTCGATCTCGGGCGGCAGATACCACTGCTGGAACGCGGCGACCACGTCGCGGTCCAGGATCGGCCCGTCGGCGTTCTCGATCATCGACGGCAGCGTCATGTCGCCGGTCGTCGACGGATACCAGAGCAGCTGGAAGACCAGCGCGGGCCCGCCGTTGTCGCGGGCCAGCTGCGCCATCACCGCCGAGATGTTGCCGCCCGCCGAGTCGCCTGCGACCGCGATGCGTGCGGGGTCGCCGCCGAGCTCGGAGGCATGCTCACCGACCCACTGCAGCGCCGCCCACGAATCGTCGATGCCTTGCGGGTACGGGTGCTCGGGCGCCAGTCGGTAGTCGACCGACACGACGATGGCTTCGGCGCCGACGGCGTGGGCGCGGGCCACCGGGTCATGCGTGTCCAGGTCGCCGATCGCCCAGCCGCCGCCGTGGTAAAAAACGACGACCGGCAGGTTGTCGTGCTGTGCGATCGGCGGCCAGTAGATACGCACGGGGATGCCGGTGATGTCCCCGTAGTCGATGGTGCGTTCCTCGATCCGCATGTCGGGCAACGCTTCCGGCGGGGCCTTCAGCTGCCGCATCTGCTCACGAGCCACCTCGACGCCCTCGTCGGCGGTGAACTTCAGCGGGAATGCGTCCAGCAGTGCCTGCATGGTCGGATCGATGCCGGGCCGCGCGGTCGGGGATTCAGCCATGGCCACACGGTAGCCCCCGCGTGGCGGCCTACTCAGGCCAGCCGCTGTTGAGGATGATGTCGACGAAGTCGTCGCGGACGAACGTCGGGTCGAAATGCTCGAGCACGTCGGCGTTGATGGTCCCGTAGGTGCTGTGCGGCCGGTGCAGGTTGCCGTCGGCGAACGCCTGCAGGATGCGACGCTTGAAATCCGGTCGGGGATGGGCCGTGGTGATGGCGTCGCGTACCTCGTCGGGCAGGTCGTCGCGGCCGACGCCGACGACGTCCGTCTTGACACCAGCGTTGACAAGCGCGATTTCCGGGTCGAGGAACTCTGGAACGCCAGGCGTGGTGTGCAGCGCGATCGACAGCCAGACCCTGCGCACCGCTGCGTCGTCTAGGCCCCGGTCGCGCAAGAACTTCTCCGCCGCGTTGGCCCCGTCGACCTCAAAGCGAAGCATTGAATCGCGGAAGTCCGCCGTCAGGCCGATGTCGTGGAACATCGCGCCGACGTACAGCAATTCGAGGTCGGGGTCGAGGCCGCGTCGTTGCCCCTGCAATGCGCCGAACAGGAACACACGTCGGGAGTGATCGAAGAGCAGATCATCCTCGACGTCTCGGATGTACTCGGTGGTGTCTCGTACGAGCTGTGTGTCTGGAATCGCGATTCCCGCGATGGTTTGTGCAGTCATGGCCTCAGTGTCGGCGCGTCGGGCGCATGAGCGGCCGTGTCCGTTGTGCCATCTTTCCCACAGAAAGCGACATATGGTGGGTGCATGGCCGCCGATCGCGTCATCGTGTTTGTGGTGTTCGACGGCATGACGCTGCTCGACGTCGCCGGTCCGGCTGAGGTGTTCGCCGAAGCGAACCGGTTCGGCGCGTCGTACCGGTTGTTGATGGCGTCGGTCGACGGCAAGGATGTGGTGACGTCGGTCGGCGCGCGGCTGACCGCCTCGACGTCCATCGGTTCGGTCAAAGCGGTGGACACCGCGGTGATTTCGGGCGGTGACCATCTGGTCAGACGCCCGATAGCGCCAGATCTGGTCGCCGCTGTCACGGACCTGCGGCCGCGGACGCGCCGGATGGCGTCGATCTGCACCGGGTCGTTCATCTTGGCCAAGACCGGAATCCTCGACGGCCGTCGCGCGACCACGCATTGGCGGCAAGCAGGGCTGTTGTCGCGCGCGTACCCGCAGATCAGCGTCGAGCCCGATGCGATCTTCGTGCGCGACGGCGACATCTACACCTCGGCCGGGGTATCGGCGGGCATCGACCTCGCGTTGGCACTCGTCGAAGACGATTACGGCGCGGACCTTGTTCGCGATGTCGCCCGCTCGCTGGTCGTGTATCTGAAGCGGGCGGGCGGACAGTCGCAGTTCTCCGCGCTGGTCGAAACGCCTCCGCCGCAGCGGTTGCACTTGCGTGCCCTGACCGAGGCCATCGCCGCCGATCCCAGTGCCAACCACAGGGTGAAAACGCTTGCGGCGCAGGCATCTCTGAGCACTCGGCAACTGACGCGGTTGTTTCAAAGCGAACTCGGAACCACTCCGGCCCGCTATGTCGACATGATCCGAATCGACGCCGCCCGTTCGGCGCTCGATGCCGGCCGCTCGGTCGCGGACTCGGCACGGGTCGCCGGTTTCGGAAGCGCCGAGACACTGCGCCGGGTGTTCGTCAACCAGCTCGGTATCTCGCCCAAGGCCTACCGCGACCGATTCAAGTCGACCGGGTGAGCCGCTGCAGCTGCTCCAGCGCGGCACGCTCCACGTGGTTGCTGAGCAGTTTTCCGTCCTCGCGGACGGCCCAGACGTCGGCGTTCTGGAACGATTCGAGGACCTCCAGATGCAAGTCGACCACAAACCGGTCCACCGCCGCGGGGTCGTGCGCGTTCCAGCATTCCTCCCGGAAGGCGTGGACGATGTCGACGGAATCACTCATGGCGCGTGCAATGCTGCGCGCAGCGCGGAAAGTCCCCGGTCCATCGCATCGGTCGCGGCGGGCACTACGCCGGCGTAACCGAGGTAGCCATGGATCAGCGTCTCGGCGTTGTGCAGTTCGACGGGCACACCCGCTGCGGCGAGCAGTTCGGCGTAGCGGGCGCCGTCGTCGCGCAGCGGGTCGTGGCCCGCGACGGCGATATACGCCGGGGCAAGGCCCGCCAGGTCGCCCGCTCGTGCCGGTGCCAGCGTCGCAGGCATGTCCGCGAGGTCCAAATCGCCCACATACCAACGGGAAAACCCCTTGACCGACGCGTTGTCGAGCAGCGGGGCTTCGGCGTTCTCGGTGAACGACGGCAGCGACGTGTCCCACGTCGTCGCCGGATACCACAGAAGCTGGAACCGGATCGGCGGTCCGCCGGCGTCGCGCGCCAGCTGCGCCATCACTGCCGCGAGATTGCCGCCCGCCGAGTCTCCCGCGACAGCAAGTCGGTCGGGATCAGCGCCCAGCTCATCGGCGTGCGCGGCCACCCATTGCGTTGTGGCCCAAGCGTCTTCGACCGCGGCGGGGTAGGGGTGTTCGGGCGCGAGGCGGTAGTCCACCGACACCACCACCGCGCCGGCACCGACCGCGTGGTGGCGTGCGTCGCCGTCGTGGGTGTCGAGGTCGCCGACCGACCATCCGCCGCCATGCAGGAAGACGACCACGGGGAGCGTCGCCTCGCCGTCCGTCGGCGGCCAGTACACCCGGATCGGGATCGGCCCCGCGGGTCCGTCGATGCTGCGGTTTTCGGTGCGCACGTCGGGATGAAACTGCCGACGCGGCAGGGCGCGGAACCGTTGCCGCGCGGCCTCGACACCTCCGTCGGTTGTCAACTGAAACGGAACCGCCTCCAGTACCTTCAGCAGGATGGCGTCGACGGCGGGTTTCTCCTCGGCAACGGACATGGGGACACCGTACGCACACGCGCGGACAAGGCTGCTCTGGGTGGCCGCGGCGATCGTCGGCGCGTGCTACGGGGTTTTTCTGATCGTCACGGCGCTGCGGTTGCCGGCCGGCGCCGAACTCACCGGCCAGTTCACGCTGCAGCCGTCGGTCAAGGCGTTGACGGCGGTGCTGTTGGCTGTCGCCGCGCTGACACACCCGATCCCGCGGGAACGCCGATGGCTGATCGCGGCCCTGCTGTTCTCCGCTGCCGGCGACTTTCTGCTCGCGATGCCGTGGTGGCAACCGTCGTTCGTGCTGGGATTGGGCGCCTTTCTGGTCGCGCATCTGTGCTTCTTGGCGGTGTTGATTCCTCTAGTTTCGCGGTCGGGGCCGCGGCTGGTGGCCGCCGCGGTGATGGTGTTGGCCTGCGTGGTGCTACTGGTGTGGTTCTGGCCCCGACTGCTCGCCGAGGAGATGGCCGTGCCGGTGACGCTCTACATCGCGGTGCTCGGTGCGATGGTGTGCGCCGCGTTGCTGGCCCGGCTGCCGACGCCGTGGACGGCGCTTGGTGCGGTGTGCTTCGCGGTGTCCGACGGGATGATCGGCATCGGCAAGTTCGTGTTGGGTTCCGAGGCGTTGGCCGTGCCGATCTGGTGGGCGTACGCCGCGTCGATCTTGCTCATCACGGCCGGGTTCTTCTTCGGCCGGGCGTCTGTGTCCTCTGCTAGACCTTCTGCGTGACCACCAACCGCCAGCAGGCCGAACACGAGCCCATCGCCTGTGTTGTGCCCATGCTGACGGTGCCTCATCTGGATCGCGAATTCGACTATCTGGTGTCGGCCGAGCAATCCGACGATGCCCAGCCCGGCGTACGCGTTCGGGTGCGCTTCCACGGCAGGCTGGTCGACGCGTTCATCCTCGAAAGGCGTTCGGACACAGACCATGTCGGCAAGCTCGGCTGGCTCGAACGTGTCGTGTCGGCTGAGCCGGTGCTGACGCCCGACGTGCGTCGCCTCGTCGACGCCGTGGCGGCGCGTTACGCGGGTACCCGCGCCGATGTGTTGCGGCTCGCGGTCCCGCCGCGGCACGCGAACGTGGAGAAGCAAACCGCCCCAGAGCTCGCGCCACTGACCGGCAAACCCGTCGACACCGCCGCCTGGTCGGCCTATGGGCGCGGCGAGCAGTTCCTTGCCGCCCTGGAGGACGGCCGCGCCGCCCGGGCGGTCTGGCAGGCCCTGCCCGGCGAGCACTGGACGGACCGGCTGGCCGAGGCTGCCGCCGTCACCGTGAACTCCGGCCGCGGAGTGTTGGCCATCGTGCCCGACCAGCGTGACGTTGATGCGTTGTACGCCAGCGCAATTCGCTATGTCGAAGCGGACAGGGTGGCCGCGCTGTCCGCCGGACTCGGACCCGCACAGCGCTACCGCCGCTGGCTGTCTGCGCTGCGCGGGGGTGCACGCATGGTCATCGGTACCCGCAGCGCCGTGTTCGCGCCCGTGGCCGACCTCGGCCTGGTCACGGTGTGGGACGACGGCGACGACACCCTCGCCGAACCGCGCGCTCCCTACCCGCACGCCCGCGAGGTGGCGATGCTGCGCGCCCACCAACTGCGCTGCGCCGCACTGATCGGCGGCTACGCCCGCACCGCCGAGGCGCAGGCGCTCGTCCGCAGCCGGTGGGCGCATGACCTCGTCGCGGCCCGTCCCGTCGTACGCGACCGCTCGCCTCGCGTCGTCGCGCTCGACGACAGCGGCCACGAACAGGAGCGCGACCCCGCCGCCCGTACCGCCCGGCTGCCGTCGCTGGCGCTGCGGGCCGCGCGGACCGCCTTGCAGGCCGGTCTTCCGGTGCTGGTTCAGGTGCCCCGGCGCGGCTATGTGCCTGCCCTGGCGTGTGCGCGCTGCCGCACGATCGCGCGCTGCAGGCGCTGCACCGGACCGCTGTCGCTGCCGGACCGCGACACCTCAGGGACACTGTGTCGATGGTGTGGCCGCGAAGAGCCCGTGTTGCGTTGCACGCGCTGTGGGTCCGACGCCGTACGCGCGGTCGTCGTCGGCGCGCGGCGCACCGCCGAGGAACTAGGCAGGGCGTTTCCCGAGACGCCCGTGATCACCTCCGGTAGTGAGGCGATGGTCGCCGCAGTGCCCGGCGAGCCGGCCGTCGTCGTCGCGACACCCGGCGCCGAACCCGTGGCTGCGGGCGGCTACGGCGCGGCCGTGTTGCTCGACGCCTGGGCCCTGCTCGGCCGCCAGGATCTTCGCGCCGCCGAGGACACCCTGCGGCGCTGGATGGCCGCAGCTGCACTGGTGCGGCCCCGTGGTGACGGTGGCACCGTCGCGGTGGTCGCCGAGTCGGCGATCCCGACCGTCCAGTCGTTGATCCGGTGGGATCCGGTGGGCCACGCGGACGGAGAGCTCGACGCCCGCGCCGAGGTCGGCCTGCCGCCCGCCGTGCACATCGCCGCGGTCGACGGTGTTCCCGCCGCTGTGGGTGCACTCCTGGATACCGCCGAATTGCCCGAAACGGCGCAGCTGCTCGGGCCTGTCGACTTGCCCACCGGTGCCCGCAGGCCGCCCGGCGTCCCGGCCGACAGTCCAGTGAGCCGGATGTTGGTGCGGGTGCCCCGCGACGGCGGGCTGGCGCTTGCGGCGGCGCTGCGACGGGCCACCGGCGTGCTCAGCGCGCGGCACGATCAACAGCCAACTCGTGTGCAAATCGACCCTTTGCACATAGGGTAATCCGGACACGGCGACACGCGCCGATCAGGAGGTGGCGATGGGGCGGGTGTTCAAGTGGCTGATCCCGTTGGCGCTCATCGCCTTTGGGCTGCTGTGGCCGCTGGTGTTCCGCGGTGGCGCGCAGGCCGCCGAAGCCGACGACCCTGTCGTCTTCAGCAATTACAAGGCGGACTTCATCGTCGACCGCAACGGCGACATGAACGCCGTGGAGACCATCACCGGGGAATTCCCCGGTGGCCGGCACGGTATTTTCCGTTGGTTCGACATCACCAACCAGAACGTCTCCGGAGTACGGCAGAAACCAGAGATCACGTCGATCCTGCTCGACGGGAAGCCGGTCTCATACCAAATGCTGTGGGAGGGCGGTGAACGGTTCCGTGTCGCCAAGATCGGCGATCCGGACAAGTACCTGTCCTATGGCACCCACGTCTTCGAGATCCGTTACACCGTCCCTGGTGTCCTTGACCCCGGAACCACCGGCGCGGAAAGGACATTCGCCGCAGCCACCGGTCCGTCCGCGGCCTCGCCCTCGGTGTTCTTCTGGAACGTCATCGCCCCGTCCGAAAGCCGGATCGGACGCGCCGATATCTCGGTCACACTGCCCGGCGACGTCGGCCGCGCGCAGTGCTCCGTCGGTTACGGCGTCGGACGTCGCTGCGAAGACCTGACAGTCAGCGGCAACACCGTCAAGCTGTCGACGGACTACCTCCTGCCTCGCACACCGGTCACTGTGCGCGCCGGCGTCGACGTGCCTACGCCGGCGCAGACCAGTGTGCCGTGGCCCTACACCTGGGACCGCATCCTGGGCCAGTCGCTGACCGGTGTGGTGTGGATCGCAGCCCTGACAGTGGCTTTCGGGCTCGGCGCGTTCCTGTGGTACCGCACCACAGTCGAACCGTCGCCCGGATTCCCGCTGCAGTACGCGCCGCCGCCGGGCCTCGGCCCGGTGCAGACCGAGTACATCCGCACCGAGTCCGTCCCGAAGAACGGGCTCACCGCCACGCTGTTCTACCTCGCCGAACGCAGGCTGATCGATCTGCGGCAGGTCAACGAAAAGCAGTGGAACGTCCGGGGAATCGCCGAACCAGGCGCGTGGGCTGACGTCGATCCGGTCAGCGTCGCGGTCGGTTCGGTATTGAAAGTCATGAAGGCCGGCACCGAGTTCGAGGCCAAGAAAACCGTCAAGGCCGGGCAGCGACTCGACAAAGCCAAGCGAGACATGGCAAAGGCGGTCGAGAAATGGGCTTTCGACAGCGGGCTGATGGTCAAGCGCAAGAAGGAAATGTGGGTGCGCACCGCCAACGCGATCGCGTTCATCCTGATGCTGTGCGGCTTCTTCCGATGGGCGTTCCCGACCACGATGTGGGCCCTGCCGTTCGTCGCGTTCTTCCTGTTTTCGATCAGGTCGTGGGCCGACGGCGTCGGCACCCGGCGCACCGAGACGGGCCGCGAATTGTGGTCGCGCGCGGGCGGATTCCACCGCATGCTGGCGACTGACTCGTCAGAGACCCGCTTCGACTTCGGAGCGCGCAAGGACCTCTACTCCGCCTATGTGCCGTTCGCGGTGGCCACCGGTGTGGCGGCGCTATGGGCGAAGAAGTACGAGACGTCGACGGGAACGCCCGCGCCGCAACCCGATTGGTATAACTCGTCGTCGGCCACCACATGGGGATGTGCCGGCGGCTCCAGTGGGCCGAGTTTCGACAGCTTCGAATCGGCGTTATCGTCGTCGATCGGTGCCTACACCGCGTCGCAGTCCTCGTCGTCATCGTCCGGCGGTGGTGGCGGCGGCTTCAGTGGCGGCGGCGGTGGCGGCGGTGGTGGAGGAGGAAGCGGATCATGGTGAGATTCCTGCTGATACTGGTGCTGGCACTGGCGGTGCTGGTGCTGATCGGTTTCGTGATGGGCTACAACAAGCTTCGTTCCGCCGACGTCCGTGTCGCCGAAGCCCTGTCCGGGATCGATGTGGAGCTGACGCGGCGGGCGTCCCTGATTCCCAGCCTGGTGCACACCGTGGAGACGTTCGCCGCCCACGAGAAGGGCATCCTCGATCATGTGACCAACGCGCGTGCGGCGCTGACGTCGGCGACGACCGGTAAGTCGGTGGCCCAGCGCAGTGCGGCCGAGAGGGAACTCGACACCGCGCTCGCGCCGCTGCTGGCACTCGGCCAGAGTTATCCGCAACTGAACTCGTCGAACAACTTCTTGAATCTGCAGGACAATCTCGCCGACACCGAGAACAAGTTGGCGTTCGCGCGGCAGTACTACAACGACGCGGTGGCCACGCTGAACCGGCTGATCAGCACGATCCCGTGGATGTTCGTCGCACCGATGTCGGGGGTGTCCGAGCGGGAGTACTACCAGACGCCGCGGTAGGCATCCCTACACTGGCGCGGTGCGCATCGTCTTCGCCGGCACCCCCGAGCCCGCACTGCCGTCGCTGCGCAGGCTGATCGACTCGCCACACCACGACGTGGTCGCGGTGCTGACCCGCCCCGACGCCGCGAAGGGTCGGCATGGCAAGCCGTCGCCATCCCCGGTGGCCCACCTGGCGCTCGAACACGACATCCCGCTGTTGCGTCCGACGCGGCCGAATTCCGACGAGTTCATCGCCGAACTGACCGAGCTGGCACCCGAGGCGTGCGCGGTCGTCGCCTACGGCGCGCTGCTGTCCGAGCGGCTACTGGCGGTGCCCACCCACGGTTGGGTCAACCTGCATTTCTCGCTGCTGCCGGCATGGCGGGGCGCGGCACCCGTGCAGGCTTCGATCGCCGCCGGTGACACCGTGACCGGGGCGACGACGTTTCAGATCGAACTGGCGCTCGACTCGGGCCCGGTCTACGGCGTGGTGACGGAGACGATCCGGCCCACGGACACCGCGGGCGATCTGCTTGAGCGACTGTCGATTTCGGGTGCGGCGCTGCTGGAGACGACGCTGGATGGCATCGGCGACAGGTCATTGTCGGCGGTGCCGCAACCCGCCGATGGCGTCAGCGTCGCACCGAAGATCACGGTCGAATCGGCCCGCGTGCGGTGGGACCTGCCCGCGCATGTCGTCGATCGGCAAATCCGGGCCGTCACACCGAATCCAGGCGCATGGACGATGATCGGCGACCTGCGCGTCAAGATCGGCCCGGTCACTGTCGAAGACGCGCCAGACAGCTTGGCGCCCGGCGTGATTCGCGTGGAGCGCAAGGGCGTCCACATCGGCACGGGTTCGCAGCCGGTGCTACTCGGCCAGATCCAGGCGCCCGGCAAGAAGCCGATGAACGCCGCCGACTGGGCACGTGGCGCCCGCCTCGACGAATCGCCGCAGGCCCAATGACCAAGCCGCGCAACAAACGCCCGCCGCGACGCAAACCGCTGGACCCAGCCCGTCGGGCGGCGTTCGACGTGTTGCGTGCGGTTTCAGAGCGCGACGCGTATGCCAACCTCGCCCTGCCCGCACTCTTGCGCGAACGCGGAATCACCGGCCGCGACGCGGCGTTCGCCACCGAACTCACCTACGGCACCTGCCGCACCCGCGGCCTGCTCGACGCGATCATCGCCGCGGCCGCGGGTAGGCCACCTGAGAAGATCGACCCCGTATTGCTGGATCTGTTGCGGCTGGGCACCTATCAACTGCTGCGCACGCGGGTGGAACAGCACGCCGCGGTGTCCACCACCGTCGAGCAGGCAGGCATCGAATTCGATTCCGCACGAGCCGGTTTCGTCAACGGCGTGCTGCGAACCATCGCCGGGCGCGACGAGCAGTCCTGGGTGGACGAACTCGCCCCGCCCGCGGATAGCGACCCGGTCGGACACACGGCCTTCGCGCATGCCCATCCGCGCTGGGTCGCGCAGGCCTTCGCCGATGCACTCGGCGCTGATGCGGCGGAGCTGGACGCCCTGTTGGCCAGCGACGACGACCGCCCGTCGGTGCATCTCGCAGCGCGGCCCGGGGTGCTGACCGCCGACGAGCTGGCCACACAGGTCGACGGCACGGTGGGGCGCTACTCGCCATACGCTGTCTACCTGCCCGGTGGCGACCCCGGTCGGCTCGAGTCGGTCCGCGACGGCGCCGCGCTGGTGCAGGACGAGGGTAGTCAGCTGGTGGCGCGGGCATTGACCCTGGCCGAGCTGGACGGCCCCGATGCGGGCCGTTGGCTCGACCTGTGCTCGGGACCGGGCGGCAAGACAGCATTGTTGGCCGCGTTGGGCGACAGCGCACACGTCACCGCGATCGAACCCGCCGCTAGGCGGGCCGAAATGGTCGAGCAGAACACGCGCGGCCTTCCGGTCGAGGTGCTACGCGTCGACGGCCGCGACCCCGGACTGGAACCGGGAT
>Ga0075421_100001547_pt1 | contig 27049 bp, 17 predicted proteins | sample SoiMetdeltSBSDD5_FD_75292 | JGI IMG/M metagenome (GOLD analysis project Ga0075421, IMG submission 75292) | Bulk soil microbial communities from a Populus tree surrounding site in Tennessee, USA - Soil MetaG P. deltoides SBSDD5 | ecosystem: Environmental > Terrestrial > Soil > Tree plantation... | reverse complement strand
TCTGGCGCAGCTTGCCGATGAACTCGGTCGCGCCGGGGATCGGCACGCCCTCGTGCACCAGCACACCGTCCATATCGGTCAGCCACGCCGCGATCTGTCTGGCCATCCCTAGCACTCCCTAAATCTGGCGGTGCAAGCAACGCGTCGGCATCGCCGCGTTTAACGTCTGGCGGGCGCCGGGCAGCAGTGGCTGGCGCAGACATCCCAATGATCGAGCCTACCGAGCCCCCTTCGCGTCCCGTCGGAGGACGGCCGCATACGCTCAATGACCAGGTCACGCACCATGGTGACGAACCGGGCGTCGGTACCGGGCGTGTGCGCGCGGGCGAAGCCCAGGCCCAGCTGGCGCGCTGTCGCCGCCGCCTCCTCGTCCAGGTCCCAGAGCACCTCCAGGTGGTCGGAGACGAACCCGATCGGGACCACCACCACCTGGGTCACGCCCTCCTTGGCCAGCAGGCGCAGGTGCTCGTTGACGTCGGGCTCCAGCCACGGGACCGTGGGCGGGCCGGAGCGGCTCTGCCACACCAGCTCCCAGCCGACGTCGGGCAGGGACCGCTCGGCCACCAGGCGGGCCGTCTCGCGCAGCTGCCGCTCGTAAAGGCCGCCCTCCGGACCAGCGGTGCGGGCCATCGACACCGGGATCGAGTGGGCGGTAAAGACCAGGCGCGTCGTGGGCCGGTCCGACGGGTCAAGCTCCTTGAACGCCGTCTTTGTCGCGTCGGCGAACGGCTCGACGAAGCCGGGATGGTCGAAGAAGTGACGCAGCTTGTCGACGGTGGGCGCGCCGGAGCCGACCGCCGCCCGCGCCGCCGCGATGTCCTCCAGATACTGCCGGCACGACGAGTACGACCCGTATGCGCTGGTCACGAAGGCCACTGCGCGCTCGATGCCGTGGTCGCGCATCTGCGCCAGCGTGTCGGCCAGCATCGGGCGCCAGTTGCGGTTGCCCCAGTAGACCGGAAGCTCCAGCCCGTGTACCGCGAAGTCGGCCCGGATCGCCGCGACCAGATCGCGGCATTGCTGGTTGATCGGGGAGACCCCGCCGAAGCGCTGGTAGTGCGCGGCCACCTCGGCCAGCCGCTCCGGCGGCACACCCCGCCCCCGCGTCACGTTCTCCAGGAACGGCATGACCTCATCGGGATGCTCCGGTCCGCCGAACGAGACCAGCAGGAACGCGTCGTACATGTAGTGAATGCTATGCGCCCAAGGCGTGGTAGCCACCATCGACGTGAATGATCTCTCCGGTGGTGGCGGGGAACCAGTCGGACAGCAGCGCCACGACGGCCCGCGCCGCCGGTGCCGTGTCGCTGAGCACCCAGCCCAGCGGCGCCCGCTCCACCCACGCGTCCTCGAACTTCTCGAAGCCGGGGATCGACTTGGCCGCCATGGTCCTAAGTGGACCTGCGCTCACCAGGTTGCTGCGGATGCCGCGCGAGCCGAGGTAACGGGCGAGGTAACGCGACGCCGACTCCAGGCCGGCCTTGGCCACGCCCATCCAGTCGTACGCGGGCCAGGCGACAGTGGCGTCAAAGGTCAGCCCGACGATGCTCCCGCCGCTGCTCATCCCACCCACCATCCCCCCATCCCGCAACCCCTTCTCCATCAACGGCAGAGTCGCCATCGCCAGCGCCTTGTAGGAGTAGGTCGAGACGTGCAGCGCCTTGGACACGTCCTCCCACGAGGTCTCCAGGTAGTTGCCGCCCAGGGCGCTCTGCGGGGCGTTGCCGATCGAGTGCACCACCCCGTCGAGACCGTCCACATGCGAGCGCACCCTGTCGGCGAGGCTCGCTAGCTGGTCGGGGTCGGTGACGTCGAGCTCGATCACGGGCGGCTCCTGCGGCAGCCGCTTGGCGATCCGCTCCACCAGGGAAAGCCGGCCGAAGCCGGTCAGCACCACGGTGGCGCCCTGCTCCTGAGCGATCTTCGCGACGTTGAACGCGATCGACTGCTCGGTGAGCACCCCGGTCACGAGGACCCGTTTACCCTCTAACAACAAGTTCCCTCACCCCTCCGATGAATGCATTGCGGCCGCGCGTTGCTTTGCACGCGCAAGCATTAATGTCCCATTCCTAGGCCTCCATCAACGGGGATGACGGCTCCGTTGATGTAACCGGCGGCGTCGCTGGCGAGCCAGGTCACCACGCCGGCCACCTCGTCGGGCGGGGCCATGCGGCCCGCCGGGATCGACTTGAGGATCTCCGCCTTGCGGTCGTCGGGCAGCGCGGCGGTCATGTCGGTCTCGATGAACCCCGGCGCCACGACGTTGAACGTGAGGTTGCGGGTGGCCAGCTCGCGCGTGAGCGACCTGGCCAAACCCACCAGACCGGCCTTGCTGGCCGCGTAGTTGACCTGGCCCGCCCCGCCCGACAGGCCGACCACCGACGAGATGAAGATCATCCGACCCCAGCGCGCCCGCAGCATCTTGGTGCTTGCCCGCTTGGCGCAGCGCCAGGCGCCGGTCAGGTTGGTCTCCAGCACCCGGGTGAACTGCTCCTCGGACATCCGCATGACAAGCGTGTCGTCGGTGATCCCGGCGTTGGCGACCAGCACTTCGACCGGGCCCAGCTCGTTGTCCACCAGGGTGAAAGCCGAGTCGACGGCGGCGGCGTCGGTGATGTCGCAGGTGACCGGGAAGACATCCGGCGCGCTGGCCGGGTCGAAGGTGCCCCGATGGGTGATCGCCACGCGGTCGCCCTGCTTGGCGAAGGCCTGCGCGATGGCGAGGCCGATGCCCCTGTTGCCGCCGGTCACGAGCACGGTCCGGGCCATGGTCAAGCTCCTGTCACTAGAGTCCCGGATTACCTTATGGGTACGGGCAACGGCGTCGCACGTCCGGCATGACGAAATCCGACTAAGGATTTTGGAGGTTACCCACAACGGTGCCGGCTGGCGATTCGGCGGCGACAGATGGCAAAACGGCCGATGGGGAGGACTCCTTACAGTAAGCTAGTATCACGACGTTTGTGAGCAGCGTGCCCGCGTGCACCGACCTGAGGAGGTGACTCGCTATGCGAGATAGCGATCCTCCCAGTCATGGCCGGGCAGCTGTTCCCGCGCCCCGCTAGGGGGCGCCGCTCGGTCATGACGACCTTCACGTGTTCTGCCTTTTCCCTCGACGCAGCCACTGGAGTGTGTGCCATGAGCCGTTATGTAGCCCCACTGGGGTTCACCCTCGCGGCCACCTGGGTCGCCACCATTTTCATGCTCCTGGCCAAGTGACGCCCGGGAGCCTCATCCAAGCAGGCGGTTGGTCCAAAGCAGACCGAAACCCCCGGCGAGCAGAGCGAGCAGCAGTGCGGCTGCCGCGAACCATCTCGTCAGGTCGACCGGGACCAACCGCAGGCCGAGCGACGAGCCCATGTCGCGGTAGACGCGCTTGAGCTCCTCGGCCGAGGCCGCCTCATAGAAGTAACCGCCCGTGCTCTCGGCGAGGTCGGCCAGCGCGACCCGGTCCACCGGGACCGGCTGGAGCTGGCCCGCGATGTCGACCACCCCCTCGTCGGTGCCGAAGGCCACGGTCGAGACCGGCACCCCCGCCTCAACCGCGGCGGCGGCCGCCTCCTCGACCGATCGGCCATAGGTCCGGTACCCATCGGAAAGCAGCAGGATCCGTGCGGGAGCCGGCTCACCGGGGTCCTCGGCGGGGACCGACTTGATCGCCTCGAGCGCCGTGAAGACGGCCTCGCCGGTGGCGGTGGCCTCGGCGAGCTCGAGCCGGTCGATCGCCTCCAGCACGGCCCGCCGGTCCTTGCCCGGCGCCACCAACACCTGGGCGCTGCGAGCGAACGAGACGAGCCCCAGGTTGTAGTTGGTCGGCAGGTCGCCCACGAACTGCTTGGCCGCCTCCTGCGCCGCCTCGATCCGGCTCGGCGGGACGTCGCCGGCCTGCATGGACAGCGACACGTCGATGGCGAGCACGATCGTGGCCCGCTCCGAGGGCAGCTTCATGTCGATCTCCGGCTTGGCCAGGCTGGCCACCAGCGCCAGCAAGCCGGCGAGGAAGCACGCCGCGGCCAGGTACCGACGCCAGCCGATCCCCTTGGGCACCAATGTTTTCAGCAGGTTGAGGTTGCTGAAGCGCACGGCCGTGGCGGCGCGGTGGCGCTGCCGCCAGGCATAGGCGGCGGCCAGCGCCAGCACCGGGATCAGGCCGAGCAGCCAGGCGGGCTCGAGAAACCGGATCATGATCGCCTTCGCCGATGTCTTAGCATCGCCACGAACCTGACCAGATCGCGCAGCCAGTCGGAGTCGGTGCGCAGCCGCATCAGCTGGGCGCCCGCATCGCGCACCGCCAAGGCGATCTCGGCGCGTTGTCGCGAGGCCGCCTCGGCGTAACGCGAACGCAGCGCGGCATCGGCGGTCTGGATCTCATGCACCGCACCCGTTTCCGGGTCGATGATCTCCAGCACGCCGACGTCGGGCAGGCCCAGTTCGCGCGGGTCGGCGACCTCGATGGCGAGCACGTCGTGGCGGCGGGCGAGCTTGCGCATCGGGCGCAGCCACGTGGTGGGCGGCGGCAGGAAGTCCGACAGGATCACGGCCAGCCCGCGGCGGCGTGGCGGGCGGTTCAGCGCTTCGACGAGGTCGCCGAGGTCGGCCTGCCCCTGGCGGGACGCGGTGGCCGCGATCGACTTCAGCAATGCTTGTGCCGCAAGGCGTCCGCCCCTCGCCGGGCGGTGGATCAGGCTCCCGTCGCCAGGACCGATCACCACACCGGCCCGGTTGCCGCCCCGCACCGTGAGGTGGATCATGGCGGCGGAGGCGGCGAGGACAAGGTCGCGCTTGAGCATCCGGGCGGTGCCGAAGTCCATGGAGGCGGACAGGTCCACCGCCAACCAGGTCTCCAGCTCGCGATCGGCGGCGGTCAACCGCACATGCGGCACGGTGGTGCGCGCGGTGACCGGCCAGTCCATGCGGCGCACGTCGTCACCAACGACGTACTCGCGGGACTCGCCCGCCTCGCTGCCCGGCCCGGGTAGCAGGCCGAGATGGTCGCCCTGTAGCAGGCCGTCAAGCCTGCGGCTCACCAGCAGCTGCAACCGGTTGAGCACCGCCGGTGAGCAATCGCGGCGGCCTGCTCTCACCGCAGAGCCGCCAAGCGATGCGTCACCACCGGATGTCATGCCGACTGCCTGGGCGCCACTGTCGGCAGCGGCACGCCCGCGATGACGCGGCGCACGATGCTGTCGGCCGAGATGTCATCGGCGAGGGCGTCGTAGCTAAGCACCAACCGGTGCCGCAGCACGTCCGGCGCGATCTCCTCGACGTCCTGCGGCAAGGCGTAGTCACGCCCGCGCAGCAGTGCCAGCGCCCGGGTCGCGCGGACCAGACCGAGCGACGCGCGCGGCGAGGCACCGTACTGGATCAGGGGGACGACGTCGTCCATCCCGAACGCGCCGGGCGTGCGGGTCGCCAGCACCAGCCGCACCGCGTAGTCGATCAGTGCATTGTGGACGAACACGTCGTCGGCTCGCCCTTGCAGCGCGATCAGGTCGGCGGGGCCGAGGACGGTCTGGGGTGAGGGGGGTCTGACACCCATGCGGTAAACGATTTCCCGTTCCTCACTATCCGAGGGGTACCCGACGACAAGCTTGAGCAGGAAGCGATCCCGTTGTGCTTCGGGCAGGGGATACACCCCCTCCTGCTCGATGGGGTTCTGTGTCGCCATGACCAGGAAGGGGTCCGGGACCGGATGGCTCTTGCCGCCGAGCGAGACCTGCCGCTCCGCCATCACCTCCAGCAGCGCGGATTGGACCTTGGCGGGCGCGCGGTTGATCTCGTCAGCGAGCAGGAAGTTGACGAAGACCGGGCCCAGTTCGACGTCGAAGCTCTCCTGGCCTGTGCGGTAGATGCGGGTCCCGACGATGTCGGCCGGGACGAGATCGGGGGTGAACTGGATGCGCGCGAAGCTGCCGCCGGCGACGGTGGCGACCGTGTGTACCGCAAGGGTCTTGGCCACGCCCGGCACGCCCTCCAGCAGGCAGTGGCCGCGGGCGAGCAGGGCGACGAACATGCGCTCGACCAGGCGGTCCTGCCCGACGATCACCTTTTTTACCTCGAATATGGCGCGTTCAAGGAATGAAGCGTCAACGGCCGGGCTCGGGATCTCATCCAGGACCTGGGACACGGCTGCCTCCACAGCGGACGGTGTGGGGAATTCTCGCCCCCCAGCCTCGCACAGTGCGTCCCGAAATGAGCCGATTCTGACGTATTTAACTGTCGTCGATATCACTCAGCGCGATTGGTCGATTGCAGAAAATCAACCGAATGGACGGGGTGGCACCCCTTCCGCTCGCGCCTTAATGCTGGTTAGTATTTCCGCGTTGCCGGGCGGCTTCCCCCGTGGCCGCCCGGCACGCCAGCCGAGGAAGTCGGTTTGGCGGGCCCATCGGCACAGCACGCCAGACCACCAAGACGCCAGCCAAAGGGCTGGCTATTTTTGTTGCTGTGGCCACCGCGATGATTTGCTCGAGCAAGGGGTGCCGTAACCCGGCTCGCTACGAGCTGCGCTGGAACAATCCTAAGCTCCACCCGCCCGAGCGAAGGAAGGTCTGGCTGGCTTGCGAAGATCACCGCGAAAAGCTTTCGGGCTTTCTCGAGGATCGTGGGTTCCTGCGCGAGACCGTGCCCGTGCGGTGATCCCCTACAGTTTGTGGTGTGGAGTCGACGCCGTCACTGAACGCCCTTGATCCCTGGCCCCAGACCGTCGAGTGGCGCCCGGTGTCCCCCAAGATGATCACCATTGAGATCATCGGGCGGACAATCTGGACCGTCGTCTTCCTGGGCGCGACCCTGATCGCCTGGTGGATCGGCGCCCCGATGTGGGTCGTGCTGGTCGGCGGTGCGCTGACCGCCGGCAACCTGATCGGCACGTACTTCGGGGTGCGCGCCATCCAGTCCTACGGTTACGCCGAGCGCGAACGCGATCTGCTGGTGCGCCACGGCCGGCTGATCCGGCGGCTGTCGATCGTCCCCTACGCGCGCATGCAGTTCGTCGATGTCACCGCCGGCCCCCTGGAACGCATGTTCGGCCTGGCCACCGTGCGCCTGCACACCGCCGCGGCGGCCAGCGACGCCACCGTGCCCGGCCTGGAGGCGCCGGAGGCGACCCGGCTGCGCGACCGCCTCACCGCCCTCGGGGAGGACCGGGGCGAAGGGCTATGACCGATCCTCTGATCCCACGTCAACGGCTGCACCCGCTCACCCCGGTGCTCAAAGGGTTCCGGTTGCTGGTGCTTGCGATCGTGGCCCTGTCCTGGCGCGGTATCGAACAGCTCGAGTGGGCCAACTGGCTGGCGCTGGTCGCCGTGCTGCTGGTGGCGCTGCTCGCCTACTCCTACATCGCCTGGACTGTCACCGGTTACGAGGTGGTCGGGCGAGAGCTGCGGATACACGAGGGCCTGGTGTCGCGGCGGGTCCGGACGGTACCCCTTGAGCGCTTGCAGGCCATCGAGGTGCTCCAGCCGTTCCAGGCGAGGATCTTCGGCCTGGCCGAGCTGAAGCTCGACGTGGCAGGTGCCGAGAGGTCCGAGGCCCCGCTATCGTTCCTGCCCCTGCAACAGGCTCATGCCCTGCGCGGTCAGCTGCTGGCGCTTTCCGGCGGCCGGCCCGAGCACGCCGAGGCCCCGCCCGCCGAGACGCCGCTGTTCCGGGTGGAAAACAACGACGTGGCGTGGAGCCAGTTCCTCACTCCCCCGGTGATGTTCACCCCGCTGGCCGTCCTGTACGTGATCGGCCAGCTGATCTTCAACCAGAATTTCGGCTTCTTCGCCATCGCCAGCATGTTCAGCGCCCTGTTCGCCACCCTGATCGCGCCGGGGTTGAGGATCGCCAATTTCTGGGACTTCCGGCTCTCGCACAGCGAGGACGGCAATCTGCGTATCCAGCACGGCTTGCTGAGTAAGCGAAGCCAGACCGTGCCGGTGCACCGGATCCAGTCGCTGACCGTGACGTGGCCGCTGCTGTGGCGCTCGAAGGGCTGGCTGCGGATCACGCTCGCGGTGGCCGGGCAGAGCTCCGTCGGCGAGGGCAACCGCCGGGCCGAGACCGACCGCCTGCTGCCGGTCGCCACCCTCGACGAGGCGCGCGCCGTCATGCCGCACGTCATGCCGGGGGTCGATCTCGCGGCGCTGCCCATGACCCCGGTCCCGCGCTCGGCCCGCTGGCTGGCGCCGCTGCGCGCCCGGGTGCTGGTGGCCGGGCTGACCGATCAGGTCTTCGGCACGGTCGATGGATTCGCCACCCGCACCCTCACGATCGTCCCTTATGGACGGATCCAGAGCGTGCGCCTGAGCCAGGGCCCGTGGCAGCGCCGGCTCGGCCTGGCCACCGTGCACGCCGACATCGCCGGTGGCACACCGGTCAGCGCCGCTCACCGCCCCGTCGAAGAGGCCAGAAACTGGGCCGGGGAATTGTCCCTGCGGGCACATCGGGCTCGGGCTAACGCTTAGGGGCGAAGTGAAGTACCGTTGTCCGCCATGAGCGTGTCGCAGCGACTGAAGAACAGGTTCCGTCGATTCCTTGAGCGCCCGGGGACCACCGTTGACCTGGAGCCTTTCGAGCAGTTGCTGCCATTGATCGAGGAGCGCGGCGAGGAGCTCAAGGAGCTCGGGGACGCCAAGCTGACCGGGCTCGCCGCCGACGCCACCGACCTGGTGGAGATCTGCGCGGTGGGGCGCGAGGCGGCGTTGCGGGCGCTCGGCGAGCGTCAGTACGACGTGCAGGTGCTAGGCACCCTGGCGCTGCTGCACAACACCGTCGCCGAGATGGCCACCGGTGAGGGCAAGACATTGACGGCCACCATCGCCGCCTTCGGGCATGTGCGCCGCGGCAACGGCCCCGTCCACGTCCTCACGGTCAACGACTACCTCTCCAAGCGCGATGCCCAGTGGATGGGGCCGGTCTACGAGCTGCTGGGTTTGAGCGTCGGCTATGTGACCGGCGCCTCCACGCCCGAGGAGCGGCGCGAGGCATACGCCAAGGACGTCACCTACGTGTCGGTCTCCGAGGCGGGCTTCGACTACCTGCGCGACCAGCTGGCCACCGACATCGCCGACCGGATCCAGCCCGAGCTGATCACCGCCATCGTCGACGAGGCTGACTCGATCCTCATCGATGAGGCGAAGGTGCCGATGGTGCTCGCCGGCATGATCCCTAACGAGGCCGACCCGGTGCACATGGCCGCTGGCATGGTCAAGAACCTGCGTCCCCGGGTGCACTATGAGGTGGCCGAGGACGGGCGCAGCGTCGCCTTCACCGAGCGGGGCGTGGCCACGCTCGAAAAGAAGCTGGGCGTCGACCTCTATGCGGCCGAGCAAATCGACCAGCTGTCGGCGCTCAGCGTGGCGCTGCACGCCCACGCGCTGATCGAGCGCGACGTGGACTACATCGTGCGCGACGGCAAGGTGGAGCTGGTCGACGAGATGCGCGGCCGCGTGGCGCAGACCCGGCGCTGGCCCGACGGCCTGCACGCCGCCGTCGAGGCCAAGGAGGGCCTTGACGCCACCGCCGAGGGCGAGGTGATGGGCACCATCACCGTGCAGGCGTTCATCGCGCTCTACCGCAACATCGCCGGCATGACCGCCACCGCCGTGCACGTCGGCGACGAGCTGCGCGAGTACTTCAAGCTTGAGGTCGCGGTGATCCCGCCCAACACCCCCTGCCTGCGCATCGACGAGCCGGACCGCATCTACGCCACCGACGCCGAGCGCGACGAGGCCCTGGTGGAGGAGATCTCCAAGCGGCACGAGGAGGGCCGGCCGGTGCTCATCGGCACCCTGGACATCAGCCACTCCCAGCGCCTGGCCGGCCTTCTGCGCGAGGCGGGCGTCGAGTGCGTCGTGCTCAACGCCAAAAACGACGACCAGGAGGCGGCGATCATCGCCGAGGCCGGAAAGCACGGCGCGGTCACGGTCTCCACCCAGATGGCCGGGCGCGGCGTCGACATCCGCCTGGGCGGCAGCGACCAGTCCGACCGTGAGCGCGTCGCTGAGCTGGGCGGGCTCTACGTCATCGGTTGCGGGCGATACAACAGCCGCCGTGTCGACGACCAGCTGCGCGGGCGCGCCGGGCGCCAGGGCGACCCGGGCGGCTCGGTCTTCTTGGTCAGCCTCGAGGACGACCTGATCAAGCACAACGCCGCCGACGCGATCCCACCCTGGCCGAAGATGAAGTTCGGCGGGCTGGTCGACGACGAGCGGGTCACCGCCGCGGTCGAGCACGCCCAGCGGGTCGCCGAAGGCGCCAACTACGAGCTTCACCGCAACACCTGGCGCTACAGCGTGCTGATCGAGCAGCAGCGCCAGGCACTCGCAGAGCGGCGGGAAAGGCTGCTCACCACGGAGGTTGCGGGCGACATGCTGCGCTCGCGGGTACCGGATAAGGCTGAGGAGCTTGAAGAGGACAGCCTGGACCAGATCGGCCGGTCGATCGCCCTGTGGCACCTTGACAAGCTGTGGGCCGAGCACCTGGCCGAGCTGTCCGAGGTACGGGAGGGTGTGCACCTGCGGGCGCTGGCCCGGGTTGATCCGCTCGACGAGTTCCACCGCACCGCGGTGCCCGCGTTCAAGAAGCTCATCCCCGAGATCGAGGAGCGAACGGTGGCGACGTTCGAGGAGCTCGATCTCGAGGAGGAGTGGGAGCCCGAGCGCGTCAACCTGGTCCGGCCGAGCGCCACGTGGACCTATCTGGTGACCGACAACCCGTTCGGCTCCGAGCTTGACCGCCTGATCTCGATGTTCAGCCGGTACAACAAGGTCAATAAGTAGCCGCCCATTCGTGCACGGCGCCCTCATGCAGCCCGGCGTAGACCCGGTCGCGCAGGGCGTTGGCCTCGGCCGCGGTCAGCGTGCGTGTCGGGTGCCGAAGGACCAGCCGCAGCAGCACGTTCTTCTGCCCGCGCTTGAGACCCATGCGGGTCAGCGCGGCGGGCGGGAGAAGGTCGTGCGGCGTCTCCGAAAGCACCTCGACCGCCTCGACCGCGCCGTCGGCGCCGCCTAGCAACGTGCGCACGCGGTCGCCCAGCAGCTCGGCATCGAGGTCGTCGGCGACCGCCAGGGACATGTCGCGGCGGACCGGCGGCTGCCCCGAGACCGGCCTGTACGGGGACAGGTCGAGCATCTGCGAAGCGACCCGCGGATCATCTGACCGCAGGAGGCGGATGTCTGGGACCTCCTTGACCAGCATCAGGAGCCGGTCGAGGCCCAGGCCCATGGCAAGGCCGCTCTTGTGGTGCTTGAGCACCTCGGGGTGGGCCAGGCCGCACTCTCCAATCTCGACACCGTCGACGTAGATCTCCCGCCCGGCGAGCGTGTAGGGGTGGGTGTTGGGCGAGGTGTGCCAGGGCCGCACCGGCAGTATCGCGGTGACCACACTCTCCACCATCCTTTCCAGATCGTCCTCGGTGAGGTCCGGGCCGTCCGGGCGGATCCACCACAGATCCATCTGGTGCGGCGCGCCCACGTGATGGCGGTCGATCACGTCGCGGCGGTAGCAGATGCCGGGCACGGCGAGCACCACCTCGCGCTCGACGTTTTTCAGCAGGGCGGGGATCCGGGCGGTGGTGTGCGAACGAAGCATCATGCCGTCGCCAAGGTAGTGGCTATATCGGGCTTCGCGGGTGACGGCGTCGCGCGGATAGCGCAGGGCGTCGTAGTTGTCGGCGATCGGGACGACCCGCTCGCCGGGGTCGCGCACGACCGGCACGGGCCAGATGCCGCAGAGCCGGTCGACGATCAGTTGCATGGCGTGGGGACCCGCGCCGGGGTCGGTTAGGTCACGAAGTTCCATGGTTAACTCCTCGGCTGGAAGGTGTTTGGCCGCACGAAAAAGCCCCCCGGACTCACCGGAGGGTGCGGCTGCGAGGAGGATCTAGTGCAGCGTCACGGGCCCACCGGCGAACGGAGGGCTGGCAAATCGTGACACTGGCCGTGACATGAGATCGATTCTAGCGGGAGGCGCGGATCCGGTCCACTAGGCTTAGGCCATGGCTGGCCAACTCACCCCCGGACTCACGGCAAAAGTCGAGTTGACCGTCACCGACGCCGACACTGCCCAGGCTCTCGCCTCGGGCGACGTCCCCGTGCTCGGCACGCCGCGAGCGGTCGCGCTGGCGGAGGCCGCGACGGTCGCGGCCACCACACGATCCCTGTCGCCCGGCCAGACCACGGTCGGGGTGCGGGTGGAGTTTGACCACAAGACGGCCACCCCGATCGGGCGGCGCGTGGTGGCCGAGGCTCGGCTGACCAAAGTGGAGGGTCGAAGCCTGGTCTTCGACGTCGTGGTGCGCGACGGCCAGACGGTCGCCGCCGAGGGCAGGGTGTGGCGGGTCCTTGTCGACCGCCAGCGTTTCCTGGAGAAGGTCAATGAGTGAGCTAGCGTTCGCCGAGGTCGGTGCCCGAATCTATCTGTTGACCCATCCGGTTTACCGGGTCAACTCCGTGTTAATCGACAGCGACGACGGCGCCCTCGTGATCGACACCTTCTCCACGCCAAGGCAGGCCGCCGAGCTGCTCGAGGCGGTGCGCCGGGTCACGGCCCAGCCGCTGGAGCTGGTCAACACCCACTTCCATTTCGACCACAGCTTCGGCAACTTCACCCTCGCGCAAGACGGGACGCCGATCTGGGGGCACCCCACCTGCGCGCAGGAGCTGGGCGAGCGGGGCGAGCACTGGCGGCGGTACTGGCAGCAGGAGATCGCCGAGGAGGACGAGGAGCTGGCCCGGGAGATCGGCGAGGTGCCGCTGCTGCCGCCCAACCGGCTGATCGTGCACATGCACGAGCTTGATCTGGGCGGCCGGCGGGTGATCCTGAGCCACCACGGCCGCGGGCACACCGAGGGCGACCTCGTGGTGCTCGTCGGCGACGTGCTGATCGCCGGGGATCTGGTGGAGGAGGGCGCGCCGCCCGCGTTCGAGGACGCCTACCCGCTGGAGTGGCCCGACACCGTCGCGCAGCTGCTCGACCTGCCATTCACGATCGCGATCCCCGGGCACGGGCGGGTGGTCGACCGCTCGTTCGTGGCCGAGCAGCACGATGAGCTGACCAAGCTCGACTGGCTGATCCGGGACGGGCACGCCGACTCCGCTCCGGCGGAGCGGGTCGTCGGGGCGAGCCCGCTGTCACGCAAGTGGGGTGAGGCCGGGCGGGTGCAGTCGATGTTTGCCGCCAAGCGCGGCTATGCCCAACTCGACGGCGGCTGAGTAAGCACTGCCGCGGATGCGGCGGCGGCGATGGGTGGCTTGGTCAGCAGGGCGGACTCGTTGCGCTTGATACCCGGGTCGAGCGTGCGGGCGACGAAGATGGCGTGCCACACGCAGAAGACCAGCACGGTCCAGATCTTGCGGGAGTTGTCGGCACGGCCCGCCTTGTGATCCCGCAGCAGTTCCTCCACATAGGACAGATCGAGCAAGTCCCCGGCGCCGGAGTTGTGCAGGATGTCGCGCGCCCACTGGTACATCTCGCCCGCCAGCCATACCCGCGTCGGCACGGGGAAGCCCAGCTTGGGCCGGTTGACGATGGCCGGCGGCACCAGCTGCGCGACCGCCTGGCGCATCGCCCACTTCGTCACGTTGGAGCCGGGCGGCACCTTCAGCGCCTGGGGCAGTTTCGAGGCGATCGCCCACACCCGCAGGTCGAGGAAGGGCACACGCAGCTCGAGCGAGTGGGCCATGGACATGCGGTCCGCCTTGACCAGGATGTCGCCGCGCAGCCACGTGCTCATGTCGACGTACTGCATCTTCGTCACGTCGTCGAGCCCGTCCGCCGCCGCCTCGGCGTAGAACGGCCGGGTGATGTCGGTGTAACGCGCCCCGCCGTTGTTGCGCTTGAGCAGCCGCCCGATCTCGTCGTCGCCGGCGAAGATGCGGGCGTTGCCGCTGAACCGCTCCTCGATCGGGGTGGTCCCCCGCTCCAGGAAGCTCTTGCCCCTGACGCCTTGCGGGATGGCGCGCGAGACGGCGCGCAGGCCGCGGCGCATCGGGTCGGGCAGCCGGGTCAGCATCGCCAGCGACAGCGGCTCACGATAGATGGAGTAGCCGCCGAAGAACTCGTCCGCCCCCTCGCCCGAGAGCACGACAGTGACATGTTCGGCCGCCTTCTGGGCCACGAAATAGAGCGGCACCAATGAGGGGTCCGCGACCGGATCGTCGAGGTGCCAGACGATCTTCGGCAGCGCCTCCATCATGTCGTGGGCGTTGATCTTCGTCGGGATGGTGGTGACGCCCAGGCGGCGCGCGGACTCCTGGGCGACGTCCACTTCGGAGTATCCGTCGTTGTCGAAGCCGACGGTGAAGGTGAGGATCTCGGGGTTGAACTCGCGGGCCAGCGCCACGACCGCGGTCGAGTCGATGCCGCTGGACAGGAAGGCGCCGACGGGCACATCGGAGCGCATGTGCACGCGCACGCTGTCGCGAAGAGTCTCCTGGATCTCGTGCAGGATGCGCTTGCCATCACCCATCGGGGTGGGGTGGAAGACCGGCCGGAAGTAGCGTCGGATGCTCAGCCCGCCCGCCGCGGCTGGCCCTGGTGTCCACGTCAGGCACTCACCGGCGCCGATGCGCTTGATCCCTTTGTGCAGGGTGTGGGGCTCGGGCACGTACTGGAATGTCAGCAGGTGGGACAGCTGTGCTGGATCGATCTCGTTGTCCACGAAGGGAAGCAGGGCCTTCTTCTCACTGGCCAGGAACAGGCCGTCGCCGGTTTGCAGGTAATGCATCGGCTTGATGCCGAACGGGTCGCGCGCGCCGAAGGCCGTCTTGCTCTCGCGGTCCCAGATCACGAAGGCGAACATGCCGCGCAGCCGATCGAGCACCGCCTCGCCCAGGTAGTGGTAGCCGGCCACGACCACCTCGCCGTCGCCCCGCGTGGCGAACTCGGCGCCGTACTCCCTGATCAGCTCCTCACGAAGTTCAAGATAGTTATAGATTTCGCCGTTGAAGGTCAAGAGATATCTCTCCTGGTACGGCAGCGGCTCCTTCGACAACTCAACGTCGATGATCGACAGCCTCTTGTGACCGAAGATCACTTCATCGTCGACGACCAGCACGCCTGTGTCGTCGGGGCCGCGATGGTGCAGCAGCTCGAGTGAGGCGGCGATCCTCCGCTGAAACGCATCAACAGCGCTATTACCGCTAAAGAAGGCTAAAATCCCACACACACTGACATCCTCCCATAATTTGCCCCACGATAAGCTGATACGTAAAACGCTGGAGGAGATCTCGTGGTTGCACAGAACAAGCCTGATGACCAAAAGTCTGACGGCACCGAGTCACACGATCCTGCATATCCGCAGAAATTCCTTGAGTTCATGCGCCCGGGCTGGCGCGACATTGAGCTGCCGATGAGCCCGCGGCCCGAGACGCCCCACTACGCCAAGCGCCGAGCCACCCTCTCCAGCGCGTTCCCCGGCGAGACGATCGTGATCCCCAACGGCCGCGAGATGGTGCGCGCCAACGACACCAACTTCCCCTTCCGCCCCGGCAGCGACTTCGTCTACCTGACCGGCGAGCACGACCCCGACAGCGTGCTGGTGTTGCGGCCCAACGGCTCGGGCGGGCACGACACGGTCCTCTACACGCGCGGTCACTCGCCGCGCGACACCGACGAGTTCTTCAAGGACCGCACATATGGTGAGCTGTGGATCGGGCGCCGCCACACGCTGAAGGAGAAGTCGGCCGAGCTGGGCGTCGAGTGCGCCCGCCTGGCCGACCTGCCGCTGGACGACCTCGCCCCGGGCCGCACCCGCGTGCTGCGCGGGCTGGACCCCGAGGTCGACTCGCGGGTGCGGCAGACCTCCGCCGACCGCGACCGGGAGCTGGCCTGGACGATCTCCGAGCTGAAGCTAGTCAAGGACGAGTGGGAGCTGGCCCAGCTTCAGGACGCCATCGACGCGACCGTGCGCGGGTTCGAGGACGTGGCTCGTGCCCTTCCGGCCGACCGCCCGGTCTCCGAGCGCCTCATCGAGGGGATTTTCGGGCTGCGGGCGCGGCACGACGGCAACGGTGTGGGCTACAGCTCGATCGTGGGCGCCGGCTCCCACGCCACGATCCTGCACTGGATCCGCAACGACGGGCGCACCACGCCGGGCGAGCTGCTGCTGGCCGACATGGGCGTGGAAAACAACAACCTCTACACCGCCGACGTGACCCGCACGCTGCCGGTCTCGGGCACCTTCACCCCGCTGCAGCGGCAGATCTACGACCTCGTCTACGCGTCCCAGCAGGCGGGCATGGACTTCATCAAGCCGGGGGTGAAGTACGCCGACATACACACCGCGTGCATGCGCGTGCTCGCCGAGGGCCTGCACGACCTGGGCATCCTGCCCGTGAGCGTCGACGAGGCGATGGACAAGCAGTCGGTGATCTACCGGCGCTGGAGCCTGCACGGCTTCGGCCACATGCTCGGCATCGACGTCCACGACTGCGCCAACTCGCGCGACGAGAAGTACCGCGAGGGCGAGATCGCCGAAGGCTACGTGCTGACCGTCGAGCCGGGCCTGTATTTCCAGCCCGAGGACGAGATGGTCCCGGCGGAGCTGCGCGGCATCGGCGTGCGCATCGAGGACGACGTGGTCGTGACCGCCGACGGTTGCAGGAACATGTCGGCCGGGCTGCCCCGCACCTCCGCCGACGTGGAGGCGTGGCTCGCCCAGCAACGCGCGGCGGGTTTCCGCCTGCCCTGAAGCGTCGACGCCATCTATCAGGCCGGCACGCTCGCCGAGCTTGCGGCCGGCCTGATAGGCGCCGAGGTGGTGCGCTGCTGGTGGGACCGAACCCTAGCGATAGACGGTCACCGAGCGGGGCGGCACGCTGAAGGTGCCGTCGCGGAACGAGGCGCCGCGCAGGTCGACCGAGGGGACGGGCGACAGGTGCGCGTCCGCCAGCGAAGGCACCGGCTGCGTGGCCGAGGTGGGGGTGGCGTTGAGGATCACGACGATGGTCTCGCGGCCGTCGGAGAGCACCATGGTGATCACCCCGGGCTGGTTGCCCACGAACGAGACGGTGCGCTGCACCTCCTCCAGCGTGCCGAGGCTGAACAACCTGGACGACCCCCGGATCTGGAGAAGCTCCTGGAACCGTTGCGCCGCAAGGGACGTGGCCTCGCAGGTGGGCACAAGCGCCGGGTCGGCCAGCAGCGGCTGGGCGTAGGGCCAGCGAACGGTGTTGTCCCATGCCGGCGGCAGCCCGCGGCCGAAACCGTTGCCGTTGGCGCAGTCCCACTGGATGGCGTTGAACCAGTCGCCCGAGTCGTAGGAGTTCTTGTCAAGCGACTTGGAGCGCAGCCGGTCCGAGCCGGCTGTGGCGAAACCGGTCCCCTGGCTCAGCACCACCGCCGACAGCGCGACGACATGCATGCGTGCCCGGTCCATCGCGGATGTGCCCTGCGGCAGCTTGAACGCCAGCGAGTCGTAAAGGATCTCGTTGTCGTGGGCGTCGACGTAGGTCACCGCCTCGGAGGGGAAGGTGGTGTAGCCCGTGGGCGAGCCGTTGTAGTCGATGTCCGCGCCGGTCACCGTGCGGCCCGAGCTGTCGACAAAGGTGTATCCGGCCAGGTTGCCCACCAGCCCCACCTTGATCTGGTCCTGCTGGTGCAGCAGCCGGGCGCGCTGCTCGGCGAGCGTTCCGTTGATGGGGTCGCCGTTGGGCGCGGTGTAAAGACCGGAGGCGAAGCCCTGGGTTCTCGGGTTCACGTCGAAGGGACCCCCACCCTTAACGGCGTCTCTCAATCGATCGTTGAAAGTGCCGATGTGGGTACCCGCCAAATTGTTTTGAGTAGCTTGAACGAACCGTGCATTGTTCGCCACCTCACCGAAGTTCCACCCCTCGCCGTAGAGCAGGATGGATTTGCCGCCGGGCAGGCGGTCAAGCGCCGCTCGCACGTCGAGCATGTTGGCCTTGGGGTGGTGGCCCATCAGATCGAAACGGAAACCGTCGATGCCGTAGGCGCTTGCCCAGGTGACGACCGAGTCGACGACCAGCTTGCCCATCATGGTGTGCTCGGGCGCCGTGTTGAGGCAGCACGTCGAGGTCTCGATGCTCCCGTCGAGGGCGAGCCGGTGGTAGTAGCCGGGCACGATCGGGTCGAGCGGCGACGGCGACGTGGTGTGGTTGTAGACGACGTCGAGGATTACGCGCAGGCCCATGCCATGCAGCGCGTCGACCATCGCCTTGAACTCGCGGTTGCGTTGTGCCCCATCGGGATTCACCGCGTAGGCGCCGTCGGGCGCGGTGTAGTGCAGCGGGTCGTAGCCCCAGTTGTAGCCGTCGTTGGCCCGCACCGCGCCGATGCACTCCTGCTGGCCCGGTGAGTCCGGCGGCAGCGACGCGAGATCGCACTGCGGCACCGCCTGGTCCGCCTTCAGCTCCGGGACGGTGGCGAAGTCGAAGGTGGGCAGGAGGTGGATGTGGGTGACGCCCGCCGCGGCGAGCTGCCGCAGGTGGGCGGTCCCGTTGGACTGCACGGTGAACGCGCCGTAGGTTCCCCGCAGGTGCGCAGGCACCGAGGTGTCGGCGATGGAGAAGTCGCGCACCGACAGCTCCTGGATCTGCGGGCGGTCGTTGCCATTGAATGGCAACGGTTTTTCCGAGCCGAGCGGGGCGATCACGCTCTGCGCCGAGTTGGGTGTCAGCGCGACCGAATAGGGGTCGGTCGCGGTGACGGTGCGGTCGAAGTGCTGGATGCGGTAGCGGTAGCTCTTGCCGATCCACGGCCCTTCGGCGCGCCAGACGCCGGTGGCGTCATCGCGTTTCATTGCCTTCACGCCGCCGTCGACCTCGACCGAGACGGCTTTGGCGGTGGGCGCCCAGACGGCGAGCCTCGCCCGGCCGTCGACGATCGTGGCGCCCAATGTTGTTCTGGAGGCGGCGGAGTAGACGTCGTCGAGCACGCCGGGGATCTGGACCCCGGTGGCGGCAAGCAACTCGCCGTCGTGGGCACGCTCGGTGACGACGAGCTGGCCGCGCAGCGCCTCCTTGACATCGACCTGCCCCACGGCAAATGAGTTGTAGGCCCACAGGTGCGGGAACGCCTGGCGGTGACGCTCACTCAACACGCCCGCGCTCAGCGGCACGGTGTAGAAGTCACCGCGCAAATCACCATCCACAATGGACAGGCCGCCGTTGGGCGCGACCGCCAGCTCATAAACCTTGCCATCGTTGGACTTCTTGTTCCACGCGATGGTGCCTCGATCGAGCCACTGCGCGTAGGACTTGGAGAGGTCGATGTCCTTGCGTGCCGAGGGCGCCTCGGGGCGCAGGTAGGCCTGGCGGCCGGACAGGATCCATACCTCCCGGCCGAACGTGCCGAAATTGAGCCGCTGGTCGTTGGGCAGATCCTTCTCGTCGCCCTTGTGCACGATGTAGCTGACACCGGTGGCGCCTGGCACAAGCGGCACGTTCCAGTACGCCCCGTATGAGTCGATCCCGCTGGGCGGCATCGGGTTCTGCCAGTCCACCGGGTTGGCGTTGCCGTCCCACAGGTGCAGGCCCCAGCCGGCGTAATTGCTGTCGGTCCGGCGGTAGTGCAACACCGCCGTGTTGGGCGGCGGATCCGGTTGCGGTGCGGGCGGTTGCGGCGCCACCTCACCCTGCCTGAGCCAGATCTCGTAGGTGGTCGACGGGTCGATGAACCGGTCGACCGGCACATCCTTGGTCCCGTTGGGATCTATCACGAGATACCCGACACTGCGCGCGTCCGGCTTCACCTTCACCCACGCGAAGGCGCCATAGGCGTCCACACCGTCGAAGGGCTGCCCCTGCGGCCACGGCAGGTTCATCGACGGGTCGATGTCACCCCACGTGTACAGGCGCCAGCCGGTGTAGTTGCCGTCCGGCCGGTGGTAGTGCACGAGCACGTACTCTCGCTGCGCGGCCTGCGGCGGCGTCGCCACCGTGACGCTGGTGTATGCCGACGCTAAACGTCCCATACTGTCCTGTACCACGGCCTTGTAACGCACCCGTGTCCGTCCGGCCAGCCCTTCGAGGTCGTGGTGGACGCGGTATGGCGCCGACGTGGCCGTGCCCAGCAGCCGCCAAGGGCCGTCGCCCACCTGCGCGGCGAACGTCACCTTCGCCGTCGGGTCCGACTGGATGGAGGCGGTGACCACGGTCTGTGTCGCGACCTCCGAACCGTTGGTGGACAGCGTGATGGCGGGCGCGCCGGTTGTCGGGAGTGGACGGTCGGCCTTGAACACCACCGTCGAGCCGGCGGCGACCGTCAGCTGGTTCTGCAGAAGCGATCCATCGCCGTAGATGCGGCTGAAGCCGGCGCCGTTGGGGTTGACCGTGATGGTCTTGGGGGTCGCGGAACTGTTGGCGGCCACAAGGTACTCGACCCGCTCCGGGCCGATGCGGGAGAAGGCGAAGACACCATCCCCTGCGTGCCTGGTGACCTGGATCCCGTCGCGGAGTGCCGAATGCTCCTTGCGTAGCCTGCCCAGCTCGGCGATGGCTCGATACAGCGGGTGGGCCGTGTCGTAATTGTCCTGCGCGTGCGTGCGGTCCGTGCCGAGCAGGTCGTCGTCCAGGTAGGACGGCACCTTGCTGGCGAACAGCGTCTGGCGGGCGTCCTTGTCGCCGCCGTCGCCGGTGAACCCCTGCTCGTCGCCGGAGTAGATCACCGGCTGGCCGCGGGTCAGGAACATCAGCTCATGGGCGAGCCTCGATTTGCCCAGGTCGCGGGTGAACGAGCCGATCCGGCCCATGTCGTGGTTGCCGAGGAAGGTGGGCAGGGCGTTGGCGTTGGTACCGCGCGCGTTGTAGAGGCTGTCGGCGGCGTAGAGGTCGGCCAGCCCCTGCCCGGAACCGCCGTTGACATAGCCAGCCGCTGCCGCTTGGAAGCCGAAGTCGAGCGTCGCCGGAAGCTGCCCCTGCCGCACGTAGGACGACATGATCGCCGGGTCGGCCGAGAACACCTCGCCGAACATGAAGAAGTCCCTCCCGATGCCCTCCACAAACTGGGGCCAGAACTCCATGTTGACGTGCTTGGCGGTGTCGAGCCGGAAACCGTCGACCCCGGTCTCGACGATCCAGTCCTTGTAGATCTTCGTCATGCCACGGACCACCTCGGGCCGCTCCGTCCACAGGTCGTCCAGGCCGAAGAAGTCGCCGTAGGTGCTGTTCTCGCCGGAGAAGGTGGAGTCGCCCCGGTTGTGGTACATCGCCGGGTCGTTCAGCCACGCCGGATTCTTGATGTTGGCCGGGACGACGGGCGTGTACGGGCCGGCGTTGGCGTCGACGGCTGGAAACCCTTGCGCTCCGCTGGCATAGTTTTCATCCTCGAACGGGCGACCCTGGGCGTCGGTATAAGGGCTGGTCCTCTTGTCCACATAGGAGTACTGGTTCTCACGGAACTTGATCACATCTGCGGTGTGATTGACGATCACGTCGAGGTAGATCTTCATGCCCCGATCATGGGCGAGCTTCACGAGGCGTTTGACATCGTTGTGGGTACCCATGTGAGGATCGACCTGTTGAAAGTCGGTTATCCAATATCCGTGGTACCCGGCCGAGTCCCCTTGTACCGGCTGGTTTTTGAAGATGGGCGCCAGCCAGATGGCCGTGGTCCCGAGACCTTGGATGTAGTCGAGGCGGTCGATGACGCCCTGGATGTCGCCGCCGTGATAGAACCCCTTGTCGGTGGGGTCGTAGCCGGTGCTCATGCGGTCGCCGGGATAGCCACCCTTGTCGTTTCCCTTGTCCCCGTTGGCAAAACGGTCCGGCAGGAGGAAGTAGAACTGCTCGGCGCGGTGGCTGGGCTGCTGCGCCGCGGCCGCCAGGGCGGCGTCGCTCGGCTCGGATTCGTTGCCCTGCACCGGGACCGGTGCGGCGATCACCGCGAGCGACAGTAGTCCGATCAGGAACGCGCGAAATCGACGAGGGGTCATGCGGGCAACATACGATTACTGAAATGTTTCCGCAAGCTATCGCAAGAAATGACGTTGTCTTCCACGCATGGGTGACCCGACGACCCCAAGAGTGGGAAGCGGGCTCAGAGCACGTCGTGGCCGGGGTGCGGCTCGGCCGGGATGGTCCCCAGCCGCCCAGCCTGGAAGTCCTCGAACGCCCGCACCAGCTCCTCGCGGGTGTTCATGACGAACGGGCCGTAGGCGGCGACAGGCTCGCGGATCGGCTGGCCGCCGAGGATCAGGACGTCCATGCTCCGCTTCGGATCCGCCTGAAGCGTGACCACGTCGCCCGCGCCGAACACGGTCAGCTGCCCGACCTTGACCGGGCGGGCTTGCGCCCCAACGCTTCCGGCCCCGGCGAGGGTGTACACCAGCGCGTTGAAGTCGGGCCGCCATGGCAGGCGCAGCTGGGCGCCCGCGCTCAAAGTGGCGTGCACCAACGCGATCGGCGTGTGCGTGATGCCCGGACCGGGGTGCCCGGCGACGTCGCCGGCGATCACGCGCAGCAGGGCACCGCCGTCGGGCGAGCTGAGCAGCGAGACCTGCCCGGCCCGGATGTCCTGGTAGCGCGGGTCGGTCATCTTGAGCTTGGCGGGAAGGTTGACCCAAAGCTGGAAACCGTGGAACAGGCCGCCGGAGACGACCAGCTCCTCGGGCGGGGTCTCGATGTGCAGCAGGCCGCTTCCGGCCGTCATCCACTGGGTGTCGCCGTTGGTGATCAGGCCGCCGCCGCCGTTGGAGTCCTGGTGGCGAAAGGTTCCGTCGATCATGTAAGTGACGGTCTCAAACCCGCGGTGCGGGTGCCACGGCGTGCCCTTCGGCTCGCCCGGCGCGTAGTCCACCTCACCCATCTGGTCCATGTGGATGAACGGGTCTAAGGCACGCAGATCCACGCCGGCGAAGGCCCGGCGAACAGGAAACCCCTCGCCCTCGAATCCGCTCGGTGCCGTCGTCACGGAGACCACCGGCCGGTCTCGGCCGCTCATCGGGTCAGGCGTCGGTATCCGGGGGAGCGTCAATGTATCGGCAGTGACGGCGGGCATCGAATCCTCCAAGTCGAGGGCCAGTTGTTGCCAATTCAACAATCGCCCGCGTCCAGTATTCCACGCTGGAGTTCGGCCTCCACGCAAAGGTTTCTCTCGCGCGGAAGTCCCGCAGGTCACCAGGTGAGCTTCGAGTTGGCGCCGTCTGGTGGCCAGAAGTTGTTGTTCTTGTAAGCCCAGTACTCGAACGGGTTGTCGTAGTAAGCGGCCGTCTCCACCAGGCTGCCCCAGTCCTCGTCGGTGTCGGTGAGCCACACCACGCTGCCGACGATGAAGCCGCCGACCGCCCAAACGACGTAGGTCGCCTGGAACAGCGGGCCGAAGATGCGGTTCTGCCAGATGTGCAGCTCCTCATGCTGGCGGAGGAAGTCGGTATCGGTGATCTTGCCACCCTCGCCGGCGTTGCTGATCACGTTGCCCTGGGTGAAGGCGAAATCGCTCTTGAGCGCGAAACCGCCCTCGTACACATGGCGGTTCTGCCGACGGCTGAGGTCCGACCGGTAGTTGGCGTCGCCGCCGTAGAACAGGTTGATGATGTGGACGATATTGCCCAGCGAGGTGCCGACCAGCCCCCACGTGGAGTCGGAGACGAACGCGAACCAGCCGCTGGGACTGGTCCAGTCGTAGATGCCGGTCATACCGCTGATCAAACCGTTCATGCCGCCCATGAGCGCGCCGGCGACGAGCCCGATCGGGCCGCCGACGAGGAATCCCGTGATGCCGCCAAGCCACATCCCGGCGGTCGTCGTCAGCGCCGTCTCCAGCGCGGTGAGCAGGCTGCCCCAGCCCTGACCGTTGGCCAGGCCGTAGACCAGCCCGGCGACGAAGCCGACCGCCAGGGCGGCAACCGTTGCCACGGCCGCGATGTAGGCGATGGCGATGAGCGCGCCGACGAGGATCGGTATGAACATCCCGCTGGGATCCTTGAACACCAGTGGGTTGTTCAAGGCATAGCTGTAGACGTTGTAGGCCTGCGGCATGCGGGCGGGCCGGCCCGGGTTCTCCAGCACGTACCAGTCGACGGAGATGAACCGGCCCAGCGCCGGGGCGTAGTACCGGGCGCCGAGGTGCAGCAGCCCGGTCTCCGGGTCGCGGTCCCGCCCCAGGTACCTGTCCAGCTCCACGCTCGGCCGCAGCGCCGCGCCGAAGGGCGAGTACCGTTGCTGCGCGATGGGTATCCCGGCGGCGTCGGTGGCCATCAGCACGGTCCCGTGGTGGTCGCACACGAAGTAGGCCGGCGCGGTCGAGTCGCCCTGCACCTTCTCCGAGGCGATCAGGAGCTTGGCGAGGTAGACGTGCCGCACTACATGCGTGGCATGGTGCTCGAAGAGCCCCGCAGCGTACCGCACGATCCTTGTCTGTCCACCTTGGACGACGGTCTTGAGGATGCGCCGGCTTTGCGGGTCGTAGGCGATGCCGATCCGGGAACCGTCGCGCGTCACCGCCCGATTCATCCGCTCCAGAGGGTCATACTCAATCGTGGTGAGGTTGCCGAACGACGAGATGTGGCCGCGCCCGTCGTAGCCGATGGGGTTGTCGCCGGCCTTGGTCAGGCGCCCGGGACGCGCGGGGTCCTCATAGGACATTGTCAGCGGCCCGGTGTCGGCGAAGGAGAGCAGGTTGCCGGCGTCGTCGTAGCTGTACCCGCCGCTGCGCACCACCGTGTCGCCCTGGCGGACCTCGAATCCGGTGAGCCGGTACAGGCCGTCGTAGGTGAAGGCCTGCTGCTCCACCAGCCCCGGTTCCTCGTCCCGCAGGGAGCTGATGGTACCGACAGGATCATAGCCGTAGTCGATACGCCGCAGCGTGAGCCCGTTCTTGCCGGCGCGGATGTGCTGGAGCCGCCCGGATTCGGGGTCGCGCGGCATGGCGACGGTCACGTCGTTGTGGAGGCGGTAGCTTTCAACGCCCCCGTCGGCGGCGTAGACCACATCGGAGACCACGCCGGGGATGGCTCGCACGCTGCCGCTGCGATCAAGCACGTACTCGACGCGGTGCCGGTCCGGGTAGGCAATCGCGACATTGCGGCCCTGCAGGTCGTACTCGCGCAGGGTGGTGAGGGTGACCCCGTCGGTGGTGACGGACTCGCGGGTCACCTTGCCGGCCCTGTTGTAGGAGTAGCGCAGTTCGTGCCCGCCCTCGCGGACCACGGCGATCCTTCCGTCCAGAAACCGCCCCGCGCCCGGCTCGCCCGGGTCGGTGTCATAGGTGATTTCCCTGAAGGCGACACCGTCGTGCGACATCCGCACGACCCGGCCCTGGCTGTCGTGCTCGTGCCGCAGGCGCCCGCCGTCGGCGTTGATCTGTTCCACCACCTTGCCGGTGGCGTCGCGGTAGTAGGTCCGCGTCCCCGCGTCGCGGTGGGTGATGGACACGGGGTCGCCGGTACCCGCGTAGCTGTACGCGGCCACCTGCTTCCCGGCGCCGTCGAGCAGGCGCGACACCTTGCCCTCGACGTTGACCTCGTAGTCGGTGATGACACCCGACTCCTCGACCCTGCGCAACCGTCCCAACGCGTCAAAGGTCTCGGTGCGTGAAGGCGCCGTGGCGGCGTCCACGAAGTGCGTGATGGTGAAGTTGTCCCGCACCACCCGGAACTGGGTCGCACCAGGCCCAAGCGTCTCGGTGACGTTGCCGAGCACGTCGTAGCGCTGCCTGACCGAGGCTGCCGTCATCGCCGGGGGCGGCGCGTAGTCCAGGCCCAGCACGAAACGCGGCGGGTGGAAGGCCTTGACAAGGCCCTTGGGGTTGAGCTCGACCGACTCCGTGGCCGCGAAACGCCGCGAGCCGTCGGAGGCATCGGGTGCCGTTGCCACCTTCACGAGCTGGCGCCCGAAGCCGTCGAAGAACGCACGGCACACGGCGGCATCGTCGATGGCGGCGAGATCGCCGCTCAGGCTCCCGGTCGTCAAGCCGGTGACCGAAGGTGCGATCGACGTCATCGACACCGGCAGCGTCGACAGGTCGAGCCGCCACATCTTCACCAGCTGCTCCACCCCGTCGTCGCCGGTCTCGTAGAGCGCGGTCAGCCGCCCGATCCGGTCGTAGTCGTGCCGGATGACGCGCCCGTCGGGCAGCTCCATCCGGGACGGCTCGCCCGAGCGGGGTTCGAAGGTCAGCCTGGTCTCGCGCCCGCGGGCGTCGCGGGAACGGACAGGGTAAAGAAGGTTCTCGTCATAGAAGACCTCCAGCGGTACACCGGAAGGGTCCCGTTGTTCAACGACGTTGCCTCGAGCGTCCCGGCGGACCGCCATCGTCGTGGCGTACCAGCCGGCCGTGTCCCCGGAGCCCAGCTGCTCGAAGCCGAGGTCGGTCAGCTGGCGGCCGTCAAGGTAACCGGCCGGGATCCTTGAGTTGAGCAGGCGGAGATCTTGTACCCGGATGAGCCGGCCGTGGGTGGCCTGGCCCTCGGGCAGCCCGGTGAAGGGTTCCCCGTCGTAGTAACGGATCTGCACCGACCACGGCACCCCGTCGCCGTCGCGCAGCTCTGCGCGCACCGGCAGCTTGACCAGCCATTCAGCCTCGTTGGCGGCGTAGGTGAACCTCTCCTCGCGCCGGATCACGTCGGAGGAGCCTTCGGCGAAGCTCTCCCGCACCTTGCGGCCCGGGTTCCCGTACTTGTCGAAGTCGAACATGCGGCTGCGATCCACCTTCGCCGGCTGGCCGGTCGGGCTGAACTCACGCGTCTCGATCTCGGTGACGTGCGGGAAGAAGATGCGACCGCCCGGCCCGTCGTACTCGAGCCGCACCTCCCAGCTCTGCCGTGACTGGGCATACAGGCGCAGCCCGGCGCCGGTGCGTTCGAAGCTTCTGGTCTCCAGTAGGGTACCCGCGCGAGCCCGCTGGCGTTCGCGCGTGACCAGATCGGGGTGTTCGGGATCGCCCTGGAAGAACGTGACCTCCTGCACCGAGCCGGGCGCGGACTCGTCACCGGCCATCTCGACCGTGACGCGCTTGAAGCCGCGGAATGTCCGCTGTGGACCGTCGAAGACACCGTCGTGGTAGCGCATGGTCTTGGCGGTGACCGTCCCGGTCACGGTGTCGCGCTCCACGATGGAGCTCACCATGTGCACAACGAGTGGCAGCTCGCCGAGCCAGTCGGCGC
>Ga0075421_100001545_pt1 | contig 27056 bp, 30 predicted proteins | sample SoiMetdeltSBSDD5_FD_75292 | JGI IMG/M metagenome (GOLD analysis project Ga0075421, IMG submission 75292) | Bulk soil microbial communities from a Populus tree surrounding site in Tennessee, USA - Soil MetaG P. deltoides SBSDD5 | ecosystem: Environmental > Terrestrial > Soil > Tree plantation... | reverse complement strand
ACCTCCTTGAGTGGTGACGCGAAAAAGTTTGCCTGATTTATTTCTGTCTCTAACACGTCGGCCGAGCGTGTGGCAACGATCGAAAGGGGTTGATCGGGTTGCTAGTTGTCCGAGCGGAGACGCATCTCTCTCCGTATGAAGCTGTCAGCCGGACGCGAGACGGGTCAGCGCGAAGCGGAAAGTTAGAGCTTGGTTTCAATCTTCTCGGTCAGCATGATGCCTTTCGGCGTCACCTTCGCGACATAGGGCAACACTTCGACGCCCGCTTTAACGGCTCGACGCAGCCAGCGGCCGTACTCCGGATCGATCTCATCGGCGGGGCGAAAGTGATGACAATCGCCGCGCTGGACGACGAATACGATCGCGGCGCGATGGCCTTTCCTTTTGAGGCGGATCAATTCCTTGAGATGCTTCGTTGCGCGCTCGCTGACAGCGTCAGGAAAAGCGGCGGCGCCGTTGAAGGAAGCCGTGACGTTTTTCACTTCGACATAGCAGCAGCCGCTGTTTCCTTCCAAGCAGAGGTCAAGCCGGCTGTGAGCGCTTACCTTGACTTCGCGGCGGATGACTTCGTAGCCGCGTAATTCGGGAATCGCGCCGGCTTCGATCGCTTCCGCCACGAGGCGGTTGGGATGCAGCGTGTTGATGCCGATCCAGCTTCGCTTGATCTGGATCATTTCCCAGGTGTAGGCGAGCTTGCGGCCTTTGTTAGGGCTCAGCGAAAGGTACACCACACTGCCGGGCTCTTTGCAGCCGAGCATGCTGCCGGTGTTAGTGCAGTGGGCGGTAACAATCTCGCCGGTAGCCAGGCGCACGTCGGCGAGAAAGCGTTTGTATCTTTGCACTAGCGTGCCGCGAATCAACCGTGACTTGAAGAGCATGCGCATGGTTATAGCGGAGGAGAAGCGCAATGCAAAATGGCCGCGCGCTTTGTTGAACTGGCCGGGGCGCTTTGTTAGTTTCGGTGGACGGCGTCAGTCAGGGAGAGCACATGGCGAAGCGACAGCTCAAATACGTCGGTCACAACGTTCGGCGAGTGGATGGCATCGAGAAGGTCACGGGGACAGCCAAGTTCGTCGGCGACATCACCGTCCCCGGCATGCTCTACGGCAAGATCCTGCGCAGTTCATACCCGCATGCGCGAATTCTTTCCATCGACACCAAGCAGGCGGAGGATTTGCCCGGTGTCGTGGCGGTGTTGACGGCGGCGGATATCGCCGACGTGAACCCGATTTACAACGGCCGGCCGGTGATCGCCATGAATAAGGTGCGTTATGTCGGCGAGCCTGTCGCCGCCGTCGCCGCAGTGGATTTGGCCAGCGCGGAAGAAGCGCTGTCGCTGATTCAAGTCACCTATGAGGAATTGCCGGCGGTGACCGGGATCGATGCTGCACTGAAAAACGGCGCGCCGCCAATCCATGAGGATAAAAACGGCAATATCGGCACCCATGAAAAGGTCGTGCGCGGCGATGTGGACGAGGGATTCGTCCAATCCGATGAAATCGTCGAAGACACCTTCACCTTTCCAATGGTCTATCATTACGCGATGGAACCGCACTCGGTCATCGCGCATTATAGCGATGCTGAAATCACGGTTTGGTCGTCGGCGCAGCACCCGTTTCAGGTGCGCGGCGACATTGCCAGGATATTCAAAGTGCCGCAGTCGAAGGTGCGTCTAATTATCAACTATCTCGGCGGCGGCTACGGCAGCAAATCGTATACGAAATTTGAGCCGCTGGTCGTCGCTCTTGCGCGCAAGGCCAAGCAGCCCGTGCGCATCTGCAACTCCGTCGGCGAATCAATGGTGACGGTGCGGCGCCACGGCGCGCGGGTGAGAATCAAAACCGGCGTCAAACGCGACGGCACGATCATGGCGCGCGAGGCTGAGATTTATCTCGATACCGGGGGGTACGACGACAACGGTCCGCAGGTGACGGCGCGGTCGGCGACGCGAGTGCTCGGTCCGTACTGGATTCCGCACATCCGCACCGATGCTTATCAAGTTTATACCAACACGGGTTCGGCGGGTTCTTATCGGGCGATCGGCGCGCCGCAGGTGATCTATGCGGGGGAGTCGCAGATCGAGATGGTCGCGGCCAAGATCGGCATGGACCCGGCCGAGCTGCGCATGAAGAATCTGCTCAAAAAAGGCCAGGAGCTCCGTCCGGGATTGAAGGGTATCGATGCCAACTTGGCGTCTACGCTCAGGAGCCTGATCCGTGAAAGCGGCTGGGTTAAGGCGCGCAAAAAGAGCCATGCGGCGGTGGGCATGGGCTGCGCGATCACCAACGCCGGCGCGACGCCGGTCTCCGTGGCGATGATCCGCATGCAGTCCGACGGTATCGTGAATATCGCCGCCGGCAGTACCGAGATGGGTCAGGGCGTGCGCACGACATTAACGCAGATCGCCGCGGAAGAATTGACTTTGGCGATGGAAGGTTTTTGCATGCTCGGCGCCGATACCCAAGTCACGCCGTATGACAGTTCGACCGGATCGAGCCGATCGACCACACTGATGGGAACGGCGGTGCAAAAGGCGGCGCGTGACTTGAAGCAGCAATTCATAACCATCGGCGCCCAGGCCATGGGTGTAAAGCCGAGCCAGGTGCAGGTCGAGGATGGCGCGCTGATCTGCGGTGAATCGCGGCTTACGTTCAAAGAAGCCTTGGAGCGGCGCTTTGGCAAAGGGTCCGGCGGAGAAATGATCGGGCGCGGCGAGGCCGGACCGGAAATCACGGACAATAAATTGCCGGTTTTCTGGGAAGTCGGTATGGGCGCCGCCGAAGTTGCCATCGACCATGAAACCGGCGAAGTGAAGCTCAAAAAATTTATTTCGGTCGCCGACGTCGGCAAAGCGATTCATCCGGCGCATTGTGTCGCCCAGGAAGAGGGCGCGGCCATGCAAGGGATTGGCCACACGTTTTTCGAACAGCTCATCTATGACAATGGCCAGCTGATCAATCCGAGTCTGGTCGATTATCGCGTGCCGACCTTCGCCGATGTGCCGGAGGAGTTTCACACGGCGCTGGTCGAGAACGGCGATGGGCCCGGACCCTTTGGCGTGCGTGGCATGGCCGAGGGCGGAATTCTCTCGGTCGCCCCGTCAGTGTGCAATGCTATCGATCGCGCGACCGGAGTAAGGATTAAGGACTTGCCGCTCACTCCGGAACGCGTCTGGCGGGCGCTCAAGGATTCGAACAAGTAACGGTTACCGGGTTGGCGGTTGCGTGAGAGCATGAAGTCTTCCAACGAGATTCCCGGATTCAAGATTCAAGCGGCGACGAAAGCGGATGTTCCCGTCATTCTTGCGTTCATCAAGAAGCTGGCCGATTACGAACGCTTGTCGCATGAAGTCGTGGCGACGGAAGATGGGCTGCGCGAAACGCTCTTCGGCCGGCGCGCGACCGCCGAAGTGGCGCTCGGCTACTACAAAAACCAGCCGGTTGGCTTCGTGTTGTTCTTTCACAATTATTCTACGTTTCTCGGCCAGTCGGGGATTTACATCGAAGATCTTTTTGTCGACGAAATTTTTCGCCGGCGCGGCTTCGGCGGCGCTTTGCTGCGGCACGTGGCCGGTTTGGCGAATGAGCGGCAGTGCGGCAGGTTGGAGTGGTCGGTGCTGGACTGGAACGATCCGGCGATCAATTTCTACAAGAAACTCGGCGCGGCGCCGATGAACGAGTGGACGGTATTTCGGGTGACGGGCGAAGCGCTGAAGAATTTAAAGCGCTAGATCGCCGAATGACCCGTTGGCCGCTGGATAAAATTCTTTTTCAATGGGGTCGGAGGGGTACGGTAATTCTTATGTCCGTGCCCTTGCCGGGAGAAGAGTCGAGGCTGAACCTGCCGCCGATCTTTAGGATGCGTTCTTTCATGCCGCGTAATCCATAGTGGCTACTGTTGTCTCCCGAAGTTGGCTCGAAGCCTACGCCGTTATCGCGCAAGTGGGCCTCGCAGCCTTCGCGAGTGGTCGTGATCGTGAGATGGAGTTCGCTGGCGCGGGAGTGGCGCACGGCATTCAGAATGCCTTCACGCAAGGTAAAATATAATTCTCTCTCGATCGCGGGCGGCAGCTTTTGCACCCCGATGGCGCACTGAAAGTCGAGCTTGAATCCGGTGCGCGCGCGAAAAATTTCCAACTCTTTTTTGAGCCGCCGCTCCAGCGAGCCTGCTTGCAGCTCTTGTGGATTTTGGTTTTCCGTGAGTAGGTTGCGGATTTCGATGATCGCTTTATCAATGTTATCTTCGATCGTAAGAAGTTCTTCTTCGAGAGCGATGCGCTTGTTCAGAAGATGACGGCGGGAGCTTTCGGCGCGCAGCCTCGCGCTGGAAAGCAGTTGAAGCACTCGATCGTGGAGCTCGCGCGAGATGCGTTGGCGCTCTTCGACGACGGCGTTAGCAGTATTTTGTCCGCGCTTGTTTGACTTTTTTCTCACAGCCTTGTCGGAGCAGCCTTTTTCAATAGTGACTCGCTAGAGGAGCGGAACGCCTAAGGGTATTCTGCAACGCGATTATTTGACGTTAAGCTGCCGACCTAAAAATTCAAGTGCTTTGGGCCAAGATGCCTCGTCGGCGTGGCGCCGATAGCTGTCTTTGGTGCTGTCCAGAAAAGCGTGACCGGCGTTGGCATAGGAGTAAAACTCATGGGGTTTGTCCAGCTTAGTCAGCTCGGCATCGAGCTTTGCCATATCTTCCGGTGATGGATTGGCATCCTCAGCGCCGAAATGCCCCTGAACAGGGCACTGGATATCGACCATGCGTTCGAAAGGCGAAGGGATGTCGCGACCCCAAGCGCGAAAGGTATTGCCGGGATAAAACGCCACGGCGGCTTTGAAAGCCGGATGGGTCGCCGCGCCCAGAAGCGCCAACCGCCCGCCCATGCAAAATCCCATGATTCCGATTCGCTCGCTTGCAATCGCATCGTGACGTTGCAGGAAGTTAACCGTAGCTGCGATATCGTTGATGATTCTGCGGTCGCTCAATCGCGAGCGGCGGGCCACGATATCGTCTTTGCAGTCCGTACCGTCACGGTGGTAGAGATCCGGCGCGGCGGCAATGTAGCCAGCCCGGGCCAGGCGTTGAGTTGTCTGCTGGATGAATGCCTCGACACCGCCTTGGTGCTGTATGACAACGATCCCGGGAAACGGACCGGCGCCGGCTGGCGCGCTGACATGCAAGCGCATGGCGCTTCCATCGGAGTCAGTTTCCTGCCATTTCGAAGTTGTCATTGAGTCCTCTCTAAATCAGCTGCTCTTTTCATGCGACCGACAGACTCGGCGCAAGTGGAAGCGAGCGCAAGCTACGGCACGAGATCGAGAATTGACCGCAAACTTGTCATCCGCTCGCCCCCGGCGCTTGCATCAGCCCGCTCGCGGCGGTCGACGAGAATGCCGCGCAGCCCCGCGTTACAGGCGCCATGCAGGTCGTTAACCTCACTGTCGCCGACGTGAAGTGACTGTTCCGGTTTAAGGCCATGGTGCTTCAGGGCGGCTTGGAAGATCTGCGGGTCAGGTTTGGCATAGCCGATCCGGCTGGACACGAAAATTTGCTCGAAGAACGGTCCGACGCCGAGCCCGTCGAGAATCGGCACCAGGCGCGAATCGAAGTTCGAGATCACGCTCAAATGCAGCCCGCGCTGCTTGAGCGCCGCCAGGGTATCTATAACTTCAGGGTAGAGGCTCCAGGTTCCCGGTTCGGCAAAATAGGCGAACAATTCGTCGAAGAATTCGTCAAACTTTTCGAACGGGCGCCATGGCTCGAACACCTGGCCGACGAGTCGTCTCCACCAATCTCGCTCGAGCGCAAGGACGGTCCCCGAGGACGCGCCGGGAAAGGCCAGCTTGGGCGCTTGACCAAAACAAACGCGAAAACGCCCCGAAAGCTCCGACGGCGTGACGGTGACACCGTATTTGGCCGCGAATCTTGCATAACTTTCGCCCACGCTTCGGTTGGGCTTCATCAACGTACCGGCGGCGTCAAAAAAGATCGCTTTAATCGTCATTTGGGCATCCAATTGCAACGAAGTTAACATGCTTTATAATTAAAATCGATGCAGGAAAAGGCAGCGCTTATTATCGTAGATGTGCAAAACGACTTCTGCCCCGGCGGCGCGTTAGCAGTGGCAAAGGGCGACGAGGTCGTTCCAGTCATCAATCGTTACATCGAAAAATTCGCCGCGGCCCGCCTGCCGATTATTGCGACCCGTGATTGGCACCCGTTGAAGACCACTCATTTCAAAAACTACGGCGGGGTGTGGCCGGAACATTGCGTGCAGGACACGGCCGGTGCCGTCTTCCATTCCGATTTGCAACTTGGAAGCGACGTCGTCGTGGTTTCGAAAGGCGCGGCGGCGGACGATGACAGCTACTCCGGATTCGACGGCAAAGATGACGCGGGAACGCCGCTCGCGGAGTTATTGCGGGAATGGGGCGTCCAGCGGATATTCGTCGGCGGATTGGCGACCGACTACTGCGTCAAGCACACCGTGATCGATGGTCTCAAAGCGGGATTCGCGGTTGTGTTGCTTGGTGATGCGATCCGCGGCGTCAATTTAACTCCCGACGATTCCGAAAAGGCGCTCGGCGAGATGCGGGCGGCCGGCGCAGTATTTCTCGCTTCGATCGACGGGTTGTCACTCTAGAGGGCCATCGGTCGGGCCGCATGCCCCGGTCGGTTGCTCAAACTGAGATTCTGGTGTTGAATAACAAGATTCGACGTAGCTCCGAGGAACCGATTTGACCAACGAACTTAATTACAGCGCAGAATTAGCGGCGGCGGAAACGGCGGCACGCGAGGCGGGCGCGGCGGTCATGGGCCTTTTCAAAGGCAAATACGACGTGCATGAGAAAAGCAAGAATAATCATGTGACGACCGCCGACCTCGAAGCCAACCGTATTATTCGCGAAAAGATCAACCAGTGTTTCCCGGGTGACGGATGGCTTTCCGAAGAAGACCAGGATAATGCCGACCGCCTGGCTTGTTCGCGTGTTTGGGTCATCGATCCTATCGATGGAACAAGGGAGTTCATCGAGGGCGTGCCCCAGTTTGCCGTCTCGATTGCGTTTGTGGTGGACGGGATCCCCAAAGTTTCGATAGTTTTCAATCCGGCGCAAGAGCAATTCTATAAGGCTGCTGCAGGGCAAGGCGCTTTCCTGAACGACCAAGTTATCCGCGTGACGCCACGCACTGACATTGACGGAGCATTGCTCTTGGTGAGCCGCTCCGAGCCGCAGAAAAAATTTCAGGTGTTTGTCGATCGATGCCATATCGAGCCGATCGGCAGCATCGCGTATCGACTCGCCAAGGTCGCCGGCGGCGATGGCGATGCTACCATTACTTTTCGAACGATCCACGAATGGGATATTTGCGCCGGTGTGCTGATGGTCCTGGAAGCGGGCGGAACTGTCGTCGATGGTGCCGGTGCGGCAATGAAGTTCAATCGCCAGTTGCCCAAGCATCGCGGCGTGATCGCGGCCAATGGCACGTTGTCCGGCGGATTGCAGGGGATGTGGGCTCAGGCCATGGGCGACAGGTAACTCCGGAAAGCGCTGGATGTGATGGGGAAATGTGTTTACTGCGGTGGGGGCGCCGGCCTCTTCGGCAAAAAATGCGCGGACTGCAAAAAACTTCTCGCGCGTGTGATGGAACTGCGCGGCAAGGTCAGTTACGGTCAGTTTCTCGACGGCTTGGAAGAAACGGGCGTGGACAAAGAGAAAATTCTGCGCTTTCTCAAAGCCGACCCCGATAATACCGGCAGCATCCAAGACCAGGTGACCGCGGAGATGACCACTGAGCTGATGAAGGTCATGGGCATTGCGGGAAGCCAAACCGCCAAGGAAGTCAAGCGCATTCGCACTAACGCCGGCAACGAGTCCGAGTAGATGAACGATCTCGCCGATTATGGTCATTACGATCTACCTATCTCTGCTTTTTTTGGCGCTCTATCTCATCGGGTTGGCAGTCCAACGCTGGTTTTTCTTGCGGGACAAACGCAGAATGGCGGCGGAAAGCCGGGTCGGCGGCCGGGTGGTTGCCAAAGTCGGCGATCTCGCTCCGGGAAGCGTGAAGAAATTTTGGCTGATCTGCCAGAAGTATCGTCTGGACGGGTTTGTGATCAACGATCGCGGCAGCTTTCATGCCTACGTCAATCGCTGCCGGCACATGCCGACGCCGTTGGATTTCGTGCGTGAGGAATTTGTCAGCGACGATGGGCGATTCTTGCGATGCTACACGCATGGCGCGCTTTACGAATTTGCCACCGGACTCTGTGTCGACGGGCCGTGTAAGGGCGAGTCGCTTTACCGCCTTCCGGTGCGGGTCGATCGAGACGATGTTGTGGTCGGTTGTCCGGAAGGGGACTTAAAACAGCTTGCAGACTGAGGAATGGTGATGAGCAAGGTCGAAAGACATTCAACCCGAAAATTGGTCGGCGCCGTCGGCGAAATCGAACACGGCAAGAGCAAAAAGTTCACTTTACGTCGCGGTCAACGGGATCTCGAAGCCCTGTTGGTCAACTTCGAAGGGCGGCATTTCGCCTATATCAACCGCTGTCCTCACACCGGAATCACGCTCGACTGGGTCAATAATCAATTTTTTAGCTCGGATAACCGGTACATTATGTGCGCGACCCACGGCGCCGTATTCGAGCCGCCCACCGGCGAGTGCATCTGGGGGCCCTGTGTCGGCTTGTCACTGCAAAGCGTGCCGGTGGAGATCGAAGAAGGGCGGATTTACGCGCGCCTTCCGGGCGCGGATGCCGATGAGTGATACATGCCTTACGCGTGGGTTTAGGAGCATGCGATGAACGGCTGTCTTTTTTGCGGGCTTGTCGAAGGAAAGATTAAAGCCAATATCGTTTATCAGGACGAGCGCATTGTTGCTTTCACCGACATCAAGCCCCAGGCGCCCGTGCATATTCTTCTCATTCCCCGCAAGCACATCGCCGGCGTGCTCGATATCGAACCCGCTGATCACGCGCTCGTCGGCCAAATCTTCCAAGTCGCATCGCACTTGGCGCGCGAGCAAGGAATCGCCGAATCCGGGTTTCGAGTGGTCGTCAACTCAGGGGCGAACGCGGGCCAGAGCGTCTTTCATCTGCACTATCATCTTATCGGTGGTCGCTTGATGAGTTGGCCGCCGGGTTAGTTCACAGTTCCGATTCTACGCAAGCAGCGGAGGGATTCATGTCGGTCGATGAACCGCGCAGCGCGGCGAGTGAGATGGCGGTCGAGCAATTTGACGCCGCCGCGAGCAAACTTAGCATCGATCCCAACGTGGCCGCGCGTTTGCGCCGGCCGGAGCGGGCGATGATTGTCAGCGTCCCGACGAGAATGGACGATGGGCGCGTCCACGTTTTTACCGGCTATCGAGTGCAACACAATGACGTTTTGGGACCCTTCAAGGGCGGCATACGTTATCATCCCGCCGTGAATCTCGGCGAAGTCTCCGCGCTGGCGATGTGGATGACGTGGAAATGCTCGCTGGTCGGTTTACCGCTCGGCGGCGCGAAAGGCGGCATCGCTTGCGACCCCGCGACTCTGTCGCGCAATGAGCTGCAGTCGATGACGCGGCGTTTTACCGCGGAAATCATCAATTTCATCGGGCCTGAGGTCGATGTGCCGGCGCCTGACATGGGCACCAACGAGCAAGTCATGGCTTGGATCATGGACACCTATTCCCAGCACAAAGGACACGCCGTGCCGGAAATCGTCACCGGTAAGCCGGTTGCGATCGGCGGGACGCTCGGCCGGCGCGACGCGACGGGTCGCGGCGTCGGTTACATGATTATGGAAGCAGCCAAACATTTGAATATCGATCTGACCAATTGCACAGCGGTGGTTCAAGGGTTCGGCAATGTCGGCTCGGTCGCGGCAAAAGAACTCGCGAAGATCGGCGTGAAAATCATCGGCGTGTCGGACCGTACCGGCGGGTTTGTCGACCCCAAGGGTTTACCCATCGAGAAGCTTTGGGAAGTCGCGGACCGAAATCATAGCCTTGACGGATGCCCGTACGGGGATAAGATCAGCAACCAGGAGCTTTTAGAGCTTAAGTGCGACCTGCTCGTTCCCGCCGCGCTCGAGATGCAAATCACCGAGGTAAACGCGCCGCGCTTGCAATGCCGCATTCTCGCCGAAGGAGCCAACGGACCGACGACCCCGCAAGCAGACGCGATTCTCAGAGAAAAGGGTGTTTTTATTATCCCCGATATTTTGGCGAATGCGGGAGGAGTGGTGGTCTCGTACTTTGAATGGGTTCAGGATCTGCAAAATTTCTTCTGGACCGAAGACGAAGTGAACAGCAAGCTGCGCGATGTTTTGGTCAGGGCCTTTCATCAGGTGCTCGACATGAGCCAAAAACATTCGGTCGACATGCGCATGGCGGCGCTCATGATCGGCATCGATCGCGTGGCGCGCGCGATGCTCTGGCGCGGGCTTTACGCGTAATCATCCTGGCACCTTCGATAAAGCCCGTTTGCGCTCGCATTGAAGCGGCGCGCATAAACTGCTAACCAGAAGAGCACCAAATTTACTGAAGGACTCCGAAAAAATGGTTCAAGCGACCCAACTTAGGCCGGGCATGATCATCATCCATGAAGGCGATCTTTTCCGCGTTACCGCGGTGCATCATCTTACTCCGGGCAACAAGCGCGGTTTTATGCAGACCAAGATGAAAAACCTGAAAACCGGCATCGGCACCGAATACAAGTTCCGTTCCGAGGATCGTGTCGACCAGGCGATCTTGGACAACCGGCACATGCAGTACCTGTACGCGGAAGGAGATCTCCATACTTTCATGGATACGGAAAACTACGAGCAGATCACTTTGGCGGCGGAGGATATCGGTGAGCTGCTGTCGTACTTGCTGCCTAATTCCGTGGTCGGCATCGAATTTCACGAAGGCAAGCCGGTCGGTATCAATCCGCCATCGACCGTCGATTTGGCAGTGATCGATACCGAACCTTCGATGAAAGGGGCAACCGCCAGCGCGTCGTACAAACCGGCGAAGTTGGAAACCGGCGTCGTGGTGCAAGTTCCGCCGTTTATTCAGGTAGGCGACAAAGTGCGCGTCGATCCGACCGATGGCTCTTATCAGGAGCGGGTTAAGTAGCTTTGATTTTATTTAAAACGGACTCAACTTCTCGCTCGAGATCTTCCAAGCTGCCGTCGTTCTCAATCACGTAGTCCGCGAGTCGACGTTTTTCCGCCAGGCTCAGCTGCGCGTCGATGTGCCTTTGCGAGGCCTCAACACTGAGACCGTCGCGTTCCTGTAATCGGCGTTTTTGAATTTCGAGATCGCAGGCGACCAGGACCACGGGGCGAAGCCATTCATGCAGGTTGCCTTCAAACAGCAGCGGTACCTCATAAACCACGATCTCATAGCCGGCGGCCGCGTGCTGATGGATGCGCTCCTCGGCAAGAGCGCGCACGCGCGGATGGATAATCGCTTCGAGTTTCTTTCTCGCAGCGGAATTGTTGAAAATCGTGGCGCGCAGCTTCTGTCGGTCGAGAGTTTGGTCGGGCTGCAGGACTTCGGCGCCGAATGCTTCGACGATGTCTTTCCAGGCGTCGTTTCCCGGTTCGACGACCTCGCGCGCCAAGGCGTCGGCATCGACGATCGCGGCACCCAAACGTTTCAGGATTCGAGCGACCGTGCTTTTGCCCGAGGCGATGCCGCCGGTCAAGCCGATTAATTTCACGCCACACTAATGGCAAAATCGGCATGGGCTTTCAACGGCAAGCGCTAAAAAGCGACGGTAATCGGAAATTGGAGGTGGAAAATTTATGGCTCAAGTTGTGATCTATACCACCCATTACTGCCCCTACTGCACGGCGGCAAAAACGCTATTGCGCTCTAAGAACGTCGCCTTTGATGAGATTGACGTGACCAGCGATCCGCAGCGGCGCGCGGAAATGGAAGTCCGCTCCCAGCGCCGCACTGTGCCGCAGATTTTTATCGACGGGCATTCGATCGGCGGATATGATGATGCTCGTTATCTAGATTCGACGGGCGAGCTCGATCGGTTGCTTGGATTCGACAACGAGGGGGAAGCCTGAAGCCGCGCGGCTCCCGACTGTGTTGAAACTGCGCAGAGGATTGCGTGAAATGGAGGCGGCGAGCGGATTCGAACCGCTGCATCGAGGTTTTGCAGACCTCTCCCTTAACCACTTGGGTACGCCGCCTTGACTCGTTAGGTAACATGAAGTTTTCGCGACTTGCAACACGGCGCAAATTATTGACAACCTAGAGTGAAACACGTAATTAAAAAGATCTATTAGGAGCAAACTGTAATGGCAACGATGATCACCAGCGACTGCATCAATTGCGGGGCCTGTGAACCTGAATGCCCCAATAACGCCATCAGTCAGGGGGATCCGGTCTATGTCATCGATCCGCTTCTATGCACCGAATGCGTTGGGTTTCACGATTATGAAGCTTGCGCGGCCGTTTGCCCGGTCGACGTGTGCGTCACCGACCCGAACAACATTGAATCCGAGGACGCATTGATCGCGCGCGCGCGCACTATCCATCCACAAACCGACTTCGGGGAAAATTTCCAATCCCGCTTCCGGAAAGCCAGCGGTGACGGTGCTGGGGCGCCGGCGGTCGCAGCTGCGCCCGCACCTGCTGCGCCAGCGTCAGCACCGGAAGAGAAATCCGCAGCCAAGGCGGCTGCCCCAGCACCTGCCGCGGCGCCAGTTGCGCCCCCGGTCGCCGCCCAAGCGGCGGCTGCCCCAGCGGCGGCTGCCCCAGCGGCGCCAAAGCCGGCGCTCGCCAAGAAAGAGCCCAAGCCTAAGAAGACCTTCCCGAAGGAGATCCCTCTGAGCTACGAAGAAGCTGCAAAAAAGCATGCTGGCGGGGAATCGAGCATTAACGGATTAATGAAGGTCGCGATAATCCTATCGCAGCCCGTGATTGGCGCCTTACCGCACAACACCAAGAAGCGGCTCGAAGAGGCTATGCAAACTCCGCTGTTTACCGCGGCGGGCAGCACGGCGGTAAATATCATTCACAATGCCATTCTCTATCCGCTTGCGTTCATGGTTATTGCCGCGGCACTCAAAGGGGCGCAGATTATCTTCAGCGAAGAAATAAACAAATTCGTTTTGCTCGGACTGCTCCTCGCCACGGCCGAAGGAATCTTTCGCCTAAAGGATGGCTTTTTTGGCGCTAAGCCCGCTGACGAGATGAAGTTTTTGCCGTCGTTTTACGGCGCTCCGCTGGGATGGGTGTGCGATCCGTTACTGAAGAAATACACCGGGATGATCAGGGACAATCCAATACCTGTGGACGGATTCTATTCAAAAGGGTTCGTCGACAAGCTCGAACGCGAACGGCGTTACGGCAACGTCTACACCGTAGAAGACCGCGGCGACGCGTTTCTCGTGCGCATGGAATTTCCGCGCTGGATGCCGGATATAGGCATTACGAAGCGAGAAAATTTGCCGGATGAAATGCCCGATTATGATTATGACTTGGGGTTGCAGGACGGGCAACTCACGGTAAAAGGCAAATGCACCGACGAAACCGTGCGTAAAATATCATCGAGCATCGGCGCGTTCCCTCCGGAATTTGTCACGGTTATCCCATTTCGCCAGAAAACCACGGGATTTGCCCATCGTTATGAGAACAAACTTCTCGAAGTTTTGGTCGAGAAAGTGTGAGTTGCCATCGGGGAGCACAACCATCGCTCGCCAACCGACGATAAAGGCAGACCTGCTAAATGAGCCACCGGCTGAAAATGACGCCTGTGGCTTTTTTGCGTCTGACGGGCGCATCCAGTTTCGTCCGATGACTACAGCCGACCTCGATGAAGTGATGGCGATCGAGAGAACCGCGTTTCCGTTTCCCTGGAGCGCTGTTTTTTTTCGCCAAGAACTGCAAGTCGCGTGCGCTCGCTCGATTCTCGCCGAAGCGGATGGAAAGATAGTCGGGTACGTGCTTTTTTGGCTTCTGCCCGGTTCCATCGACATTCACAACATCGCCGTTCACGCTGATTTTCGCCGAAGGGGCATTGCGCGAGTACTGCTGGGCAAAGTCGTGCAGGAGGCAGAACGTCAATCTATAACTCGCGTTATGCTTGAGGTTCGCAAGTCCAACCTACCGGCACAACAGCTTTATGACGCGATGGGGTTTTCGACCACGGGAATTCGCAAAGGCTATTACTCCGACAATGGTGAAGATGCCCTGGCGATGACTCTTGAACTCAATGCGGCCAAATGAACGACTACTCGACGTTCGAACACCGTCGTAGATCTTAGCGGGTGCGCGATATTTCATGTCTAAACGATTGAAACTGCTTCTGTTTTTCTCCTTACCCTGGTTCCCTTGACGGCCTCTCCTCGCCTGGTGTATATATTAAATGTTGGTTAAACGTTTTTAGCGGTCAGCACTATCGACCGCTAATTTTTTTGAAGGCGCTTTAGATCGGTCGGACGAGAGCTGCATGATTGAAAAGACCCAGGTAAAGTTCTCAGTATTCTCGCCGCCCTCTCAATTAGCCTTCGCCCCTTCCTTTTCGCACGACAATCAGCCTTATCGCAGTCTCCGCAAATCTGATCACTATAAATTCGGTACAACGATCGAAAGTTTCGATTCAGGAGGAAACAAGCATGTTTAAGGTTGGCGAAAAGGTTGTATATCCCGCCCACGGTGTGGGGCAAATTGAAGCGATAAGAAGCCACGTCATATCGGGAACAGAAAAAAAGTTCTACATGTTACGCATTCTTGAAACCGATATGAAGATTATGATTCCGATCGACAACGTTGATTCGGTGGGATTGCGAAAGATCATCGACCGCGCGATGGTCACCAAAGTTTATAAAGTTTTGCGCCAGAAGAAAATTGAAACCGACCAGCAAACCTGGAATCGTCGCTACCGCGAATATACCGAAAAGATCAAGACCGGCTCCATCCTCGAAATCGCCAAAGTATTGCGCGACCTGTTCGTGCTCAAAGGCGACAAGGAACTATCCTTCGGCGAGAGAAAAATGCTCGACACGGCCCGCAATCTGCTGGTTAAAGAGCTTTCGATCGCGCGCTCGCATTCGGAAGAAAAAATCATGGAGGAGCTCCGTCATATTTTTACCCACTGAGAGCCGGCGCATTGAGTTTTATTTTCCAAGAGCCGAGAGCCATACTCCCGGCTCTTTTAATTTGGTCCGGTGATGATGAATGCTACGGCCATTGTCCTCGCAGCGGGAGAAGGGCGCCGGCTCGGCGGCAACGCTCCCAAGGCATATCTGCCGATTGGCGGGCGGCCGCTGGTGCTACGCACTTTGGATCGGTTATTCTCGGCGTCGTCCGTCGAGTCGGTCGTGCTGGTGGTCGCCGCCGGGCAGAGAGCCCGCTGCGAGTCACTGTTGCAGTCGGATACGGCGTTAAGAGGCCGGCGGTGGCTGCTGCAGACCGGCGGCGCGACGCGCCAAGAGTCGGCAAGGCGTGGTCTGGAGCGAGTCAAATCCGATGCGGCAATCGTCATTATCCACGACGCCGCGCGGCCGTTTGTCTCGTCTGGCTTGATTGACCGATGTGTCGAAGCGGCAGCGGAGAAGCAGGCCGTGGTGCCAGGCTTGCCGGCGCGCGATACGATGAAGTTTGTTTCGGCGGAACGGTGGGTTCAATCGACTCCGGAGCGGAACACGCTTTGGGAAATACAAACCCCGCAGGTATTCAGGCGCGACTTGATTGTTGCCGCTCATGAGAGGGCGGCGCGTGAAGGCGCGTGGGCGACGGACGATGCCATGGTCGTCGAGCGCATGGGCGTACCGGTGTACGTTTTGGAAGGCGAGCGGACCAATTTTAAAATCACGGTGCCGGAAGATGTGTGGGTTGCGGAAACCTTAATCCGCGAAGGGCGGCTGCCCTAATGAGCTTTCGGAGCGAGCGCTTCGTTCAGGCTGCCGCTGCGAAAGCCCTGCAGATCGAGACTGACGAATCGAAAGCCGAGTTCCTTGAATTTTTCGACGATGGCGTCACGGGTGGACTTCTCAAACAGCCGCTCGATCTCGTTTTGTGAAACTTCGATTCTCGCGAGATCGCCATGATAGCGCACGCGAAATTCACGAAAGCGCAGTTGCTTCATGAAAAGTTCGCAGCTGCCGATCTGTTTCAATCGTTCCATATTGATCGCCGTTCCGTAGGGAAAGCGCGATGACAAACACGGGCTCGAGGGTTTATCCCAGGTGGGGAGAGCCAATTCGCGGCTGTAGCGTCGAATATCCTCTTTGGTCATCTCGGCTTCCACCAACGGATGACGCACGCCCCACTCATTTGCCGCCTTTAGTCCGGGTCGATGATCCTGCAAGTCGTCCAAATTCGTTCCATCGACGATGGTTTCGATGCCGAGCTTGTCGGCCTCGGCCCGGCAGATGCGATACAGCTCATCCTTGCAGAAAAAACAACGGTTAACGGGATTCTGCGCGAAGTTAGGGTTATCCAGCTCGTACGAATCCAGAAGGATATGACGGCAGCCCAAACTTTCGGCAAATTCTTTGGCGGCATCGACCTCGCCGGGAGGGGTCGATGGAGAAATCGCGGTCAGAGCAATGGCTCTATCGCTGAGAGCCATCTGCGCGGCTTTGAGGAGAAACGTCGAATCGACGCCGGCAGAAAACGCAACGAGCAACCCGTTGTGTTCGCCCAAAAGAGCGGTCAAGCGTTCGAATTTTGCGTCCATCGCTTATCGCCAAACAGATCCGTGCTCAAGTAATGTTCGCCTTTATCGGCGAAAATCGTCACCACCGCATGACCCTTGCCCAAAGTCTTGGCTACTTTGAGAGCCGCGCAGCACGCCGCGCCCGACGATATTCCAACCAGCAAACCTTCCTCGGCGGCCAAGCGACGAGTGCAAGCCGTGGCTTCTTCATCGCTCACCTTGATGACTTCATCGAGGATCTGCCGGTTGAGCACTGCCGGAATAAAGCCTGCTCCTATCCCTTGGATCTTGTGAAAGCCCGGCTCTCCGCCGGAGATCACCGGCGAAGCGCTGGGCTCCACGGCGCAAATCCGCACGCCCTTCATTTTTTCCTTTAACACTTCACCCACCCCGGTGATTGTGCCGCCCGTTCCGACGCCCGCGACGAACGCATCGATGCGCTTAAACTGCTTGAGCAGCTCGACGGCGGTGGTCTTGCGATGCATGTCGGGGTTGGCGGGATTGTTGAACTGCTGCGGCATGAAGTAATCGCTATGCTCCTGCACGAGCTCTTCGGCCCTATGAATTGCGCCGCCCATGCCCTTGGTATCCGGCGTCAGGATGAGCCGCGCGCCATAGGCGCACAACAGACTGCGCCGTTCATCGCTCATGGTATCCGGCATCGTCAAGATCAACCGGTAACCCTTCACCGCCGCGATCAACGCGAGCCCAATTCCCGTATTGCCGCTCGTGGGCTCGACGATGGTGGCGCCGGGTTTGAGCCGGCCTTGCTGTTCCGCGGTTTCGACCATGTTCAGGCAAATTCTATCTTTGACCGAACCGCCCGGATTAAACGACTCCATTTTTGCCCAGACTTCGGCGTCGTTCTTTCCCGCGAGCGCGCGCAGTTTAACCACGGGGGTAGACCCGATAAGATCCAGAACGGATCGGGCGCCATTCAAGCTTGCCAAGGTTTGACTCGTCTTTCTTAAGAGGTGTGAAAATTCGAATTGATGATAGCGAAATGCTATATTTTCGACTGATCAATGTCAATGAAATCAATCGAAGCACGGCTGCGATCTAATATTTGCGTTATTTTTCCGGGCGCGCTCGGAGACTTCATTTGCTTCATGCCGGCCTTACAAACGCTTGCGCGCGATGCCAAAGTTGACCTCTTCGCGCGCAGCGAGTTTGGCGAGTTAATGCCTGAAGGCGTAACGGTTCGAACGATAGAGAGCGCCGCTATTACAGCTTTGTTCCGAGCCGAGTGGGAGAAGAACGAGGAGGCGCAACGCTTTTTCCGCGATTATGACGCGGTCTACTCGTGGTTCGCAAGCGGCAATTGGGAGTTCATCCGGCGACTGCAGGCGACGACCGGCGGCGTAGCGCGTGTTTTCCCATTTCGTCCGGCGCGGGTGGAAGCTCACCAGTCAGATTATTATCTTAGCTGTCTAGATCACCGGGACGGTTCAGCCGAGCCGGTGCTGACGCTTCAATCAGAAGCTTTGCGATGGTGCGAGGAGTTCTGGGTCAGTCATGCGCTTCAGCGTCGGTCGATATTGACAATTGCGCCAGGGAGCGGCGCGCGGGAAAAGAATTGGCCCGTGAAATTTTTTCAAACGGTGACTCAATGGTGGCGTGAGAAAACCGGCGGCAGGGTTCTTTTGCTTATCGGTCCGGTGGAGCAAGCCAGAGGCGGAATCGAACTGCTTCGCGGCAATTGCATAGTCGCCAGCGATTTGAGTTTGTCCCAGGCGGCGGCATTGCTGAGCCGTAGCGATGTCTATCTTGGCAACGACAGCGGCATATCGCACCTCGCGGCAGCGACGGGTGTTCGAACGCTGGCGCTCTTTGGATCTTCGGATCCGCGTCAATGGGCGCCCCGCGGCAAGAAAGTAATGGTCTTGCGGCGAAATCTCGACTGCTCGCCTTGTCAAGAGACGACCATGAAATCCTGCCCGCACCACGCCTGTCTCACCGAATTTTCTCCCGGGGAAATCATTGCGATTTTGGCTGAGTTGCCGGAAGTCGTTACCTTGACAAGGTAGGGGGTAGGGATTACAGTTTGAAAAGAAATTTTGCCGAACTTTAGGTAATTAGGCGCGCCAGTTGGTCATGAAAATCGCCGTGAATGGCTTACAATAGTAGCGCGTACATTTGCCATAACGCCTGAAGGTCCGATGGTGCTTGAAGCCTGCGCGACTTTCGGGCTTTTTTTCTTCTCAGTTTGGGAGACGTAAAAATGGCCAGCGAAGAAGAAAAACAAACCGAAGCTAAAGGGTTTACCGTTCAAGATCGGCGTCGTTTCTCGCCTGACACCGGCGAGGCGCGCCCGGACGCACCCGAGCAAACCGCGGCTACGCCTCCGCCCGGAGCGGAAAATATCCAGAGCGGCGCGCCGGCGCCCGAATCGGAGCAAGCGCTGGCGGAAATTAATTTTTCGGCTTTTGTCATCAGTCTTAGCACTCAAGCGCTGATGCACTTGGGCGAGATCGCCAATCCGATGAGCGGCAAAGTCGAAGTCGATGTGCTGGTGGCGAAACAGATGATCGACATTTTAGGAATGCTCAAAGACAAGACACGAGGTAATCTGAACGCCAGCGAAGACCGCCTCATGGAAGACATACTTTTTGATTTGCGTATGAAATACGTCGAAGCCGTGAAGAAGCGATAGGAGTCGTCGATGGGTTTGAAGAATATCTGGGGCGGCGGGGTAAGCATCAAAGGAGTCGTCTTGGTTGCCCTGACGTCTTTAGCGATCGGATTGGGTATCAGCGGCAGCTTGGATTGGCTGGTGCCTAGCCGCGCCGTAAACCTCCTGGGCGACGCGGGTCAAACCGATCCGCGGACTTTTAGCGGCTTGCCGGATTTTGTCAATCTGGCGAAGAAAATAAAACCCATCGTGGTGAATATTTCCACGACGCAAATGAGCGAAGCGCGCGGCGGGCCCCAGGAATTTGGCAGCCCATTTGGGGAAGAAGATCCGTTTAACGACTTTTGGCGGCGCTTTTTCGGTGGCCCGCAGCCTCGGGGTCCTCAGCGTCAACGCAGCTTGGGATCGGGTTTTATCATCGATAGCGACGGCTCGATCCTGACCAACAATCATGTGGTCGAGAACGCGTCCAAGATTGTCGTCAAACTTGCAGACGACCAGGAATATGAAGCCAAAGTTGTCGGCCGGGACCAGAAAACGGATATCGCGGTTATTAAAATCAACGCTAAGACGTCGCTGATAGCCGCGAATTTCGGTGACTCGGACGCGTTAGAGGTAGGCGAGTGGGTGGTCGCGATCGGCAATCCTTTCGGTCTTGACAGTACAGTGACGTCAGGCATCGTCAGCGCAAAAGGCCGGCATATCGGACAAGGGCCGTACGACAACTTTATTCAAACCGACGCGTCGATCAATCCCGGCAACTCGGGCGGGCCGCTGCTTAATTTGCGCGGCGAAGTGATCGGCATCAATACCGCGATTTTCAGCCGGACCGGCGGCAACATCGGCATTGGCTTCGCGATTCCCATCAACTTAGTCAAAGAGCTGCTGCCGCAGCTGCGTGGCAAAGGTAAAGTCGTGCGCGGCTACTTGGGTGTGTTGATCCAGAAAGTGACGCCCGAGATCGCCGAAAGTTTGGGCATGGACAAAAGCCAGGGCGCACTAGTGGCAAATATCTCGAAAGACGGTCCGGCGGAAAAAGCCGGCGTGAAGGTCGGCGACGTCATCGTTGAATTCGATGGTAAAGAGGTAAAAGATTCAGGCGACCTGCCGATCATTGTTGCGCGCACTCCTGTGGATAAAAAGGTCAGGATGAAGGTGCTGCGCGACAAAAAAGAAACCGTTCTTAACGTCGCGGTGGGTGAGCTCAAAGACGAGGAAGTCGTCGCCACCGCGCCTGAGAAAGGTGAGCTAGGTCTTACAGTCCAGCGACTTACGCCGCAAATGGCCGAAAGCCTGGGTTTGGAAAAAGCCGAAGGTGTCGTCGTAACCGCCGTCGAGCCGGCCAGCGCCGGGGAGGAGGCGGGGCTCCGCCGCGGCGATATAATTGTCGAGGTTGATCGCAAAGCGGTGCGCAATATCGATGATTACAAAAAGGCGGTCGCCGGAGTGCGCAAAGGGCGCGGTGTACTATTCCTGGTGCGGCGCGGGGATAGCACCTTGTTCCTAGCTTTGAAGCCGCAGCGCTAACCATCCTGAAACTTAACTCCTTAATACGAACGAGGTGTGGCAGCCGCGAAGGCTCCGCCTCGTTTCGTTGCTTTCACTCTCGTTATGCGCGAAAATCGGGCTAGACTTGAGGCATGGGTTTGAAGAAGTCTAATCTCCGCATCTTCAGCATCGCACTCGTTACGCTCCTCGTTATCACCTCCGGTGGCCTCGTTTTTGGGGCTTGGTACCTCAAGGGGCTTGAAGAAACCGTCATAGAGAAATTCGAGAAACCCTTTTCGTCTTTTCCGTCGAAGATCTATTCCGACAGCTATCTTCTTTACGTCGGCATCAACGTCCGCGTCGACGACCTAGCGGAGAAACTGCGCCGGCTTGGCTATTTCGAAAGCTCCTCCCCACCCAAGCGCAAGGGCGAATACCACATCGCACGCTCAGGCGCTGTGGAAATTTTTCTGCACGATTTCGACTTTCCGACCGAAAAGCGCCAGGGCGTGCCGGTGCGAATCTCGCTGCAGGGATCGATGATTGCCCGGATCGAAAATCTCGCTACTGACAAGGATCTGTTCGATTTGGAACTCGAGCCCGAGCTTGTCACCGGGCTCTATGAGCGGATTTGGCAGGAACGCAAACTCATCAAGCTAACCGATGTGCCGCCGCTGCTCGTGAAGGCCATCTTGGCCGTCGAGGACGAGCGTTTTTACAGCCACAACGGCATCGATCCAATCGGCATCATGCGCGCCATGTGGGTCAATCTTCGCAGTATGAGTTTTCAGCAAGGCGGCAGCACGCTGACTCAACAGCTCATGAAAAATTTCTTCTTGACCGATGAGCGTACGCTTAGCCGTAAAATTCCCGAAGCCATCATGGCGCTGATCGCTGAGCGTAAATATCCCAAAGAAACCATCCTGCAAAATTATCTCAACGAGATTTATCTCGGCCAAAAAGGCTCGCAGGGAATCTTCGGCGTCTCGGAAGCGGCGCAATTCTACTTTGCCAAACCCCTAAGCGATTTGACGGTGGCCGAGGCCGCGCTCCTGGCCGGCTTGATTCGCGCGCCCAACCGATTGTCGCCCTATCGTAGCACCGACGCTGCGACCAAACGCCGCAACGTCGTGTTGACCAAGCTGCTCGACGACCGGATTATCACGCGCAAGCAATACGAAACCGCGGTCCGCGAAAAATTGCCCGAGAGGGCTTTGGTTAAAGTGACCAACGATGCGCCGTTCTACGTCGACTATCTCAGGCGCGAGCTCGACGAAAATTATTCCAATGCCGTCCTTACCAAAGAGGGACTGAGGATTTTTAGCAGCCTCGACCTCCAGCTACAGAGAAAGGCGGAACGGGCGCTGGTCGAGGGGCTCAAAAAGCTTGAGGAGACTCATCCGGCACTGCGGCGCAAGGGCGACAACGACAATTTGGAAGGCGCCATCATCGTCATCCGGCCGCAAACCGGCGAGATCAAGGCGATGGTGGGCGGCAGAAGTTATCAAAAGTCGCAGTTCAATCGCGTCTTTCAGGCCAAGCGTCAACCGGGTTCGATATTCAAGCCATTCGTCTACTTGGCGGCTTTGATGTACGGCGGGCAGAGTGGCGTCAGGTACACGCCCGAAACGGTTCTCAACGACAGCCAGTTCACTTGGAACTATGACGGCAAAGCGTGGCAACCGCACAACTATAACAACGAATATTTCGGCGCTGTGACGTTCCGTCGCGCTCTGGAGAGTTCGCTCAACTCGGCCACCGGCCGGGTCGCGCAGGACGTTGGCATCCGGCGGGTCCGCGATGTCGCGCAGCGCCTGGGCATTCAAAGCGCGCTGCCCGCCGTGCCGTCGCTCGCCTTGGGGGCCGCCGAGGTGACGCCGCTGGAAGTCGCGGTGGCGTTCTCAACGATCGCCAATGGCGGCGTGCGCACGCGGCCCCTGGCGGTCAAGCTCGTGCTGGATCAAAACACCCAGCCTTTGGAGAAGCGCGACGTGCGCGTCGAGCAAGTCATCAATCCGCAGCTTGCTCATATGATGAACTATATTCTTAAAGGCGTTTTGGATCGCGGCACGGCAACGTCGGCGCGGCGCATGGGGTTTACCCGGCCTGCCGCCGGAAAGACTGGCACGACCAATGATTACAAAGATGCCTGGTTCGTCGGTTACACGCCCGATCTTCTTGCCGTCGTCTGGGTCGGGTTCGATGGTCAAAGTAAACTCAATTTATCCGGCGCCGAAGCGGCGTTGCCGATTTGGACCGAATTTATGAAAAGCGCCACGGCAAGCATGCCGGTAACCGATTTTGTCGCGCCCGAGATGCCTCCTGAGAGTGAAGCGGGCGCTGCGAGTAAGTGCGGCCCAACCAGCCGCGAAGGCGAATTGGCGGAAGCCTGTCCACAGCCGGCCGCACGTCCTGTTCGAGAGGCGTTGTGAAACGATCGGGTTGGAAGCGGCGTCACTGTTATTCCCTTGGCGCCGCGTTTGTGCTGATACTTGCCGGCTGCGCGCCGCAGCGGGCTCCCTATCGAGTCCCCATTCCACCCCACACCATCGGGCCGGGTTCAGGGCGTGTGCTGCCGCCCGTTCCGCCTCCCGCGCCTGCGCCACCCGAAACGGTTTACAAGCCGCTGCCGCAGGAGCCAAAGATTCTTGAGCAGGATCTAAAATCCAAGGCACCGCCAGCTTCTCCGGCCGCCAAAGAGCCTGGCCGTCAACCTGGCAGTGGTGAAAGTCGACCGGCACCGGACGCAACTGCGTCATTGCCGCCGGCTCTCGCCGACGATAGCTCGTTGCTCGCCAAAATCACTCCGGGAGTCACGCCGCAGCGCGCGGCATCTTTGCGCCTAACGGACGAGGGCAGCAAGCTGCTGGATGGGGGCGAGCCCGCTAAAGCGCTGGATCGGCTCGAAAGAACCATCGTCGTGGATGCCACCAATCCGTACGGCTATTTTTATTTAGCAAAGGCGCAATTTCGCCTTGGACGGTACTTCGAGTCACTTAATTTCCTGGCCGTCGCTGAGACGCGCTTGAGCGGCGAGCCTTTTTGGCTGTCTGAAGTCCACGCGCTGCGCGGGGAAAATTACCGCGCCCAGGGACAGTTGCAGAGGGCCGAAACGAGCTACATGCAGGCCTTGCGCTTGAATTCGGGCAACCGCACCGCCACGGATGCGCTCGCGCGCATGCAAGTTGAAACCCCGTCAGCAAGCAGATAAATCTCTACATTCATGTTAGTTCTCGGCGTCGAAACCTCGTGCGACGACACCGCCGCGGCGGTATTGCAAGACGGGCAGAAGATTCTCGCCAATATTGTTTCTTCGCAGGATCACGTGCACAGTGCCTACGGCGGCGTGGTCCCGGAGCTTGCCTCGCGCCAACATATCAAGAACGTTATGCCGATCGTCGACGGCGCGTTGCGCACGGCCGGCGCTACGCTCAAAGATCTCGACGGCATGGCAGTGACGTACGGCCCGGGACTGGTCGGCTCCTTGTTGGTCGGTCTATCTGTCGTCAAGGGAATCTCGTTTCGCTCGGGCATTCCCTACGTCGGCGTCAATCATCTCGAAGCGCATCTCCTGGCGATTCATCTCGAGCATGAGGTTTCGTTTCCTTACATTGCCCTGCTGGCTTCGGGCGGTCACACGCTGCTTTATTGCGTTAAAGGCGTCGGCGATTACACGCATCTTGGCGGCACTCGCGATGATGCCGCGGGGGAGGCCTACGACAAAGTCGCCAAAATGATGGGGCTTGGTTACCCCGGCGGGCGAGCCATCGATAAACTGGCGCAAACGGGCAGCCCAAACGCGATCCGCTTCCCGCGCGCGAAGCTCAAGAGCAGCGCCTACGAATTCAGCTTCAGCGGGATCAAGACGGCGGTGTGGCATTACCTCAAGTCCCACGCCGAAGGAGAGTCGCGAGAACCCGCGGCCGATATCGCGGCGAGTTTTCAGGAAGCGATCGCTGAGATGTTGGTTCGGCCGACCATCAATGCGGCGAGCGCCAACGGAGTCGAGCGAATCGTGCTTTCGGGCGGCGTCGCCGCGAACAGCCGCCTGCGCTCGAAAATGAAAGAGGATGCGGACGCGGCGGGATTGGCGGTTTTTTATCCCGCGCCGAAATTTTGCACGGACAATGGCGCGATGATCGCTCTTGCCGGTTATCATTGGCTGAAGCGCGGCCGGCGCGACGATTTTCGTCTCAACGCCGATGCCGACCTGACTCTGTAAACACGGTTCAAATTTCAAGGTTCAAGTGTTCAAGGGATCGTTGTGACCCTCTACGAAGAAGTTCGCACGGCGCTGCGCGAAGCAGCATTCCGGCCGAAAAAAAGTCTGGGTCAAAATTTTTTAATTCACGAGCATGTGATCGATTCGGTCCTGCGTTTGCTCGATCTTACGGCGAGTGATCAAGTTGTCGAAATCGGGCCCGGGCTGGGCTTCCTGACGCGCCGGTTACTCGAACGCGCCGCCAAGGTTTGGGCTATCGAAATCGATCCTGTTCTCGTTGAACACCTGCGCCGCGCCGAGTTCGCCGCCGATCCGAAGCTCGAACTCACGCACGGGGATATTTTAACGGTGGCTTTGCCTGAGCCTTGGAGCAAAAAAAAATTAAAGCTCGCCGGCAATCTGCCTTACAGCATCTCGACGCCGGTGTTATTTCGCATCTTCGAGTGGCGCGAGCATTTCTCGACTTTGGTATTGATGTTACAAAAGGAAGTCGCGGACCGCATGGCGAGCGGCCCTGGCACAAAAGTGTACGGCTCGCTGTCGGTCTGGTGCCAGATACACGGGCGCATTAGCGAGAAAGTATCGGTATCGCCGGAAGCCTTTTTTCCGCGCCCGAAAGTGCGCTCGACGATTTTGAAATTCGAGCTTTACGACCAGCCGTTGGTTAGAGCCGAGGAAACCGCGGCGCTGCGCGGGCTCGTGCGCGCGGCCTTCGGCCAGCGCCGAAAGACTCTTGGCAACGCGCTGAGCGCCTGGTTAAAGGGCGGTAAAGGCGAGATTGAACGTTTACTTCATGCAGTCGATGTCGATCCACAACGGCGCGGCGAGACGCTCAGGATCGACGAATTTATTAAGCTGGCGCGCGCAGCGCGCGAGGAGAGTGTTTGCTGCTCACCGCCAAATGACTCGAAAGGATCATTTTGAAAATACCAACGATGATAGCGCCGGGAGTCGCGCTTAAATCCCCTTGTGATCCCTCTTTGTCAAAGGGGAAGGGGAGATTTTGGACGCGGTGGCGTTGAAATTACGCGGCAAACCGGTGAGTCTCCAAAATCGTTGCTGACGAGCCATGCCCGAACTTCCCGAAGTCGAAACCGTTTGCCGAAGTTTACGACCCCATCTGGTCGGCTGCACGATCAACCGTGTGCGCGTGTTGGAGCCGCGCCTGCGCGTCCGCGTGAACGAAAAGGCGCTCAAATCCCTGGCGGGGAAGCGGGTCGAGACCATCACGCGGGTGGCCAAATACATTCTACTGAACCTGTCGGACGACGCCGTCTGGCTATTTCATCTCGGCATGTCGGGGAAGCTGATTTGTGTCGAAGCGAACGTGGCCCGGCGCAAGCACGATCACATTATCGTGGAGCTCGACAGCGGTGCTGAGCTGCGCTATCACGACCCGCGCCGGTTCGGCCTATCGCTGGTGGCGGGAAAAGACGGTTTGCACGAGCTACCGCAGTTGCGCCATGTGGGACTCGATCCCTTCGATCCGGCGCTTAACGCCGAGTATCTTTTTCGTTTCACGCGCGCCTCGGAGCGCCGCATACGGGATCTTTTGCTCGACCAGCAGATAATCGCCGGCCTTGGTAACATTTACGCCAACGAGACTCTCTCCCTCGCCGGCATTAAGCCGACCGCGCGCGCGCATCGTTTGAGCCGCAAGCAGGTCGGCGCGATCGCGGCGACAATCCCGCAGTTGCTCAGCGACGCGATTCGCTGGTGCGGCACGTCGTTTTCCGACTATCGGGACGCCGACGACAAATCCGGCGAATTTCAAAACCACCTGCGCGTCTATGATCGCGTGGGCCAAAAATGCCGCGTCTGCCCAAGCGTCATCAAACGCGTCCCGATCGGCAATCGCGGCGCCTTCTATTGTCCGGGCTGTCAGAAATAGCATAGCTCGTTCAAGGCGTTCAAAAAGTTCAAGCCGTTGAAATCGTTTCCGACGTCCTGGGGTTAGCTAAAACTCCAACGATCTTGGCATCATGAGTTCACAGTCTCCAAGCAAGCGCTGGCTTTTGTCGCCGCTGCGGCATCGCGATTTTCGTCTTTTCTGGTTCGGTTTG